>OJMN01001863.1_pt1 | contig 11515 bp, 21 predicted proteins | sample 1597261 | NCBI WGS metagenome assembly OJMN01 (sample SAMEA2452130, study PRJEB22498) | human gut metagenome | biome: human feces; feature: human gut; material: feces | place: Australia | collected 2012 | reverse complement strand
TAGAAGGTGGGTTATGAATAAAAAAGAACATATCAACAATACGATTTTAGACTTTGACACTACATTAAATATTTTATTCGATGAATATGAATTAGATATAAGTCTTCCAATTGAAAAATGTCTTTCTAATGAAAGTATAAAAGATATAATACCAACAGAAGAAAATACAATATTTGATAAACTAGATAGCGTATATTACAAATGTATAAAAGATTTATTTCGTACATTAAAGAAAGTGGATAGATTAGGTGCTCCAAAGTTTCATTATTATAAAGATAACACAATAAAAGTCACATCTTCTTTAATAGAAAATTACAAATTAGATGGTCATGTAGATAATTTATATAATTTTAAAACTACATATTTATCTAGATTAAAAGAATTTTTGGAAGGTCTAAGTCCTATTAAATATATACAATACTTAGTAAATATAGAGGGATTAATTTTAGAATTAGGAGAGCCAAAGCTTACTATAGATGGTGCCAATATAATTTTGAGATATCCTTTTGATATAGAAAATATAGATGAAATGGTAGAAAATATAAAAGAAGAATTTAAAAATTTTAAAATAGAAGCTCTTTCATGTGTAGTAGTGTTAAGACAAAGTGGAAATGAAATATATGTTCCAATCAAATATCAAGATTATTTCTTTCCAAAATGTTTTGATAAAGCTTTAGATGACTTAGAGATAAAAAGTTTATTTAAATCTAAAATAGTTGAAACAGTTATAGATGGAGAATTTCAAAATTTGAAGGGTGTTCTGTACTTTACAGATGGAAAGGGCATTTATCCCGCAAAAAGACCACCTTATGAAACCGCCTTTTTGTTCTTAGGAGAAGAAGAACATCCTGATGTGCCAGCATGGGCGATGAAATTGATATTGCATGAGGAAGATCTTTAAATATTTATTCAACTTTATGAATATGACCAAAAATTACCTGTTATTATATTTGGTATTCTATAAATCTATCAACAACGAAAGGATTCAATCTTATGAATATAAAAAAAGCAAAAGAAGATATTAAAAATACCGTCCGGGCTTATCTGAAGAAGAATGATTATGGACAGTACAGTATTCCCTCTATCCGCCAGCGTCCCATGTTATTAATGGGGCCTCCCGGAATCGGCAAAACACAGATTATGCAGCAAATTGCACAGGAATGTAACATCGGCCTTGTGGCATATACCATCACTCACCACACCAGGCAAAGTGCTGTCGGACTGCCATTTATTAAAGAAAAAACATTTGATGGCAAATCTTACTCCGTCACCGAATATACAATGAGTGAAATCATTTACAGCATCTATCAGTATATGGAAGAATCCGGCAAAAAGTCTGTTATCAAGACTTGGTCGAGAGCTTCTATGATTTCTCCGGATTTTGTAGGACATACTTTCGCAGTTCACAATGGTAATAAATTTATTCCCGTGTATGTTACTGAAAACATGGTAGGACACAAGTTAGGTGAATTTGCACCTACTCGTAATTTCCGTGGTCATGGCGGTAACAAAAAGAAATAAGGGTCAGTCGGGAATTTGAGAATTTCAAATAAAAAACAGAATTAAAAATGGGTGCAAGAAAAAAAATATCAGCCGATAAAAGAAAAGAAGCCCTGAAAACAAAGTACTTTGCTAAATTGAACAATGTACCTACTTCGCCCCGTAAAATGCGTTTGGTTGCAGATATGGTGAGAGGCATGGAGGTATTTAAGGCTTTAGGAGTACTGAAGTTTTCTTCTAAAGAAGCTTCTGCAAGACTGGAAAAATTATTGCGTTCTGCTATTGCTAACTGGGAGCAGAAGAATGAACGCAAAGCTGAAAGCGGAGAGCTTTACATTTCAGAAATCTACGTGGATTCTGCTGCAATGCTGAAAAGACTTCGTCCTGCTCCTCAAGGTAGAGGATATAGAATTCGTAAGCGTTCGAACCACGTAACTTTGTTTGTTGACACAATGAGTAAAAACGATAACCAAATTTAAGCAGGATGGGACAGAAAGTAAATCCGATAAGTAACCGTTTAGGAATCATCCGTGGATGGGATTCTAACTGGTATGGCGGCAAAAATTATGGAGACACGTTGCTGGAAGACAGCAAAATCCGTAAATATTTGAATGCCCGTCTTGCAAAAGCAAGTGTATCACGTATTGTGATAGAACGTACATTGAAATTGATCACTATAACCGTGTGCACAGCACGTCCGGGTATCATCATCGGTAAAGGCGGTCAGGAAGTTGATAAACTGAAAGAAGAGCTGAAGAAAATTACCGATAAAGAGGTTCAGATCAATATCTTCGAGATCAAACGTCCGGAATTGGATGCTGTGATCGTTGGAAATAACATAGCTCGTCAGTTGGAAGGCCGTGTAGCATACCGCCGGGCTATCAAAATGGCAATCGCTTCAACCATGAGAATGGGTGCCGAGGGAATCAAGATCCTGATTTCAGGACGTCTGAACGGTGCTGAAATGGCACGTGCCGAGATGTTCAAAGAAGGAAGGACTCCGCTGCACACTTTCCGTGCTGACATCGATTTTGCACAGGCAGAGGCCCTGACCACTTATGGTCTGTTAGGTATCAAGGTATGGATCTGTAAAGGTGAAGTTTATGGAAAACGTGAACTCGTTCCGAACTCACTGCTCCAGACCCGTGACAACAGCCGTCCTGCATCAGCTGGTAAAGCTGACGGGAAAAAAGGCGGTTTCAGAAAGAAGAAAAAGTAAGTAGTCTTTTAATTTAATAAACGAAGAGCTATGTTACAGCCGAAAAGGACTAAATTTAGAAGAAGCCAGAAAGGTAGGATGAAGGGGAATGCCCAGAGAGGTAATCAACTTGCATTCGGATCTTTCGGTATTAAGGCGTTAGAAGAAAAATGGATCGAAGGACGCCAGATAGAAGCTGCCCGTGTTGCAGTAACCCGTTACATGCAACGTCAGGGACAGATTTGGATTCGTATATTCCCCGATAAACCGATTACCAAAAAACCTGCCGAGGTACGTATGGGTAAAGGTAAAGGTAACCCAGAGGGATTCGTAGCACCTGTAACTCCGGGAAGAATTATTTTCGAGGCTGACGGTGTTCCGTATGCAGTGGCAAAAGAGGCTTTACGTCTTGCAGCACAGAAATTACCTATTACGACAAAGTTTGTGGTTAGACGTGATTATACAGAAGAATAGTCTTCCGGCTATTAAGTTTAAAAATTAATTTGTCAGAGAGATGAAAAATTCAGAAATTATTGAAATGACCACAGCTGAACTTATTGAACGGGTAGAGACTGAAAAAGCAGCCCTCAATAAGATGACGATGAATCATACCATTACGCCGATGGAAAACCCGATGCAGATTCGTGCCGCCCGTAAAACCATCGCTCGTATGATGACAGAAATACGTAAGAGAGAATTAACTGAAAAGAAGTAAAGCAATGGAAGGAAGAAATCTTAGAAAAGAACGTATCGGTCTGGTACTGAGCAATAAGATGGATAAAACTATCACCGTTGCTGTACATTTTAAGGAGAAACACCCGATTTACGGTAAGTTCATTAAAAAGACCAAAAAGTTCACCGCTCATGATGAAAAGAATGAGTGTAATATCGGTGATACCGTGAGAATTATGGAAACCCGTCCTTTAAGTAAAATGAAGAGATGGAGATTAGTTGAAATCATTGAAAGAGCGAAGTAATCATGATACAACAGGAAACCAGATTAACAGTAGCAGACAACAGCGGTGCTAAAGAAGTGCTTTGTATCCGTGTTCTTGGAGGTTCCAAGAAAAGATATGCACGCGTAGGCGATAAAATCGTTGTTGCTGTAAAAAGTGCCCTGCCTAGCGGTGAAATTAAAAAGGGTACTGTCAGCAAAGCTGTGGTTGTACGCGTAACCAAGGAATACAGACGTCCCGATGGTTCTTATATCCGTTTTGACGACAATGCCTGTGTATTGTTGAACAATGCCGGTGAAATGAGAGGAACCCGTATCTTCGGACCTGTAGCCCGTGAAGTTCGTGAAGGTTATACGAAAATCGTTTCGTTAGCCCCCGAAGTACTTTAATGTCAAATGTCGAATGTCAGAAAGTCGAATGTTCGGGAATGAGAATTTTTAAACTCTTGACTTTTGGACTTTCGACAATTAAAAAAGTAAAGAGATGAATAGAAAATTTCATATTAAAAAAGGCGATTTAGTACAGGTGAACGCTGGGGAAGATAAAGGCAAACAGGGAAAGGTACTGGAAGTTTTTCCGGATAAGGAAAGAGCGATCGTTGAGGGAATCAACATGATCAGCAAACATACCAAACCGAATGCTAAATATCCGCAGGGTGGTATCATCAAGCAAGAAGCTCCGATCCACATCTCTAACCTGAACGTGATCGATCCGTCTACCAACAAACCGACCCGTATCGGCCGTAAAAAGGACGAAAAAGGTAACTTGGTGAGATATGCTAAAAAATCAGGAGAAATCCTGAAATAAGACCTGATTTACGATTCCGGATTTACGATTATAGTGAAAAAACACTCTGATCGTAAATCAATATCGTAAAGCAAGAATAAAAATGGGATTTACGAAGTGATATAATCCAAAATATTTTATACCTTTGCCGCCTGAAAATCTGATTTTTCGGTCGACTATTGTGTGTAAAATCGTCAATCGTGAATCAAAATTATAATTAAATAGATGAAATACGTACCAAATCTTAAAACAAAGTATAACGAAGAGATTGTACCGACTTTAATGAAAGAATTCGGATACAAGTCAGTTATGCAGGCTCCCCGGCTGGAGAAGATAGTAATCAATCAGGGAGTGGGTTCAGCTATTCAGGATAAGAAGATCCTGGAGTTTTCATTGAATGAGATTACCGCGATAACAGGTCAGAAAGCTGTTGTAGGTAAATCGACAAAAGACGTATCTAACTTCAAATTGCGTAAAGGCATGCCGATCGGTGTGAAAGTGACTTTACGGAAAGAACGTATGTACGAATTTCTGGAAAGATTGATCTGTAGTGCCCTGCCGCGTATCCGCGACTTCAAGGGGATCAACAGTAAGCTGGACGGAAAAGGCAACTATACATTAGGTCTTGAAGAGCAGATCATATTCCCTGAAATTGTGATGGATTCCGTTCACAAAATCATGGGTATGAACATTACATTTGTGACTTCGGCTAATACCGACGAAGAAGGTTTTGCTCTGCTCAGAGAGTTTGGATTACCGTTTAAAAAGAACTAAAAACAAGCGAAATGGCAAAAGAATCAATGAAAGCCCGTGAGGTGAAGCGTGCAAAATTGGTAGAAAAGTACGCTGCGAAACGAGCAAAATTAAAAGAGGAAGGTGACTATGCTGCACTGAGTCTCCTGCCTAGAAACTCGAATCCGATCCGTTTGCACAACCGTTGCAAACTGACTGGACGTCCCAGAGGTTATATGAGACAATTTGGTATCAGCCGTATCCAATTCCGTGAAATGGCTTCACAAGGGTTGATACCGGGAGTTAAAAAGGCTAGTTGGTAATATTAAAAAAAACGAAAAGAGATGACAGATCCAATAGCAGATTTCCTTACCCGCATTCGGAATGCGGTAAGTGTTGGTCATAAAGTGGTTGAAATCCCGGGTTCTAAAATTAAACTCGAAATGACCAAAATCCTGAAAGAAAAAGGATATATCCTGAATTATAAGTTCGAACAGGAAGGTGCAAGAAGCAATATCAAAATTGCATTGAAATATCATCCCGAGACAAAAGTACCGGCTATCAAATCACTGGTACGTGTGTCAAAACCGGGTTTACGTCGGTACACTAATGTGGAAGAAATGCCACGTGTATTGAACGGACTGGGTATTGCCATTTTGTCTACCTCAATGGGATTGATGACTGACAAAGAAGCTCGCCAGCGGAATGTAGGCGGTGAAGTATTGTGTTATGTGTATTAATTTTAAAGTGAAGAAGAAATGTCACGTATAGGGAAATTACCGATTCATATACCACAAGGAGTTACTGTAGCAGTAAGTCCTGATAACACCGTCACAGTCAAAGGTCCGAAAGGACAACTTTCTCAGCAGGTAAGTGCTGATCTGACTGTTACCGTTGAAGAGAACGAAGTGCATGTAGCACGTCATACAGAAGATAAAGAACACAAAGCACAGCATGGTCTGTACCGTGCATTGCTTCATAATATGGTTGTAGGTGTTTCTGAAGGTTATACCATCAAACAAGAATTAGTAGGTGTTGGTTTCCGTGCTAACGCTGAGGGTCAGGTTCTCGAACTGGGACTGGGATATTCTCACTCTATCTTCTTGCAATTACCGGCAGAGGTGAAAGTTACAGCCGTAACTGAAAAACGTGCTAACCCGATTATCACGCTGGAAAGCTGCGATAAACAATTGATCGGTCAGGTAGCGGCTAAGATTCGTTCATTCCGTAAACCGGAGCCGTATAAAGGTAAAGGTATTAAATTTGTGGGTGAAGTTCTTCGTCGTAAGGCTGGTAAATCAGCTAAAGTTTAATCACCTGTAAAAAAGTAATGTTATGGCTTTAACTAAGGTAGAAAGAAGAATAAGAATAAAGAGAAGAATACGTAAAGTAATCTTCGGAACAGCTGAGAGACCCCGTTTGTCCGTATACCGTTCAAACACGCAAATTTCTGCTCAGTTGATTGATGATAATGCCGGAAAAACTCTGGTATCGGCATCTTCTTTATGCAAGGAGATCGCTGAAAAGAAAGGTAACAAGACAGAACAGGCCCAATTGTTGGGTGCCATGCTTGCTGAAAAGGCAAAAGCAGCCGGGATTACCGCTGTTGTGTTTGACAGAAACGGGTATTTATATCACGGAAGAGTGAAAGCATTAGCAGATGCAGCTAGAGAAGCTGGTCTTGAATTCTAGGACAAGGAGGAAGAACGATGAAACATACACTTATCGATGCCAGTCAGTTAGAGCTGAACGAAAAAGTTGTATCTATTAAACGAGTTACAAAAGTTGTTAAGGGCGGACGTAACATGCGTTTCACAGCTTTAGTAGTTGTAGGTGACGGCAATGGACACGTTGGAGCAGGTCTGGGTAAAGCAGCTGAAATTCCGGAAGCGATCCGCAAAGGAAAAGAAGATGCAGCAAAGAAACTGATCAAAGTTGACCTGGATGAAAATGCAAGTATTCCACATGATTATACAGGAAAATTCGGCGGTGCTTCCGTACTGCTGAAGAGATCCCCGGAAGGTACCGGAGTTATCGCCGGTGGCACGTAACGTACTGGAAATGGCTGGTATCAAAAACATCCGTACAAAATCTCTGGGATCTAACAACAAACAGAACGTAGTTCTGGCTACAATGGAAGCTCTGAAGAGCCTGAAGAGTCCGGAAGAAGTAGCAAGACTTCGCGGCAAATCTGTTGACGAAATTCTGGCATAAGGAGGATTTGAAAAATGGCAGATACATTAAAAGTTACTTTAGTAAAATCCCCGATTTCCGCAAAACCGAAGCATCGTGCAACGGTTGAGGCTCTGGGACTTAGAAAACTGAACAAGACAGTTGAACTGCCGAACAATGCTGCAACACTGGGTATGGTAAAGCAGGTTCAGCATCTGGTAAAGGTAGAAGAAGCGTAAATCAATATAGGAGGTGTCGAAATGGATTTATCTAATTTAAAGCCTGCTGCAGGTTCTACACATAACGATAATTTCCGTCGTGGACGTGGACATGGTTCAGGAAACGGAAAAACAGCTGGTAAAGGCCACAAAGGTCAGAAGGCACGTTCTGGTGCACCAAGAGTAGGATTTGAAGGTGGACAGATGCCGCTGTACAGACGTATCCCGAAGAGAGGTTTCACTAACAGAAACTCCAAGGATATCGAAGCTGTAAACGTAAGTGCATTAGAGAGATTTGACAATGATACAGAAGTTACCATTGCAACTCTGATTGAAGCCGGTGTGATCAAAGACGCAAAAGACGGCGTTAAAATCTTAGGAAACGGAGAACTGACCAAAAAGCTTACTGTTAAAGTAAACGCTTTCAGCGAAGGCGCAAAAGCTAAGATAGAAGCACTCGGTGGAAAAGCAGAGGTGATCTAATGTTTCAAACATTGCGTAATGCATTTAAGGTAAAAGATATTCGTTCAAAAATCTTTTACACCTTTTTAATGCTGGTAGTGGTAAGGCTGGGTTCCCAGCTGCCAATACCTGGCGTTGACAGATCTTACTTTGCAAACTGGTTCTCACAGCAGGTGGGAGATGCATTCAACTTCTTTGATGCATTTACCGGTGGATCTTTTGAAGAGATGTCAATTTTTGCATTAAATATTACCCCTTACATTACGTCATCCATCATTATTGAACTTCTGACGATCGCAATCCCGAAACTGGAAGAGATGCAGAAGGATGGCGAAGAGGGAAGAAAAAAACTGACAGCTATCACACGTTATGTGACCGTAGGTCTGGCTCTGCTGGAAAGTATCGCCATGGTTATCGGATTTGGCCGTCAGGGACTTATTCCGGATATGACAGCCATGAACGTTATCACAGTTGTTGTATCTCTGACTGCAGGTTCCGCATTCCTGATGTGGGTTGGTGAGAGAATTACAGAAAAAGGCGTTGGAAATGGTATTTCTATCGTCCTGATGATCAACATTCTGTCCCGTGTTCCGAGCGACATCACAACACTGTATGAGACATTTGTAAAACCGCAGACGGTTGCCAAAGGTGCTCTTGCAGCTGTGATCATTCTTGCAGTTATCGTTGTTACCGTATTGCTGGTTATCCTGCTGAACGGTGCAACAAGAAATATTCCGGTTCAGTACGCAAAGAAAATGCAGGGAAGAAAAATGGTTGGCGGTCAGTCATCCAGCATTCCTCTGAAAGTAAATACAGCAGGTGTTATTCCTGTTATCTTTGCTTCTTCTCTGATGTCCATGCCATCTATCGTTGCGGCATTCATGGGAAGAGGAAACGGAAATGGTATCGGATCCAAGATTTTGAAAGGATTAAGTCAGCAGAACTGGTTTAGCCTGTCAAATCCAGTTTATACACTGGGATTTGTCCTGTATGCGGTTATGATCGTATTCTTCGCATATTTCTATACTTCTATCACCTTCAACCCGATTGAAGTAGCAGACAATATGAAGAAACAGGGTGGATTTATCCCGGGTATTCGTCCGGGTAAACCGACTCAGGATTATCTGGAGAAGATCCTGAACTACATTATCTTTATTGGAGCTATTGGACTTCTGATCGTCTGCACGATCCCAATCGTATTCAATGGTGCTTTTGGAGCTTCCGTATCTTTCGGAGGAACATCCATCATCATTATCGTTGGCGTTGTGCTTGAAACATTAAAGCAGATTGAGTCCCAGATGCTTGTACGCAATTATCGAGGATTCTTGAGTGAATAAAAGTGTGCGTCTCATCTGCCAGATCGTTAAGATCTTGACAGATGAGATTGCGCACTAAACTGCGTTATGGGAAAAATTAAAAATGTTGCTTAAAACAGCATTTACATAAAAAGCGAAATGGGGGTATTTTACTATGAAAATCATTATGTTAGGTGCACCTGGTGCAGGAAAAGGAACACAGGCAAAAAAGATCGCGGCAAAATATGAGATTCCGCATATCTCTACAGGAGATATTTTCCGTGCCAATATCAAAAACGGTACAGAGCTTGGAAAGAAAGCGAAAACTTATATGGATCAGGGACTGCTTGTTCCGGATGAACTGGTAGTGGATCTGGTAGTGGACAGAGTTCAGCAGGCAGACTGTGCAAAAGGTTATGTACTGGACGGATTCCCGAGAACCATTCCTCAGGCAGAAGCACTGGATGCAGCACTTGCGAAACTGAACGACAAAATTGACTATGCGATCAACGTTGAAGTACCGGATGACAACATCATTAACCGTATGGGCGGCAGAAGAGCATGCGTTGGCTGCGGAGCTACTTATCATGTAGTATTTAACGCACCGAAGCTGGAAGATACCTGCGATTCCTGCGGCGAAAAACTGATTCTGCGTGATGATGACAAACCGGAAACCGTTAAGAAACGTCTGGATGTATACCATGAACAGACTCAGCCATTGATTGATTACTATAAGAAGGCCGGAGCACTGCGTGAAGTTGACGGCACAGTTGATATGGAAGATGTATTCCAGGCAATTGTTAAGGTGTTAGGAGAGTAAAAAAGATGTCAGTATCAATAAAATCTGCACACGAAATCGAACTTATGAGAGAATCCTGCAGGAGACTTTCCATTGTTCATAAAGAACTGGAAGAGGCAATCAGACCGGGGATTTCTACTTTGGATATTGACCGACTGGGCGAAAAACTGATCAGAAGCCTTGGCGGTATTCCAAACTTTCTTCATTATAATGGCTATCCTGCTTCTATCTGCGTTTCTGTAAACGATGAAGTTGTGCATGGTATTCCAAGCAAACATCGTATTCTGCAGGAAGGCGATATCGTAAGTCTGGATGCAGGTCTGATCTACAAAGGATTTCATTCCGATGCAGCCAGAACCCATGCAGTCGGCAAGGTATCACCGGAAGCACAGAAGCTGATGGATGTGACAAAACAGAGTTTCTTTGAAGGAATCAAATACGCAAAAGCCGGTCATCATTTAAATGAGATCGGAGCTGCAATCGGAGATTATGCAGAAAGCTTTGGTTACGGAGTTGTAGAAGAGCTTTGCGGACACGGAATCGGACGCAGCCTGCATGAAGATCCGGAAATTCCAAACTTCAGACAGAAGAGACGCGGAATCAAACTGGTTCCAGGTATGACACTGGCAGTAGAGCCAATGATCAACATGGGACGAAAAGATGTCTACTGGAAAGACGATGACTGGACAGTTGCAACAGAAGACGGTCAGTATTCAGCACATTATGAGAACACGATCCTGATTACCGACGGTGAGCCGGAAATCCTGACCTTATACAGAGAGTAAGGAGAAATCATGGAACAGATAATGTGCGGGATGCTTGCCCGCTCAAAGGCCGGACATGATGCGAAAACTTTGTATCTGGTCTGCCGGACAGAAGGAGATTTTGTTTACCTCTGTGATGGGCGACTGAGAAAGTTTGACAGTCCAAAGAAAAAGAATAAGAAACATATCCAGATTATTCATAAAATTCCGGAAGCACTGGCAAACTGGAATGGAGAAGCATTGAGAGATGAGAAAATCAGATCAATTCTGAAAGATTATAAAATGAAGGAGGTTCACGATGTCGAAAGCAGATGTAATTGAGGTGGAAGGAACAGTACTGGAGAAACTGCCAAATGCAATGTTCCGTGTAGAACTGGAAAACAAACATGTGGTACTGGCTCATATCAGCGGTAAGCTGAGAATGAACTTTATCCGTATCCTTCCGGGTGACAAAGTAACAGTAGAAATGTCTCCGTATGACCTGTCAAAAGGACGTATTATCTGGAGAGATAAATAAAGTTGTGGCGGAGGTTTGTGTAAATGTGCAAATGAACGCCATAGAAATGATTTTATAAAATATATAACGCCATGATGATTCGAAAACAATCTCCTGACACGCTGCGTTTCCTGTTC
>OJMN01001862.1_pt1 | contig 11539 bp, 10 predicted proteins | sample 1597261 | NCBI WGS metagenome assembly OJMN01 (sample SAMEA2452130, study PRJEB22498) | human gut metagenome | biome: human feces; feature: human gut; material: feces | place: Australia | collected 2012 | reverse complement strand
GAAAATCTGTGGGAATTAGAATTAAGTTGGATGTTTAGTTCAGGGATAAATTGGGGGATATGCAGATGAAATATATTGACAGAAAAGGAAATATCACGATTGAAGAGAATGAGCAGGATAAATTCCTGCGGCATTTATATAATGACCGGGGTGGCAGACTCTGCCTGAAACTCCTGATCAGACCTTTCGTGTCAAAGGCAGCGGGAGTCCTGCTTAACACCAGACTTTCTGCCAGATTTGTACCGGATTTTGTAAAAAACAACAAGATTGACCTGAGCATTTACGAAAAACAGAACTTCTCTTCATGGAATGACTTCTTTATAAGGCGCATCCGAAAAGAAGAACGCCCGATCGATATGCGCGAAAACATCCTGATCAGCCCCTGTGACGGAAAACTTTCCGTACACAGGATCAGCTCAGACTCACGTTTCAGCATCAAAGATACAGAATATACAGCAGGACAGCTTCTGAAGAATAAGGCAATTGCCGAGAGATACACAGGCGGCTATGCGCTGATTTTCAGACTGACAGTAGATGACTATCATCATTACTGCTATGTGGCAGATGGAAGAAAATCTGCGAATGTAACTCTGCCCGGCGTTTTCCACACAGTGAATCCTGCAGCAAACGATGTATATCCCATCTACAAAGAAAACGCCAGAGAATACACTCTGCTGAAAACAAAACAATTCGGAACCATCCTCATGATGGAAGTAGGCGCCATGATGGTAGGAAAAATCACAAATCTCCATAAAAATCCTGCCACAGTAAAGAAAGGCCAGGAAAAAGGCAACTTCGAATTCGGAGTCGTTTTGGAAAAGGAATCAAGCAGCTTGCACCGGTGGGAACATGTGGAGAGATTATTATGGATTATTCCATCCACGATGCGCTGGAAGCCGGATTTAACAAAGTAGTGTTTATTATCCGTAAAGATCTGGAAGAAGAGTTTCGCAGAGTGATCGGCGAGCGTATTGAGAAAATTACGGAAGTAGAATATGTATTCCAGGAGCTTGATGATCTGCCGGAGGGATTTACGAAACCGGCTGACCGCACGAAACCCTGGGGAACCGGACAGGCTGTACTTGCTGCAAAGAAGGTTCTGGATGAGCCATTTATTGTTATCAATGCAGATGATTATTATGGGAAAGAAGCTTATGTGAAGGTGCATGATTATCTTGTGCAGGAACAGCAAAAGGACGGAAAACTCCACATCTGCATGGCCGGTTTCAGGCTTGGAAATACATTGAGCGATAATGGAAGCGTTACCAGAGGAATCTGCCATATTGAGAATGGACAGCTTACAGGTGTGACAGAGACGCATGATATATTTAAGACTGCCACAGGTGCAGAGTCAAGAAATGCGGACGGAAGTGTGCAGGAATTGGATGTAAAGGATCTGGTGTCCATGAATATGTGGGGACTGACGCCGGACTTTATGGAGGTCCTCGAGAAAGGATTTGCAGAATTTCTCAGTGGACTCGCACCGGAAGATACAAAAAAGGAATATCTGCTTCCGGAGTTAGTTGACCATCTGATCAAAAATGAAAGTGCTGAAGTTGATGTCCTGGAGACAAAGGATACATGGTTTGGTGTAACCTATCAGGAAGATAAAGAAACAGTAATGAGAGCATTTAAAAATCTTACAGAAGCGGGTATATATCCTCAGGGACTTTATCAATAAGTTAAGCAGATATCTGCAGCTTTCGCAGGAGACATGTCTGATCTGATTAAAAGCAGTTTTGGGTGTGATCCGGGAAATACAGTATGCAGTGCAGAAACAGAGGATATTGTAAAAAGTAAAGGAGAGCAATTATGGGAAAATATTTTGGAACAGATGGATTTCGTGGAGAAGCAAATGTTAAACTGACAGTAGATCATGCATTTAAGGTGGGGCGCTACGTAGGCTGGTATTATGGAAGAGACCATAAAGCTAAGATTGTTATTGGAAAAGATACAAGAAGAAGCAGTTATATGTTTGAATATGCACTTGTTGCAGGTCTGACAGCGTCCGGTGCAGATGTATATCTTCTTCATGTAACGACAACCCCAAGTGTTTCTTATGCAGTACGTACAGAGGATTTTGACTGTGGTATTATGATCTCCGCAAGCCATAATCCATTCTATGATAATGGTATCAAACTTCTCAATGGAAACGGACAGAAGATTGAAGCGGAAGTAGAAGCAAGGATTGAAGCATATCTGGATGGCCTGATCGAGGATCTTCCTCTGGCAACCAAAGAAGATATTGGACGCACTGTGGATTTTGCTTCAGGAAGGAATCGTTATATCGGACATCTGATTTCTATTCCAAGCAGGGATTTCAAAGGCATTAAAGTAGGGCTTGACTGTGCAAACGGAAGTTCTTCAGCTATTGCAAAGAGTGTATTTGAGGCACTTCAGGCAAAGACTTATGTGATCAATAACCAGCCGGATGGTACAAATATCAATACAAACTGTGGCTCTACCCATATTGAAGTCCTGCAGAAATATGTTGTGGACAATGGACTGGATATCGGTTTTGCTTATGATGGTGATGCAGATCGCTGTATTGCTGTTGACCATAAGGGAAATGTGGTCGACGGTGATAAGATTATGTATGTATGTGGAAAATATCTCAAGGAGCAGGGCAGATTAAAAGATGATACAGTAGTAACCACTGTTATGTCAAACCTCGGTCTGTACAAATCTCTGGAGAGAGAGGGTATGAAATATGAGCAGACTGCAGTAGGAGATAAATATGTGGCAGAGAATATGATGGAGAATGGATACAGTCTTGGCGGTGAGCAGTCCGGACATATTATTTTCAGCCGTTACGCTGCAACAGGTGATGGAATCCTTACTTCTCTCATGGTAATGGAAGCGTGTGTAGAGAAGAAAGCAACTCTGTGTGATCTGGCAAGGGAAATGAAGGTTTATCCACAGCTTCTCAGAAATGTCCGGGTGGCAGACAAGAAGACTGCGAGAGAGAATCCGAAGGTAGTTGCTGCTGTAGAGGAAGTTGCAAAGAAACTGGGAAGTGATGGGCGTATTCTGGTACGCGAGAGTGGCACAGAGCCATTGATTCGTGTTATGGTAGAAGCCGGAACAGATGAACTCTGCCTTGAGAATGTTGATCATGTAGTAAAGGTAATGGAATCCGAAGGATTGCTCATTGACTGATTTACTGGCAAAGGAATTACATGTATAACAGAAAAAAAAGATTATTTCTGACTGCTGTCTGCTTAAGCCTTGGACTTCTGACAGGCTGCAATGTGGGAAATACAAAGAATTATAAACAGGCTGCACAGGATCTGGAACAGGGAAATTATGAGGCAGCACTTGAAGAATACGAGACAGCAATTTCTGAAGGAGTGAAGCCTGCACAGTCGTACAGAGGTGCAGGTGTAGCGAAACTCAAGCTTGGAAACTATGAAGAAGCCATAACATATTTCAATGATGCGCTTAAATGTGACAAAGTTGGCAAAGCATTAAAGAAAGATATTCTGTCGTATAGAGCTGTGGCTTATCTCAAAGTAAAGGATTATGAGGCAGCGCTGGAAGACTGCCAGACTCTGGCAGAAAACTATAAAATGGATGCGGATCTGTACTTCCTTACGGGAGAAACAGCATTGGCCATGGATTCCTATGAGGAAGCTTCTGCTAATTTTGAACAGGCCTACGGCGAAGATGCAACTTATGACAGAGCTATCCAGATCTACGGGGCATATCTGAACAGGGATATGGAAGCAGACGGAACCCGTTATCTGGAAGCTGCTTTGTCAGGAACTGCAAAAAATGCAGAGGATCATTGTGATCGTGGCAGAGTTTATTATTATATGGATGATTATGAAAATGCTGAAAGTGAACTGAAACAGGCCATAGACGGCGATAATACGGAGGCACTGGTTCTGCTTGGTATGGTATATATGGATAAAGGAGACAGCGCAAATGCAAAAGCAATGTTTCAGCAGTATGTATCACAGGCAGAAAACGGAGCCAAAGGATTTAACGGACTTGCACTGTGTGATATAGAGGATGGGGATTATGACAGTGCCCTTTCTGATATAGAAAGCGGAATCCATGTGGCAGGAGCGGAGGATATGCAGAGTCTGCTGTTTAATGAGATCGTAGTCTATGAGAAGAAACTGGATTTTCAGACTGCTTTGCAGAAAGCACAGGAATATCTGGAATTATACCCGGAAGATAAAACTGTTAAGAAGGAACTTGCATTTCTTAAAACGCGTGTGTAATATCCATCTGACTGAGGAGAATTTATGGAAGAATTTGGAAAGCTTGAAGAACGGGTGGTTCTTGTGGGAGTGCAGACGGATGATCATGATAATGTGGAAGAATCCCTGGATGAACTGAAGGAGCTTGCATCAACTGCGGGAGCTGTTACAGTGGGAAGAATCATTCAGAATCGTGAGTCTGTGCATCCCGGAACTTATATTGGAAAAGGAAAGATAGAGGAAGTACGTGCACTGGTATATGCTATGGATGCAACCGGAATTATCTGTGATGACGAACTTTCTCCTGCACAGCTGAATAATCTGGAGCGGGAACTGGACTGTAAGGTGATGGACAGGACATTATTGATTCTGGACATTTTTGCAGCGAGAGCTATAACCAGTGAGGGTAAGCCGCGAGGATTCCGTATTTAAATATTATCAGAAGCTGATCAGACTTCGTCACGAAAGTGATCTGATCGTTTACGGTACCTATGATCTGATTCTTGATGACGATAAAGATATTTACGCTTACATCCGTACACTCGGAGATGAAAAACTCATCGTATATTGCAACTTCAGTGAAAATACCCGCGAAGTAGAACTTCCGGAAGAATTCACAGACGGAAAGATTCTGATTTCCAACTACAACGATGCTAAAGTAAGCGAAAAGATTACCCTCAGACCTTATGAGGCAATCGTAATCCAGAAATAATAAATGATTTTGCTTCTTATGAATCACAGTAATTCCCAGATTACTGTAATTTTCTAAAGAATCAGTGACTGTGAAAAATACTGAACAGTTACCGGAAATATATTTTCTCATATACAACCTCAGAAGGATGCTGCCAGATTATTCTGGCGGCATTCTTCTATTTTATCCCCAAGGCTTATGAGCAACAGTGACAATTTTTTTGCATTTATTTCAAGTTTTTTTGTGCAATACTTGCGTTTTTGTATATCATTGTGCTAAAATATCCACATAACAGGATATAAGATTTCAAATACTTTTGCATTTTCACTCTTATATCTACAGACTTTTTTACATCGGGGTGTTTCAAATGATTACAATCAAAGAAATGGCAGAAATGCTGGGAATCAGTACCACAACGGTATCTAACGTCATTAACGGAAAAACCAGCGAAGTCTCTCAGAAAACTGCCGAAAAAGTCCAGAAGCTTCTGGATGAATATGACTATGTACCTAATATGAGTGCAAAGAACCTTGCGCAGAATCATTCCAGACTGATTGGAATTGTCCTAAAAGGACGCAAAGACAAATACGAAAATATTTTTGCAGATCCATTTCACGGAGAATTGCTTGGTGCCCTGGAGGCAGCGATCCGCGAACATGGATATTATATGATGCTTTATACATCCGAAGACATCAACGAAATCGTCCGCAATGTAGTAAGCTGGAACACCGAGGGACTGATTCTTATCGGTATGCTCCATGATGACTACCTGCGAATCAAGAGTAAATATAAGAATCCTGTTGTCCTCATCGACAGTTATACGCCAAAAAATATTGCCAAATATGTAAATATCGGTCTTGATGATGAGCAGGGTGGATATCTGATGACTAAATATCTTCTGGAGTGCGGTCACCGGAAGATTGCTTTCCTTGCTGATAATATGGAAGGTGTAGATTATGTCCGTTATACCGGTCATCAACGTGCTCTTCAGGAATATAACATAGATGTAGATCTCGACAATCTTATCGTAATCCGTCCATCTAAATATGAACGTCAGGGAAGTATGGAAGAGATTTACGCTGTCGCACACAAATTCACTGCATTTATGTGCTGCTCAGATTATTATGCAGTCACATTGATGAAATATCTCCGCGAAAGGGGCATCCGTTTTCCGGAAGACCTCTCTATCACGGGATTCGATGACAATCTGTATGCACAGGTAGTCTCTCCTCCCCTTACTACGATTCACCAGAATATCTCTCAGCGTGGAACTATGGCTGTCGAGTATCTGCTCAGAATGATTGACGGATGGGTCCCAAAGTCTACTAGTATTACACTTCCGGTCAAACTTGTTGTACGTGACAGTGTTAAAATTCTGAATTCCGATAAACAGGATTAATTCATCGCATAACTATATATAAAAAGAACGAAACTCTTTCAAAATGCTTTTCTGGATTTTCGTTCTTTTTTCTCTATATCTATGTACCAAATAAGAATCAATTCACTGCTACATTAGATTTCAGAAACAAAAACAGAGAGCATAGATTGCTCCATGCTCTCCATCATTCTTTCAATTTTATATTGCTTTTTAACTATCTCATTTTCCTTATTACATTTCAATAACAAGGAACTGATAACCCTTCAACTCAATCTTATTTCCATCCATAGCTACATCATCATAGTTATTGATCAGAACTTTCTTGCACTCTCCTGCGAGCTCGATTGTCTGCGGCTCTTTCTGATAGTTACCAACTACGAGAAGAGTCTTGTCACCTTTACGATAATATGCCATCAGGTTATGTACGTCTTCCCAGACAGGTTCCAGAGCACCATATACAACAGTCTCTTTGTACTCTGGATTCTTGCGCAGTGCAATCAGTTTCTTATAGAAGCTTCTTACAGAATTCGGATCATTGATCTGGCTCTCTGCATTGATCTTTTTGTAGTTTGCATTTACGCCAAGCCAAGGTGTACCTGTTGTAAATCCTGCATTTTCTTTATCATTCCACTGCATCGGTGTTCTGGCATTATCGCGGCTGAATCTGGAAACAGCTTTCAGCGCTTCCTCAGGTGTACATCCTGCTTCCAGAGCTACCTTGTACTCATCCAGACTGGAAATATCATCTACCTGATCAATAGATTCAAACTTCACATTCTCCATACCAAGTTCCTGTCCCTGGTAGATAAACGGAAGTCCGCGAAGCATAAAGTTCAGACCGCCAAGCATTTTCTTACTTGCGTCACAGCAGTCACCTTCCGGGATATATCTGCTGACACCACGAGGCTCGTCATGATTTTCAATAATATTGGAAACAAATCCGATATCGCCAATTTTTCTCTGTGTTGTAAAGCAACATTTCTTGTAGGCATCCGGAGTAATCTGTTTGCAGTCATACCATCCCTTGTCAGATGCCCCCCAGATAGTCTCTTCGAAGTCAAACATACTGGAGAAATATCCATTATCGCCGATGAAATCCGGAATCTCTTCATCCTTCTCATCGAAAACTTCACCGACAGAGAATGCATCGTATTTCTTAAAGGTGCGGTCTCTCATCTCGCCAAGGAAGTCGCCGATTCCCTTTGCTTCTTTCAGCATCTTCCTGATACTGCAAAGACCGTCTTCACGATCCGGCTCATAGTCATGCATCGGAAGTGCTTTCTTGATATTGATAATCGCATCAATACGGAATCCACCAAGACCTTTATCCAGCCACCAGTTGATATTCTTATAAACTTCTTCCCGTACTTCCGGGTTCTCCCAGTTCAAATCTGGCTGTTTCTTATGGAAAACATGCAGATACTGTTTATTTGTTCCTGGAAGATCTTCCCATACAGGTCCGCCGAAATAAGAACGCCAGTTAGTTGGAAGTTCTCCTTCTTTCTTGTCACGCAGATAGAAGAAATTACCATATTTACCATCCGGATCCTCACATGCTTTTTTAAACCATTCATGTTCATCAGAACAGTGGTTTACAACAAGATCCATCAGAATGTACATATCTCTCTTCTTAGCCTCAGCAATCAGTTCATCCATATCTGCCATGGTTCCGAAGCGAGGATCAATATCATAATAATCTGAAATATCATATCCCTGATCAGCTAACGGAGAGCGGTAGCAGGGGGAAAGCCAGATAATGTCAACTCCCAGATCTTTCAGATAGTCAAGCTTCTCAATAACACCTCTCAGATCTCCGATTCCATCTCCATTGGTATCATAAAAACTCTTCGGGTAAATCTGATAAGCAACCTTTTCATTCCACCATTTCTTTACCATTGTAAAAATCCTCCTGTGTTTTTTATTAACCGGCGCTATTGTCTGCTTTGTTCCCAGTATTATGCCTCTTACCTTTAGCGCCTAAGGTCTCTTTTTCATTTACGGCAATTATATCAGAATCCAAGGCTTCTGTCTTATCTTTTTTTGATAAAAAAATACAAAATTTTGACTTTTTTATATTACCGGCATTCTTATTTACTGTGTTTCTTTTAATGAATGTCTGCGGTACTGTAACGGCGTTGTTGACGTATATTTTCTGAACTCTCTCAGGAAATTTCCCAGATTATTATATCCACATTCCAGACAGATTTCCGTAACTGTAAGATCAGACTCTTTCAGATAATGAATGGCCTTTTTTATCCTGTACTCATTCACATATTCCATAGGCGAACGCCCAATCACCTTCTTGAAAAATCTGCAGAAATACTGCTCATTCATCCCGATCAGTCCTGCCAGATCACGTATATAAATTTTCTCTTTGTAATTCTCCTGTATGTAAGTCAGTGTTGTCTTGATCGTCTCAATCCTGTGGTCATGATTCTTCTCCGTTACCTCAAATAGATTATTCGCAGACAGAACTGCCAGAATCCGAAGCAGCGCTGATTTAATAAACAACTGTCGGGTGATATCATCCGTAACCGCCTCGCCGTCATAATAATTCTCCCGGAAAGAATCTCCTCCAAATACATTACGGATTTCTTCATAAGATTTTCTTACCGGTTCAAATGCCGGTTCATTCTTTCGCAGACATCTCGGAAACTGGATACTGCCATTTTGTACCGGCTGGATCAGATTCGTCTGAATCTGATCCAAAGCATATGCAGAGCTTAGCATATCCATATGAAAAACCACCGCATTTTCCACACAGCCGCCGTTTTTTTCAACAGAAATACTGTGAAGTTCCCCGGGATTAATAACATAAAAACATTCCTCTGAAATGTTGAAACGTTCCATATTTACTTCCAGACAGAACTCTCCACCCGAAAAATAAAGCAGTTCTACTTCTTCATGCCAGTGGTGTTTCACCATATTCCCTTTTATCCTTGTTCCTGTCTGGTAAAATGCACAGGGAAAGTCCTGCGTACCATGGACACGTATTTCCTTTAAAGTTGATGGTTGTTGATTCTGCATGAAGCTGCCTCCTGTTGTCATTGTTATTGTTATTATAAATCCGGCATCAAAAATCCGCAACTAAAAAGGACATCCGAAGATGCCTTTTTAATAGTAAGTATTTATACAATTTTGTGCCTGCTCAAAGAAACTGTCCTCTTCACATTGCCCAAGAACATATCCCTGAAACAGTTTTCCCATATCTGAGACAGCACCCATGGAATTTTCACATAACGGACGTGCATTCAATGTATATTCCCGGAGATATTTCCGTATCATATCTATTCCTTCCAGATCAATATCCTCATTTTCGATCACATCCACTCTGGCAGGATAACTTTTCATTATTTTTGCATATTCAGTACTGCCTTCATAACCGGCTGCATACTGAAGAAATCTGACAGCTGCATCTTTATTTTCTGAAGCATTGTTCAAAACATACTGCCAGGTTGCAATATTAGTGGCTTTTTTCTTATGAAGCACGGGAAGCGGTGCCATATGTATTTTATTTTTCCCATATACATCAGCATCAAGAAATGTACCCAGAGCACTCGTATACATAAAAACACATCCATATTTTCCCCTGATAAATTTCTCTTCCATCTGCTCATACTGATCTACAAACTGTGCAGGCGATGTATTTTTCTCATCCAGCATACTTTTCATATATCTGGCTGCATCTTTGGTTTTCGGATCAGTCCAGTCGAAATAATCGCCACCCCAGAAATTCACAAATTGCGAAAGACTGTTATAAACATGTGTATTTTCCCATGCATCTCCATAAGCGTACTGATCCGGATTTTTCAAACTCTTCTGCAGAATATCAAAATCACCGGTATTCTTTATCTCATCGAGTCCTGCCTGTTTCAGCAACTCCTGATTTACCCAGAACATCATAATATCCATCTGAAAAGGGACAGAATATATATGTCCATTCTCTTCACAAATGCTTTCCAGATACTTCTGCGGAAAGCTGTCTCTTACTTCTTCTGTCATAACGTTTTTTTCCAGTGGTTCCAGATATCCCTTATGCTTAAACTCAGAAATCATCTCATCATTCACGGAAATCAAATCAATATTTTTGTCCCCCGAAGCCAGGATCGTGGATATTTTTGCCTGCCGATTATCCGCATTGGACGGACATTTTTCCACAGTGATTTCCATATCAAGTTTTTTTTCTGTTTCCTCGATAAAATCCTGAAATCTTTTATTATCTGCATCAATATGCATGATTGTCAGCTTTTGTTTGTCTTCGTGAAACGACGATGAGGGGAGCTTAGATAAGCTCCCCGTATCTCCACATCCTGTAATAAGCAAACATACTGCAGTTATGAAAATTACAACACTTTTTTTCAAGCATTTCACCTCTGTTTTTTATCTTGGCCATCTGTCCTCTTTTGACATCAATGGTGCAAACGGTGCATGTGGGTGTGTCTGATACCAGTAAGCCACGCTTGCCACATCATCCTGACGTTCAAATAATCCTCTGTAACCTACTCCAATCTGCTGAATGGTCACACGCAGATCCTCATCAAAACAAATCGGATCCTGAATATGCCAGCGATAGAAACCTCTCATCGGCGGACAGTCATCATTATGATAGAAATTATGGATCAGCTCATCATGAGCAGAATAGTATGGGTAGCCCAGATATGGTGTATTATAATTTTGTTCCACAGTCTTTCCGTCCACCTGCTTTGCAAAACTCCAGGAGCCTCCAAAATAATCTTCTGTTCCGGTTCCGCAGATTGTGGGATATTCATCATCACCGTCAATATAGAATTTCATTTCACCTTCGCCCCACCAGTAACGTTCCAGTGTGGTAAGTGCAATATAAGTTCCTACATAATGACCTTTTCCTTTTACTCCGTCAAGGATTGTATAATCTTTCTGCTTCTCTGTCAGTCGCTCTCGCCTCCACTGTGCATGGAAATAAGTAATATCATCCGGAAGCTCATCATACAGACAGTAATCTACCTGATAGAAAAATGCCGGAATTTTATTTGCATGCTGATTTTCCAGAGTAATTTTTGCTTTTTTCTTAAACGGCATCGGGAAGTAACAGTTAAATCCTCTGCTTGGCACCACTGCCATTGGGACAGAATTTACAATACACTCTCTTCCAAAACCACAGCAAAAGAAATCTCCGAGAGGACTTTCCACAGATGGTGTTTCCTCATCATCCCAGTACATACGGATGACCAGATCTCTCAATACAAAACAATCTGCATCGGTTGTCTTATTATCCACTGTGAT
>OJMN01001859.1_pt1 | contig 11554 bp, 9 predicted proteins | sample 1597261 | NCBI WGS metagenome assembly OJMN01 (sample SAMEA2452130, study PRJEB22498) | human gut metagenome | biome: human feces; feature: human gut; material: feces | place: Australia | collected 2012 | reverse complement strand
GGGGAGAGGTTTATTATACCTCCGATTTGAATTGCCCGGCGGCTGTAATCCTCGGAAGCGAGGGCTTCGGGATATCAAAACTTCTTAAGGAAAAAAGCGATTTCGTTATATCGATACCTATGTACGGAAAAATAAATTCCCTTAATGTGTCTGCTGCCGCAGCGGTTATACTTTGCGAGGCGGCAAGACAAAGAAATGCCGGTGCTTGATATGAATAGGGAAGGGAGATGGAAAATCAATGGACAATAAGCATGACAATGACATATCTGCAGACGACTTGCTTGCAAAATTGAAAGCCAATATGGCAAAGACGGAAGAGTCTCAAGATAAATTCGATACGGATGCCGATAAGAAAAAGAAATATAGGTTCAGACGTACAGAAAAGAATATTTCTGCAGTAACGGAGAATGAGATCCTTCGTGAGATGCCGGAAAAAAACACCACAGGATTTATAAGTCCCATTCCGAAATCTGATATTGCGGATCTCGATATAGACGCCCTTATGAAGAAATATCTTCCGGAAGACGAGTATGAAAAGCTTTCGAGGAAGAATACTCCGGTTAACCGGGAACAAGAGGAAGAGCTTGTAAGGACATTGACATCGATAGACACGGTAAGGATTTCTCAAACAGAAGAGTCAAACGATGAAAATTCTGTTAATCAATTGGCAGCTTCTGAAGAGAATGGGGATAAATATGATTATGATAATAAATATTCCGATGACGAAGCGTATACTGCTCCCGACAGAGAGCTTTTCTCTGCACTAAGCGACGGAGGAAGGGTTTGCGATATTCCAGAGGATATAGACTCCGGTGACGGCAGTGATACCAGAGCAGTTCCTCTGCGTCAAGCAGTTTCTCAGGAGAATACATTCTTTTCTGATGAAATCCAAGAAATCCGTGTATCGGAGATCAATTCCGATGCGTCGGAGGCCGTGAAAGCCGATTCCGACAAAACGGCTGAAATATCCGTTCCGGAGAAATCGGATATAGAAAGAAATGAGGCAGTTCCTCAGAATTCTGATACAATTGTTTTTGACTTGGATAATGTATCTGTCAACACTATTGCGGAGGAGAACAATTTATTAGGTAATGAGGATGATAAAAATACCTCTTTGGAAAAAGAAAATAAAGATATCCCGACGGATTCCGTAGATTTAACTGAGGGTGTCCCCGAAACAGCCTCCGAGTCTGATTTTGACGAGACGGATGCCAATCTTATGATAGCTTTTGGGATGGACGATGAGCTTGAAAAAGCGATGGGCAAAGAAAATGCCGATAAGCTGCGTTCGGATATGGAAAATTTGTATCCAGATGACCAAACCAAGAAGAAAAAAGTAAGAGAAGACAGAAAAACGCCTATTAAAGAATTTATTTCTCCTGTCGAAGCCAAGGAGATATTCGAATCGTATAAGACAGAATTCGGGAAAAATGCGCTTTCGCTGTTCGGAATTATTGCGATTGTTATAATATTGTTTTTCTATGAGAATATTACTATACTTGGCGGACATTTGCCGGACGCCCTGAATCCGGAATATTATCCTATTGTCTATATCATGACAGGCTTGCAGTTTCTTTTTCTCGGTTTTGCAATCGCCTTTCAAAGTCTTGTTAAGGGTATTCGCGGACTAATTGACAGAAAGCCGATTCCTGAGAGCTTTTTACCGTTGATTCTTCTGGTCAGTGTGGCTTATTCAATTGCCGTATGCTTTTTTGAACCGGGAGCTGTTCCCGTTTCCTTTTATTTTCCTTCATCCATATGCCTGTTGCTATCGGTTCTTAACGAAAGAATGGATTTGCGCAGAGAGATAATGACTTTTAATATAGTTTCCTCAAAGCGTACTAAATTTGCTCTTGAAAAGCTTGAACTGAATGATGCCGAGCTTGAGGCGAAGGCTTTCGATGAATTTCTTCCTAAACAGCCTGCTGTTTTTAAAATAAATAAAACAGCATTTATTGACGGATATTTTCACCGTACAAAGGCATATCCGAGTATAAAACTGATTCTTAAAGCGTTTATTCCTGTTTCTGCGGCGATTGTTGTGGCTTCCTTTATTATGGGCTTCATCTTTATGAAGAATTGGCAGGATTCTGCTATGTTTGCCTATACTGCCTTTTTCTTCTCTCTCCCCGCTACGGTTTTTATTGCGTTTGGCCTGCCGGCTTTCCGCGCATCTAAGCTGGCATTTGCCGATAACAGTGCTTTTGTGGGAGAAGCCGCTCTTGATGAGTATACTTCAGCCGGTTCTATTTCGATGATCGAGAAGTTTTTCCGACAAGCGGAGTGAAGCTTAAAAGCGTAAAAGTGTTCGGCTCGGGGAGAATTGATACGGTTATTTATAATGTGGCAAGTATATATTCTCTTTTGGGAGGACCTCTTTCGGATGTTCTTAATGTTGCAACAGCTGATCTCGGTCGTTCGGATAACACGGAGATACTGTCAATTGATAATGAAGGAGTAGAGGCTGTTGTTGATGGTCGTCATCTCTATGCGGGAAAAGCGGATTATCTTCGTAAAAACGGGTATATACCTGTTTCCGATCCTGACGACGAGGAAATTGTTGAGGATGGGGAAATAAGTATCATGTTCCTTGTCTGCGATGATGAGGTTGTTGCCAAGCTTTATGTAAAGTACAGAATCGATCCTGGATTTGAAACAACCCTCAAACGGCTGTATAAATCCGGAATTTGCGTAGGGGTAAAGACGGTAGATCCTAATATTAACGACGAGATGCTCAGCACGAAAATCAAGCTTTCCAAGTATCCGGTTAGGGTGCTCAAGTACAGTGATATCTCGGAAAGCCGCAGGGGAAGCGACAGAACCGACAGCGGCATTGTATCAAAAAAATCTGCTAAAGCTCTGCTGCGAATATTTACGCTTTGTGATAAAATCAAGCATGTAACAAAAGCAAATATCGCTGTTAATATCATAACGATGGTAAGCGGTCTTGCTATCTGTGCTGTAGTGGCGGCTTTGGGAAATGTCGCTGGGGTTTCCTCTTTGTATGTTGCGCTGTTTCAGCTTTTTTGGATCATTCCGGTGTATTTGATGTCAAAATTCATGTTGCTCTGAAGAATTGTTCTTTTTCATTTTTACAGTACGGATCGCATTTCGAACCCGTATAAACAAAATTGGCGCTGTCATAAGACCGGCAGCCCTTTTTTGTGTATCAGCTTGCTGAAAGCTTATTGGACTTACATTTTGAAAGGAATTTAACTATGGATAATAAAATGAGAGGAGTACTGAAGCAGGTTCTTAAGCCGGGGAGATATACCGGCGGAGAATACGGTCAGGTGGTTAAGGATAAGAATAAAGTAAAAGCCAGATTTGCTTTTTGCTTTCCCGATACCTATGAAATAGGAATGTCCAATCTCGGCGTGAGACTGCTTTACGGCGTACTGAACCGTGAGCCAGATATCTGGTGCGAGCGCGTATATGCTCCATGGGTTGACATGGAGGAAAAAATGCGTGAAAATCATATCCGACTCTATGCACATGAGAGCGGGGATCCTGTCCGTGATTTTGATATCGTAGGTTTTACGCTTCAATATGAGCTTAGCTATACCAATGTACTGAATATGCTCGATCTTGCCGGTATTCCGCTTTTGTCGGAAGAGCGGGGAGAGGATTGTCCGATCATAGTCGGAGGAGGTCCCTGTGCTTATAACGCGGAGCCTGTTGCGGATTTCTTTGACGTATTCAGTATAGGTGAGGGAGAAGAGGCTCTTGTTGAGATGACAAGACTCTATATTGATATGAAGGAGTCAGGGGAGTATACAAAGCTTGCGTTTCTTCACAGACTTGCAAAAATTCCGGGTTTTTATGTTCCGTCTTTTTACAGCGTTAGTTATAATGCGGACGGCACGATTTCCTCCTATACTCCCAAGTATGACAACATTCCGATCAAGATAACAAAGCGAATTATTAAGGATATGGATCAAGCTTATTTCCCGGACAGGCTTGTTATGCCGTATATTGAAACGGTTCATGACCGAATCGTACTTGAGGTATATCGGGGCTGCATCAGAGGCTGCCGCTTCTGTCAGGCGGGAATTATTTTTCGCCCGGTAAGAGAGAAAACGCCTGAGATTTTGAACGAGCAGGCGAAATGTTTATACGAAAGCAGCGGATTTGATGAAATTTCGCTTTCCTCACTGAGTATAAGCGATTATTCGGAGCTTACCAAGCTGACCGATTTGCTTCTTGAATGGACAAATGAATCGAAGGTAAGTCTCAGCCTGCCCTCTCTGAGAATTGACAGCTTCACAAAGGAGCTGATGGATAAAATTTCTACCGTCAGAACAGGCGGACTCACCTTTGCTCCTGAGGCGGGGACGCAAAGACTTCGCGACGCCATTAATAAAAATGTTTGTGAAGACGACCTTATGAAAGCCTGCCGCACTGCTTTTGAGGCTGGAAAAAATTCGGTAAAATTATATTTTATGAACGGTCTTCCAACCGAAACAATGGAGGATATCGCGGGAATTGCGGAGCTTGCCAAAAAGGTTGACAGAGAGTTTTACAAGGCATCTTTGAGACCGAAGGGAAAGTCTCCTGCGGTTACCATCAGTGTTTCCTGCTTTGTTCCGAAGCCTTTTACATCATTTCAATGGGAAGGACAGGACAGCCTTGAAGCCCTTGTGGAAAAGCAGAACTATTTGAGAGACTGTATAAGAGGAGAAAAGCATATCCGTTACAATTGGCATGAGGCAAAGGTAAGCCGTATTGAGGCGGTATTTGCGAGAGGAGACAGGAGACTCGGACGCGCTCTTCTGGAAGCGCATCGGCTTGGAATTAAGTTTGATGGATGGGATGAGTTTTTCAGCTATGACAAATGGCTTGAAGCCTTCGCACATTCGGGAATCGATCCTTCTTTTTATGCCAATCGTACTTTTGCGCTTGATGAGGTTCTTCCTTGGGATATCATTGACTGCGGCGTAAATAAGGAATTTTTCCTGCGTGAAAGAGCCAAAGCATATCATTCTGAAACAACCCCTAATTGCCGTGAGCATTGTTCAGGCTGCGGTGCAAATAAGCTCGGAGGTGTAAGGTCATGCTGCCCAGGTCTGTCAGATTGAAATTTACCAAAACCGGTAGTCTTCAGTTTATATCACATCTTGATTTGAATCGCACAATGAAGACCGTTATGATACGTGCGAAGATACCGATTCATTATACCGAAGGATTCAATCCCCATCCCAAAATGGTTTTTGCGCTTCCGCTTTCTATCGGAGCAGAGAGCGTTTGTGAGCTTCTTGATATAAAGGTTGATAAAGAGCTTTGCGATGATGAGATCGTGAGACGATTGAACTTGTCTCTTCCGTCTGAGATGAGAGTACTGGAAGCCTATACTCCGGAAACAAAATTCACGGACATTCGCTATGCCGAGTATGAAATTTGTTCCGAAGAACCAATGGATGTATCTCCGTTGTCAAGTGATTCGATAATTGTGATGAAGCGTACCAAAAGCGGCACAAAGGAAAGCGACATAAGACCTCTGATAAAAAGCTGGAACAGAACCGACAGCGGCTTAAGCTGTGTGCTTTCCGCTGATAGTGCCGACTATCTGAATCCGGAATATATTGCTTCGCTTTTTCATCTTAAGGATTATTGTATCATGCGACGTAAAGTGCTGCTTGCGGACGGAATTACGGAATTCAGATAATGCTGGAAAAATTCAGAGAATCGGAGATGCGCAGCGCGGTGATCGCTTCGACAAGTATTCTGCGCGCCGCGATGTAATCGGCGGACGAACCATGCTCATAGTAATCGCAGGTGTTATAAAGCGCTGCTGTGACCGCTGTGATATATCCGGCTTTGGCTGCGCAAAGCAGACGCGGCTTTGCAGATTCCCATAATTCTTCTGCCTGCTCGATTGCCAATGCCGGCGAACATGCACTATCGTCAAGCTTTTCCGGAAAGCATGCTTCAAGTTCAAGCAGCTTTGCGGTTACCTTATCGATATAGATACAGTTCAGAACGGAACAGATCATCAGTACGGCAAGAATGATCAATGAAGCGACAAAGGATTTCATTTCTTTTTCTCCTTTTCTTTTTCGATATAGTAGGAACGGTTTCCATCGGTTGTCATAAGGAAAAGATTTTCAAGCTTTCTTTTGTCAGATGAAAGCCGTGCGGCAAGCCATAGTTCGTCTTTCCCAAGTAGCTTCAGAAAATGGGTGTTTGCTTTTCCGTCAACTATAACCGGCAGAGCAAGCTTGTCAGATTTCGTAAAGGCGGATATCTGCCCGTTATGCTCAAGAAAACAGAATTCAAGTTCTGAAATATCCGAAACGTCTTTAAGACGGAGAGAACTGATCAGTTCATCCGCACTCAGGCGCTGTTTGTTCAGGGCATGCAGATTGAGCTTTCCGTTTGAAATAATGACGGTTGGAGGCGGCTCAAACATTTTTTTGAAAAATAACGATTTTGTGGTAATGAAGGATATGATAATTTCAAGTGAAACGAGAAGAAGAATAGGAAGTATTGCATATATCAGAGGAATGTCAGGATCAGATAGAGGAGCGGCGGCTACTTCCGATATTAAGAAAGCGGTTGTCAGCTCCGAGAGCTGCATTTCACCTACCTGTCGTTTTCCGGTCAGCCTAATGGATGCAATCAGAATAATGTAAATAATAAGTGTTCTTATCAGTATAGGAAACATTTATAGCCTCTTATAAAAATCTTAATATGGATATTTTGTTCGATCACTGTTTTATTATTTACTTTAAGCTTATAAATATGTGTCCTTTTTACCTAAAAAGGATAGAAAATGAGAGAAGTTTTTCATCTCCGGATTAAGGAATCACAGAATAAATCGTCAACGTATTTTTCCGGCAGATTTTTTGCCTTCCGTTCAAAAAATCATCTTGGGAATCTGCTGTTTGATTTATTTAGTGATTTCTTAAAGGCAGAACGAGTCTGTGAAGATTTCCTGATGGGGGATATTCTGCGTTCTTTTCTGTTGCCTCGTTTCTTTTTATTTAAGGCAACACCGCCGGGTGCACGGTTAATGCCTTTGTTGCACATTTGCTTGCGTCTTTTCCGTCAACCTTCACCAATTTCATCGGCAGAGGAGTCACGCTTTCCTCCTCAATTGGTATTGTCTGACGAAAAATCCGGCGGCGCAACTGTACAACAATCATTGTGCGGTATTACCTTAATTTTGAACAGCGATTTTGCTATGCAAAATTCGGGAAAGGAAGCTTTCGATTTATGAAGGCTATAGTCTAAAATGCTTGACGAAAAAATTTTTAAAACGCTCGGTATTCTCGGGGGACTTGGTCCTATGGCAACCGTTTATTTCTATGAAATGCTTACCGAGCATACAAGGGTTTCCTGTGATCAGGAGCATATAAATATTATCATTTCAAGCCGGGCAACAACACCGGACAGAACGGCTTATATACTTGGTAAAAGTAAAGAGAATCCGCTTCCGGTTATGGTGGAGGAGGCACACCGTCTTGTCTCCGCAGGAGCTGATGTAATTGTCCTCCCCTGCAATACGGCACATTATTTTTATGATGAGCTAAGCCGTGCAACAGGTGTTCCGATTATCAATATTATTACCGAGACGGTCTCTTATTGTCTGCAAAATGGTATGAAAAAAATCGGATTGCTTGCAACCGAAGGGACTGTCCAATCGCAGGCATACGGAAATGTATGTAAAAATTCCGGAATATCGGTTGCTTATCCCTGCCGGGAATCTCAAAAGCTGATTAACGAGATTATTTACGATGAGATTAAACAGGGAAAGGATGCCGATATGGAAAAGTTCGGAAGGGTTGCTTATGAACTCAGGGGGCAGGGGTGCGATACGCTTGTTCTCGGATGTACGGAGTTGTCTTTGCTGAAAAAAAGCGGGCATCTCGGAAAGTATTATACCGATTCTCTTGAGGTTCTTGCTGCAGTGACAATTGAGAGATGCGGAAAAACGCCGGTAGGATTTGATTTATAAAAGAAAGGCGGTGTAAAAAAGTGAAACTTTTTTGAACATCGCCTTGAAATATTCCTTTCCGGTGTCTTGCCTAAGCGCAAGCACAAAATCTGTTGCTTCCCGGAGCGAAGTAGGAGAAATTTGAAAAATCACGAACGTCTGTCCGTGATTTTTTTTGTTGGCTATAAAAAATATTAAGCTTTTTATAGCTTTCCTATTTGAAAGTTGAGTTCTCTGACTCCAAGTTGAGTTAATTGTAATTTTTGTCTTTTAGTTTAGCGGAATCTTATCTGAAATATTATATATCTTATCTAAGATTAGTTTTATTTTTATAATTTTAACCTCCTGAATTGTTTGTCTGACAGATAATAATATCCTGATTCTCCGTTTTTAATATAATGTATCACAATTTCCCCGCTATCGGAATCGATTTCAACAATTTGCAGACGGTGCGACATGGCGTCCGACTTTGAGACTGCGGCGTCAGAAAAAATAAAGTAGGTAATGCCGCTGTATTTTTCTTTTATGCCGGTGAAGAAGCTGCGTTCTTCGACATTGGTAAAACGAACGCCCTTTTGCTTCAGATCTACATACCTTGTTTCGTTTACGGTAACGGTTCCTTCCGCTTCGGTCGGCTTAAAGAAAAATCGGTAGAAAGATAAACTTATCGTTACGGATACCGGTTCGCCGTCTGCCGATACTGCGGTCGCTGTCGATGAAATCTTAATAGGAAAATGGTACCACACGGTAAAAACGGAAATGACTGTAATGCAAAATAAGAATAATATCTTTTTTTTATGATGTTTTAGTTTACCGAATAGTGATCGGAAGAAAGAAACCATCATCTGTTCTCCTTGCAAATATAATTATGTTAATATGACGGAAGAAAAGGAAAGATACTGACCCTTATCGGATTACAGAATTTATGGTGTACTTTACGATACATGGATATATCCTCCTTATATATTATTCTATCATAATTATATACTTATTTTTGTTTATTGTCAACGCTTATTTTGGCTAATAATCTTAGAGATATTAATAGAACAAGTTTAAAATTGGCATTTATTACATAAAAAGAGAAATACAACATGACTTATTTTCTTTTTTTGAGAGGAAATATTGCCTATAAATAGTGTTTATCAAGCGAAAAAAACGGGTATATTTCCGAACTTAAAGGACATATTCAGAATATTATTGCAAAATTCCGGTATATGTTGTATAATAAAATGTAAAAAACAAAAATCGAGGGTTGGAGGACAAGATGAAGGAATTTTATGAAAATCCCCTCTGTGTAAGATACTCGAGTGATGAGATGAAGAGAATCTTTTCTGCGGATTGCAAGTTTTCAACATGGAGAAAGCTTTGGATTGCTCTTGCTGAGAGCGAGCAGGAGCTTGGTCTTGCTATCACAAAAGAGCAGATTGAGGAAATGAAGGCGCATATCTATGATATAGATTATGATGCCGCTGCAAAATATGAGTCTGAGCTTCGCCATGATGTTATGGCGCACGTTCGTACATACGGGGACGCTTGTCCTAATGCTAAGCCGATTATTCATCTCGGAGCAACCTCTTGTTATGTCGGGGATAATACGGATATTATACAAATGCGCGACGCGCTTTTGCTGATAAAAAAGCTGCTTGTAAACGCAATTTCGGCGCTTGGCTCCTTTGCAGAGAAATATAAGGAGGTTCCCACTCTTGCTTATACGCATTTTCAAGCCGCTCAGCCTACTACTGTCGGCAAGCGAGCAACGCTCTGGGCGCAGGATCTGATACTTGATTTAGACAATCTCGATCATGTTCTTTCCCGTCTGAAGCTTTTGGGCTGCAAGGGAACTACCGGAACCGGCGCAAGCTTTGTCGCTCTTTTTGACGGCGACACCGAAAAGGTAAAGCTACTTGAAAAAAAGATTGCTGAGAAGATGGGATTCAGCGGTGCTGTTGCTGTTTCCGGACAGACTTATACAAGAAAAATCGATTATTTTGTACTTTCCGTCTTATCGGGAATCGCACAAAGTGCTTCCAAATTTGCAGGCGATATCCGGTTGCTTTCGCATATGAAGGAGTTTGACGAGCCGTTTGAGAGTAAGCAGATCGGTTCTTCCGCTATGGCATATAAGAGGAATCCCATGAGAAGTGAGCGCATTGCGTCACTTTCAAGGTATGTTATTGCCGACACGCTCAATCCTGCTGTAACGGCAGCAACACAATGGCTTGAAAGAACCCTTGACGATTCGGCAAACCGCCGTATCAGTATTCCTGAGGCTTTTCTTGCTGTTGACGGTATCCTTTCTCTTTATATCAATGTGATTTCCAACGGAAATGTATATCCGAAGGTTATGGAGAAGCATTTGAATGAAGAACTTCCGTTCATGGCTACCGAAAATATCATGATGTATTGTGTCAGAAAAGGAGGAGATCGTCAGGAGCTTCATGAGGCCATAAGGGAATTGTCGGTTGCTGTTACAAAGCAGATAAAGCTGAACGGGGCAGACAATAATCTCCTTGAATTGATTTTAAATGATAAACGCTTCGGTATTACGAAGTCTGAACTTGACGATATTCTTCATGTTCGTAACTTTATAGGAATGGCGCCAGAACAGACAGAAGAATTTATAAACAACGAGATAGAACCTGTTCTCGCTTCCAATCGAGATTTTCTTGGTCTTGATATAAACATCCGCGTCTGAGATAATCGCATAAACTGAAAGAAGGAATATTAATGTTAACAGCAATTGTCGGAATTAACTGGGGAGACGAGGGAAAAGGCCGTATGGTGGATCTGCTTTCCCGAAAATTTGATATTGTTTCCCGGTATCAGGGGGGGAATAATGCCGGGCATACGGTGGTCAATGAAAAAGGAAAATTTATTCTCAATCTTCTTCCGTCAGGAATACTCAGAGACAGTACCGTAAATGTGATGGGACCGGGAATGGTGATTGACGTTGAGCATCTTTACGGAGAGGTGCAGAAGCTGCGCGACGCCGGAATTGTGATTACGCCTGATCATTTGAAGATAAGCGACAGGGCAACCATTTGTATGCCGTATCATAAGCTTCTCGATTGTCTTGAGGAGGAACGCCTGGCAGATAAAAAATTCGGCTCAACAAGACGCGGTATAGCCCCGGTGTATGCCGATAAATATATGAAAAAGACCGTAAGAATGGGAGATTTGCTGCATCCCGAGACGCTTCCGGAAAAGCTTAACGATCTTATGGAATGGAAAAATCTCACTGTTAATAAGGGATACGGACATGATAAGATTACCCCGGAGGCGATGCTTGAGTGGCTTAATACTTATGCCATGCCGTTTGTTCCCTATATAACCAATACGACAAAGTATCTCGGAGAGGCTGCTAAAAATGGGAAAAACATTATGTTTGAAGCGCAGCTTGGGGCGCTCCGCGATATAGACTTCGGAATATATCCTTACACTTCCTCTTCTTCTACTATCGCGGCTTACGCTCCTATCGGGGCGGGAATTCCGCAGTGCAGACTTGACGAGGTTATCGGAATTATGAAAGCATATTCGTCTTGCGTGGGTGAAGGTCCTTTTACCTGTGAACTTTTTGGAAGTGATGGGGATGCGCTTCGTGAGGCGGGAGGCGAATAC
>OJMN01001848.1_pt1 | contig 11585 bp, 9 predicted proteins | sample 1597261 | NCBI WGS metagenome assembly OJMN01 (sample SAMEA2452130, study PRJEB22498) | human gut metagenome | biome: human feces; feature: human gut; material: feces | place: Australia | collected 2012 | reverse complement strand
GGGAAACTTCCTGCCATTCTGCCGATTCGTATTTTACAATAAAGTGAAGCACTTCTGCCAGGGAACCGGTATGTTCCAGAAGGGCGGTGCGGATCTTGCCCGATACACGCACCATGGAGAGAGCTTCTTCCATGGAACAATCCAGAATAATATCCAGAATCGAGAAAAGACCGGTCAGAAACAGTTCCTGGGAACGCATTGCCATGCCAAAGACCGGTGCAAGATTTTCTGCAAACTTGGCACGCAGCAGGGAAAGGCGCATCAGTTCATTAGGCTTGTCAGAACACAGTTTCTCAATGACGGTTGTCTGAATCCAGCGCGTCAGATCCTTCTGCCCCAGCATTGAGACAGCAACCCGCACGGAAGTGATTTCGGAATTAAAGGAGCGTGTATTTGCCAGCCGAAGCAAAGAGATGATAAGAGCCGTGTCCTGACTGATAATATCAGCCGCTTTGGTCAGGTCAAAATCATCTTCTTCAATCAGATTCAGAAGCGAAATGTAATTGATCTTCAGGGGCGATACTTTATGTTCACCGCGTGTGACCGGCATACGGAAAAAGGTTCCTTCAAATAAAGAAATTGTTTCTGCAGGACTGAGTTTTCCGAATGTTTCCGTGTCCGGAATGTTGCTGGCACAGATACAGATATCCGGATACAGTTTGCGGAAATAGAAAGAAGCCTTGACGGCATCTATTTTCTGGCAGTCAATCAGAATGTAGTCCATCTGTGACAGAATCGGTGCGTAGTCTTCGTAGCAGTGAACAGGAAGATTACGGATTGCAAAATGATATCCGAATTCGCGCAGTTCGCGGATGCGGTCTGTATACATGGATACCGGAGGAAATGTCTGGTCAATCAGGAGAATCGGTGCATGGTTTGTATTTTTGCACTCGGATTCCAGACTGCTGAAAATAGAGATATTATTTAAAGATACAAAAATCGGTTTTCCTCCGGAGAGTGTGGTGGTTCCAAGCTCCTGAATCAGTTCCAGCCCGTCTACATAGGCGGCTCCGTCAAACTGTCTGGAACCAAGAAGGCTTGGGTTCATAAGAAAGTTATTTTTTCTGGTAAACAGAGAATAAGCACTAACGGACATATTTCGGTCAAAAAAAGGAATGAGTGTAAGCATCATAAGCGTATCTCCTATTCTATCATGTAAATCCCTGATGTAAGTTTGTCTTTGGATTTATTATACTATATAATGCTTAAAGAAACAAATATTTTGTGCAATGTGGTGAAAAAAGAAACAAAGCAGTTGACAAATGAAAGAGGATATGGGTAAAATACAAAAAGATAATAAACAGGGAGTAGTTTGCATCCGGTGTGTCCGGGTGTTGTGCAGGCCGTCATCACGTTACAGGAAAGCTGGAACCGGGCTGTACACGAAGAAACGAGACTTTTTATTGCATTATTCTGGTGCAAAAAAGTCCCGTTTCTTTTTTTGTACCACAACACAGGGAGGGCATGCCATGAAAAAATACTGGAAGTATTCCAAAGAGCAGCTAAGAGACGTATTTTCTACTACGGAGCAGGGATTATCCGAAATGCAGGTGAAAAAAATCCGGGAAACATGTGGGGAAAATATACTGGAAGAGGGAAAAAGACCCGGGCTTCTGAGGGTGTTTTTGTCACAGTTTGCAGATTTACTCATTGTCATTTTGCTGATCGCCGCGCTTATTTCCATGTTTTCCGGAAATGCAGAGAGTACGATTGTAATCGCAGTTGTCCTGGTGATGAATGCAGTTTTGGGAACGGTGCAGCACCAGAAAGCGGAAAAATCACTGGACAGTCTGAAAAATCTGTCTGCACCGTGTGCAAAAGTCATTCGGGAAGGGAAAAAGAAGGAGATCCCTTCGAGGGAACTGGTTCCTGGAGATCTTGTGGAACTGGAAGCTGGTGACATGGTTGTGGCAGATGGAAGGATTCTGGATAATTATTCTCTGCAGGTCAATGAGAGTGCGCTGACCGGAGAATCCACCAATGTAGAAAAGACACAAGGCAGTCTGCCGGAGGATCTGCCGCTGGCAGACCGCAGAAACATGGTATATTCCGGAAGCCTGGTCACTTATGGACGCGCACAGGTTTTGGTTACAGGAACAGGGATGCATACAGAGATCGGAAAGATTGCCGGGATGATGAATGATATCCGGGACCGTAAGACACCACTACAGGTGAGTCTGGATCAGTTCAGCAGAAAGCTGGCAGTTCTGGTTATGGGAATTTCAGCAGTGGTACTGGGGTTATGTTTATACCGTAAAATGCCGCTTCTGGATGCATTGATGTTTGCGGTTGCACTTGCGGTAGCCGCCATTCCGGAAGCACTCAGTTCAATCGTGACTATTGTGCAGGCGATGGGAACACAAAAGATGGTAAAGGAAAATGCCATCGTCAGAAAGCTGAAGGCAGTGGAGAGCCTTGGGTGTGTATCGGTGATCTGTTCGGATAAAACCGGAACGCTGACACAGAATAAGATGACCGTGCAGAAAGTTTATGTGGACGACAGGGAATATCTGCCCGAACAGCTTTCCATGGAAGAGCAGCTGCACAGATATCTGGTCTACGATGCGGTGCTTAGCAATGATGCCACATTGGAGAACGGAAAAGGAATCGGAGATCCGACCGAATATGCCCTGTTGGAAATGTTTCGTAAAATTCCCGCACCGAAAGGGGGAATGATGGGCGAAGGCGGTTACAGGGAAGAAATGCTTCGAAGCTGTATGAAACGTCTCGAAGAGGTTCCGTTTGATTCTGAGCGGAAACGGATGAGCACAAGATATTACCTGCACGGGGTCGGAACCATTCTGACCAAAGGGGCACCGGATGTATTGCTGGAACGCTGTGATTTTGTCCGGAAAAGTACCGGAATTGTTCCACTTGATCCGACGGAGACAGAAAAAATCAAAAAAAAGATTGCGGAATTTTCCGGGCAGGGACTGCGTGTGCTGGCATTTGCGTATAAAGAGAGTGAAGGACCGCTGACCATAGAAAGCGAAGAAAATCTGATCTTTCTCGGGCTGATTGCCATGATGGATCCGCCAAGACCGGAAGCCATTCAGGCGGTTGCCGATGCAAAGAGAGCAGGAATCCGCACGGTCATGATTACAGGGGATCACAAAATTACCGCGCGTGCGATTGCAAAACAGCTTGGAATTTATCAGGAAGGGGATCTGGCTGTGACCGGAAGGGAGTTAGATGCCATGAGTGAGAAGGAATTGCAGGAAAAACTGGAAAAAATCTGTGTATATGCCAGAGTTTCGCCGGAACATAAGATAAGAATTGTAAAGGCATGGCAGAAAAAAGGACGGATTGTTTCCATGACGGGGGATGGTGTCAACGATGCGCCGGCATTAAAACGCGCAGATATCGGAGTGGCAATGGGGATTACAGGAACAGAAGTGGCAAAAGATGCGGCAGACATGATTCTTTTAGATGATAATTTTGCGACCATCATTCAGGCGGTGGTGAATGGAAGAAATGTATACCGGAATATAAAGAATGCTATTTTGTTTTTGCTGTCCGGCAATATGGCAGCGATTCTGGCGGTACTGTATACTTCACTTGCAGGACTTCCGGTTCCGTTTGCACCGGTGCATCTGCTTTTTATCAATTTGCTGACGGATTCGCTTCCGGCAATTGCGATTGGCATGGAGCCGGCAGATGCAGCACTTTTAGAGGAAAAACCAAGGGATCCTTCTGCCGGAATACTGACCGGTTCGTTTCTGGGGAAAATTGTGGCAGAGGGAGCGTTGATTGCGTGTCCGGTCATGACTTCTTATTATATAGGGCTGCAGCAGAGTACCGCGCTTGCAGCAACGATGGCTTTTGCAACGCTGACACTGGCACGCCTGTTTCATGGGTTTAACTGCCGGAGCCAAAAGTCCATGGCACGGGTTGGACTTGGGTCTAACAAGTACAGCATGGGAGCATTTTTGGGTGGATGTATTCTTTTGGGACTGGTACTTTGCGTTCCGGTTTTTGAGAGGCTGTTTGATGTGGCGGAAATGGGAGTGCTGATGTATGGATATATTCTGCTGCTGGCATTTGTGCCGACATTGGTGATTCAGATGGTAAAAATGGTCAGGGAAAAAATGCAGGAAGGTTTGTAATTTACTCCTCTTTACTTTAGCATGATAACATGATAATATGGTAAACATGTAGTAAACAGAAGAATTAATAATTAATGGAGGAACATTATGAAAAAGAAACTTGCAGTATTGCTGGTAGCAGCGCTGACACTTGGTATGACTGCCTGTGGTGCATCCAAAGGAGCGGGAGATACCGGAAAGAGCGAAAAGAGCATGGTATATGCAGTAGAGGCAGGATCTGCCGGAGAAGAAGCTGCAAAAGAAAAGGGATTTCAGTACAATTCCGTTTCGTCCCAGGCAGATGCCCTGATGGAAGTTGCTTCCGGTACATCTGATGCAGCGATCATTGACCTTCTGATGGCAGGTGCCATGATTGGTGAGGGCACCAGTTATCCGAATCTGAAGCATACAGACGAACTTACGACCGAGGAGTATGGCGTTGGATGCCGGAAAGGATCGGATCTGGCTTCTTATATCAATCAGGTGTTTGCTGACTCTTATAAAGACGGAAGCATGGAAAAAATTGCCGAAACCTACGGTGTTCAGGAAGCACTTGTAGAGCAGAAAGATGCCACCTTTGAACAGTCCCCAAAAGACAGTGACGTGGATTACATCAAGGGAAGAGGAAAACTGGTTGTCGGTGTGACCGATTTTGAGCCGATGGATTATAAGGATAAAGATGGCAACTGGATCGGTTTTGATGCAGATATGGCAAAACTTGTCGGAGAAAAACTTGGTGTAGAGGTTGATTTTGTAGAGATCGACTGGGACAACAAGGTCATGGAACTGAATTCCAAGAATATCGATGTCGTATGGAATGGAATGACTCTGACGAGCGAGGTAACTTCTGCAATGGAATGTACCAATGCTTATTGTAACAATGCACAGGTAGTTGTCGTACCAGAGGGGAAATAAATCATGTTCTGGACAGTAACACAGTCACTTTTGACAGGTCTTGCCACCACTTTTGAAATTTTTATACTGACACTGATTTTTGCGCTGCCGCTTGGGCTGGTGCTGGCATTTGGCCTGCTCAGCAAGTTTAAACCGCTGCAGCGTCTGGTTCAGATTCTGGTCTGGATCATCCGTGGAACACCTCTGATGCTTCAGCTGATCATTATTTTCTATGGACCGGGGCTCTGGCTCCATACGACCGTCTGGAGCGGAAATGAGAGCGGGCGAATTACCGCAACCGTAGTGGCATTTGTGATTAATTATGCGTGCTATTTTTCTGTGATTTTCCGTGGAGGAATCGAGGGAGTTCCGGCCGGACAGAGGGAAGCCGGACAGGTGCTTGGCATGACAAAGCATCAGATCTTTTTCAAAATCACATTGCTTCAGATGATCAAGCGCGTTGTACCACCGATGTCAAACGAGATCATTACGCTTGTAAAAGATACCTCTCTTGCGCGTATCATTGCAGCCTATGAGCTGACCTTTGCCGGTGCTGCGTTTATGAAATCCGATGGCCTGACCTGGCCGCTGTTTTACACCGGTGTATTTTATCTTATTTTTATTGGTATTTTGACGCTTTTATTTAATTATATTGAGCGTAAGCTGGATTACTTTAAGTAGGAGGATAACATGGCAATCTTAGAGGTATCACATATAGAAAAACATTTCGGCAGAACGAATGTATTAAAAGATGTCAGTTTCTCCATGGAGGAAGGCACGGCGCTTGCAATTATCGGATCGTCCGGCTCCGGAAAGACAACGCTTCTGCGCTGTCTGAATTTTCTGGAGCGCCCGAATGGCGGAACGATTACGGTTAATGGAGAGAATTTGTTTGATGCATCAACAGCCGGAATGGAAAAGGATGCGGATCTGCGCAGAAAACGTCTGCATTTTGGCATGGTGTTTCAGTCATTCAATCTGTTTCCACAGTATACAGCGTTACAGAATGTGACGCTTGCGGAACAGCTTCTGGCACAGGAACGTCCGGATTTCAAACAGAATAAGAAAAAGATCTTGGAAGAAATTGATGCACACGGCCGACAGTTGTTAGAGCGCATGGGACTTGCGGAGCGTATGGATCATTATCCGCATCAGTTGTCCGGCGGACAGCAGCAGCGGGTGGCAATTGCGCGTGCTCTTGCCTTAAAACCGGATATTCTCTGTTTTGATGAGCCGACATCGGCGCTTGATCCGGAGCTGACCGGTGAGGTTTTAAAAGTCATCCGCACACTGGCAGAACAGAAAACAACGATGATCATTGTTACCCATGAGATGGCATTTGCCCGTGATGTGGCAGATCAGCTGATTTTCATGGATGATGGTGTGATTGTGGAGCAGGGAGACCCGCACCAGGTGATCGATCATCCGAAGGAAGAGCGGACAAAGCAGTTCCTGACACGGTATGCACAGGGATAATTTTTACAAAACAAAATGAGATGGGAGCCATCGCAGAATCGTTACAGAAAACGAATCTGCGGTGGCTTTTTTGCATATATTTTACAATCTTTTACAGTAGCGCGATAACAGGAAAAACGGAAAAGAGGTATGATAATAACAGTAAGAATTGTAAAGGATAGAAATGAAAAAGGAGTGCTTTTGCATGGTAAAAATTTATGTGGTAGATACCAATGTTCTGATTCAGGCACCTTATGGAATGCAGTGTTTTGAAGACAATCAGGTGGTGCTTCCGGTAGTTGTACTGGAAGAACTGGATAATCTCAAAAAAGCGGAAGGAGAGACTGGCGCAAATGTCCGGACAACGATCCGGATGCTGGAGGAACTGCGGCTGCAGGGAGATTTGCTGGAAGGAGTAACGCTTCCGGGAGGAGGAACGCTTCGTGTAGAGAAAAACTACCGTGATGTCGAACTGCCTTCGGATCTTCCGGAGACCAAAAGTGATAACCGGATTTTAAAAGTATGTCTGGGATTATCGCAGGAGAAACCGGAGCAGGTGGTGCTTGTCACAAAAGATATTTTACTGCGCATCAAAGCACAGATTATAGGAATTAAGGCTGAGGATTTCCTGACCGAGCAGGTACTTGGACATGACGCACAGTATCGTGGAAGAATCTGTGTCTATGCACCGGAAGAAAACTTTAAGGATTTTAAGAAAAAGGGGATTCCGGTGGAAACCATATATCAGGTGGATGAAGAGGGGAAAACTGTCATTCCGCAGTTGTATGAGAATGAATTTGTAATCATCCAGAGTGACCAGTCCACAAAGAAAACGCAGCTGGCAAGGGTAGAACATGGTGTGATCCGCAAACTGGAATACCGCAAGGCACAGCCTTATGGGGTAAGCCCGCGCAATGCCGGACAGTATTTTTTACAGGAGGCGCTCATGCAGCCGGCAGAGAAAGCACCGCTTGTGATTGTAAAGGGGATGGCAGGAACCAGTAAGACGTTTTATTCGCTTGCGGTCGGTCTGGAGAAAATGCTGAATAATCCGACAGGAGAGTACAGAAGAATCATGATCTGCCGGCCGAATGCACAGTTTGATGAGGATATCGGATTTTTGCCGGGAGATGAACAGGAAAAAATAGGACCGCTGATGCGCCCGATCATTGACAATTTAGAGCAGCTGATTGATTCCAATGAGCAGAGCCGCTATGAAAACGAGGCAGAGCTGCAGGATAAGGTGGAAGAAGTGTTTGACCGTGGAATTATTCAGGCGGAGGCGATGAATTTTATCCGTGGCAGATCCATTGTAAAAACGTATCTGATCATCGATGAGGCACAGCATATGACGCCGAATCAGATGAAGGGTCTGATTACCAGGGTTGGAAAAGACACAAAAATAATTCTGCTTGGAGATCCCAATCAGATTGACCGTCCGTTTCTGGATGAGAGGACCAATGGACTCAGTTATGCGGCGGAACATATGAAAGGAAGCCCTCTTTGCTGGCAGATCACTCTGACCGCGGAAGAATGTGAGCGTTCAAAGCTTGCGGCGGATGCGATCACACGAATGTAAGGAGGGACATCTGTGAACAGTTACTTATACGGATTTACAGAAAATGTATGATTACATACAGGCAGGTATGGAAAAAATAGAAAAAAGAAAGCAAGGAAACAGGTATGAAGGAAACAAAAAAAGAAACAAAAAGAGAAACGAAAAAAGCAGCATGTGCTTTTTCGTATGACGCGATAAAAAAAGATGAAGAAATTAATTTATTGATCGAGCGTGGAAATCAGGTACTCGGTGAGCTGGGATTTACCGAGCATTCCATCAAACATGCAGCCAAAGTGGCACAGGAAGCTGCCCGCATCTTAAATGAACTGGGGTACAGTGCCCATGAGATAGAACTGAGCAGGATAGCCGGGTATATGCATGACATCGGAAACAGCATTAACCGTAACGATCACGCCCATACAGGCGGCATCATGGCATATCAGATCCTCAAGGAGCGCAAAATGCCACTGTCAGATGCAATTCTTGTGGCAACTGCCATCGGACAGCACGATGAGGCAACCGGTACAGCAGTGGATGCGGTTTCTGCGGCACTGATTCTGGCAGATAAGACGGATGTGCGTCGCAATCGTGTGCGGAACCAGGTCATTGCCAATTTTGACTCTCATGACAGGGTCAATTATGCGGCATTGGGGTCGCATCTGGAGATTAAGAAGGAAAAGAAAGTGATTCAGATGGAACTGGAGATGGACGATACGATGTGCACGGTCATGTACTATTTCGAGATTTTTTTGCAGCGTATGCTGATGTGTAAACGTGCGGCAGAGGTGCTGGGATGCAGGTTTAAATTTCTTGTAAACGGCAACAAGCTGTGTTAATTATAGGACTTATCGCCTATTGTGGTTACATCCTGAAATGTTTACAATGGGAGAGTCGGACGAATTGTGTAGGACAATTGGTTCGGTTAAAATGTAAACAAAAAGGAGAATACTATGAAAAAGAAATTAGCTGCGATGATACTGACACTTGCGCTGGCAGCAGGTGTAATGGCACCGGTACCGGCATATGCCGATGGAATTACGGTTGAGGAAACTTCCATGGACACGGCAACGGAGAAGTCGTTTGATACTGATTATACCGTAAAATGGGATGCGGATAAGGTATACTGGAACAAGGTGACGCTGGATCAGCAGGGAATCCTTCGGATTCATTTGAATGAGGAGGATCCGAAATCCCTGGAAAATTATGATGTAGCTGTTTATACAGCCAAAGGGGAAAAGATCTGGAAGATCATGGTGGACTGTGCAGGGGCAGCAGCAGATAATTATGTGGGGCTTGCAAAGGGAACTTATTATGTATCACTGCAATCACATTACCAGTTTCGGCCTTCTACAACGTATCGTTTTTCGTTTGAAAAAAATAATGCCTGTGAGCTTGAGCCGAACGAGAAGAAAAATGATGCCGTAGATATGAAAGTAAACACCATGTATACAGGATTTATGGAAAATACTTATGCCGGTGAGAAAGACAATGATGATTTTTATGCAATTACATTGAAAAAGGGACAGAGCTATAAATTTATCTGTGATGCAGACTCTTACAGTGAAAAAACAACGATTGTAAAATTGCTTGGTAAAACAACAAAAACAGATTTTTTCTGGCCATCTGTGGGGGCAGAGGATTTCTGTGTGTCATCCGGTGATGTGTTTATTGCGCCTTATACAGGAACTTATTATGCATATGTAAATAATTATTATGGAAAACAGTACAAGTACGAAATCGGAGTGAAAAAAATAAATCTGAAGGCTCCGACCGTATCTGTTTCTGCCGGAAAGAGCAGTGCAAAAGTAAGCTGGTCGAAAGTAAATAATTACAGATATGAGGTACAGTATGCAACCAACAGCAAGTTTCAGGGCGCAAAAAAAGTAAGTGTTCACGATCAGAAGACTTCTGTTACAATCAAATACCTTACTTCAAAAAAGAAGTATTACGTGCGGGTTCGTTCCTGTGCCAAGACAGAAAATGATAACAATAAGAAAGCATATTCTGCATGGTCGAAAGTAAAGACCGTTACCGTAAAATAAGAATAATAGACAGAATGAAAACCGTTGCAGCCGCAGCGGTTTTTTGTCTGGATATAGGATGAAATTTGTTCTTTACAAATAATAAATAAAAGCATATGATACTTTTATAAAATACTTTATTTAAGAGGAAGATTATGCCGGAAAAAAGAGAAAAACGCAATATAGCAAGAACTGAAATTATTAATTACATGTTGAACCATTCCGTTACATCAAAGGCAGAACTGGCAAAAGAACTGGGGCTTAGTATGCCTACAGTTCTGACAAATGTCAATGAGCTGATTGCAAAGGGACTGATTGTAGAAAATGGAGAGTATGCATCTACCGGGGGAAGAAAAGCCAAAAGCATAGGAATTAACAAGGAATATTGCAGGGCAATGGGACTTGTAATTACCGCTAATCATCTGGAAATGGTACTCGTAAATCTGGGATATGAAATCGAACATCTGAAACGTGTCCGTTTAAAATTTTCACCGGATATCGATTATAGTGTAAAAATTGCCGGGCAGGTACAACAGTTTCTGAAAGAATGCAAAACGGAGAAAGATATTTTAGGGATTGGAATTGCAATTCCCGGAATTATCGATCAGAATGAGAAGACAGTTCTAAAATCGCATGCTCTTCAGGTAGAAAATTACAGTCTGCGTTTTTTGGAACAGGCATTGGGATTTCCGGTTTATTTTGAGAATGATGCTAATTCCGCTATGCTTGCGGAAGATACACAAAAATATAACAATGCGATATACCTCTCCTTAAATCATACTCTTGGAGGGGCATTTTGCATTGATGGAAAACTGTTTCGTGGACAGAACCAGAAGGCAGGAGAGTTTGGACATATGATCCTGATTCCCGGAGGGGACAGATGTTATTGTGGAAAGCAGGGGTGTGCAGATGCTTATTGTGCGGCAAGTGTGCTGACTGGGGACGGAAAAAATTCTCTGGAAGTATTTATGGAACAATTGAAACAGGGAAATAAGGAAGCTGAACAAAAATGGGAAAGATATCTGGATCATCTTGCTATCCTGATATCCAATCTTCGGATGGCATACGATATGGATATTATACTTGGGGGAGATGTCGGAGGTGTACTGGCAGAGTATATGATTCCATTGGGACAGAGGGTATTGTCTTACAATGGATTTGACAGGGATATTTCTTATCTGAAAAATTGTTCTTATGAAAAAGAAGCATCGGCGGTTGGTGCGGCAAAACATTTTTTGTATGAATATGTAAAAGAATGCTGTTCGTAATGATGAAATGAAAAAAGTTCCTTCTTTACTGGCGTGTACATGCGGTAAAGAGGGAACTTTTTTGTTTAAAAATTTAGAAAAATTGTACAAAAAGTAAAATAAAAAATTGTGCAACTGGTAAAAACTCTCAAAAACTATTGACAAAACAGAGGAATGGGACAATAATGTAATTACTTTAATAAAACATTTTATAAAAGATAAAATAAAAGAAGAACAAATATAAAGGAGGAAACAATTATGTTACAGCAGGTAATGACAAATCCAGGAGAAATTACATTTAGAGAGGTTCCGGTTCCAGAAGTCA
>OJMN01001846.1_pt1 | contig 11607 bp, 12 predicted proteins | sample 1597261 | NCBI WGS metagenome assembly OJMN01 (sample SAMEA2452130, study PRJEB22498) | human gut metagenome | biome: human feces; feature: human gut; material: feces | place: Australia | collected 2012 | reverse complement strand
AGTTCCATGAACTTGAGGCAGAGATTGTCTCACAGGCAGGTCAGGCAGGAGCAGTTACGATCGCCACTAACATGGCTGGTCGTGGTACAGATATCAAGCTGGATGATGTGGCAAGAAATGCAGGTGGTCTGATGATCATCGGTACAGAACGTCATGAGTCCAGACGTATTGATAATCAGCTTCGCGGACGTTCCGGACGTCAGGGAGATCCGGGTGAATCCCGTTTCTATATTTCCCTGGAAGATGACCTGATGCGTCTGTTCGGTTCTGAGAGACTGATGAAAATCTTTACATCTCTTGGTGTTGCAGAGAATGAACAGATTGAGCACAAGATGCTTTCCAATGCAATTGAGAAAGCCCAGGAGAAGATTGAGTTTAACAACTTTGGTATCCGTAAGAATCTTCTTGATTATGACCAGGTAAACAATGAACAGCGTGAGATCATCTACAAAGAACGTCGTCAGGTTCTCGACGGTGAGAATATGCGCGAAGCAATTTATAAGATGATCCAGGATACAGTGGATACTTATGTTGATATGTGTTTCTCTGATGATGTAGATTCTGAAGAGTGGGATCTGAATGAATTTAACGGTGTTCTTACTCCGATCATTCCGATCAGACCGCTTACAGCTGAGAGTGTAAAAGGCAAGAAACGCGATGAGATCAGACATGAATTGAAAGAAGAGGCAGTGAAGCTCTATGAAGAAAAAGAAGCAGAGTTCCCGGAACCGGAGCAGCTTCGTGAATTAGAGCGAGTTGTACTTCTGAAATGCATTGACAGCAAGTGGATGGATCACATTGATGATATGGAAATCCTTCGTCAGGGTATCGGACTTGCTGCTTATGGACAGAGAGATCCGGTTGTTGAATATAAAATGAGTGCATTTGATATGTTCAATGAAATGATCACATCCATTCAGGAAGATACTCTTCGTATGCTGTACCATGTACATGTAGAGCAGAAGATCGAGCGTGAACAGGTAGCTAAAGTTACCGGAACAAACAAGGATGACAGTGCCGGTCCTAAGAAACCGGTTCAGAGAAAAGAAATCAAAGTATATCCGAACGATCCCTGCCCATGTGGAAGCGGTAAGAAATACAAACAGTGCTGTGGACGTAAGAATAAGGCCTGACTCGTTTATCTCAGTTGAGAAGATTCCCATTTCTGTAAGTGGTGAGTTCATTACTACAGAGCGGGCAGTAATGATTTTGTAAACAGAACATTGTGAGCAGATCATGTCTGCTGCAAAATAAAAGGGCTGAATCATGAGGCCCTTTTATCGTGCGCAAAAACACGTTAGCGCGTTGAATTGGCAGATTGTGAATATCTGTCTGAACTGTTCAGTACATCCACAGCTATGTGATTATGATTGATGAACAGTCACATAACAATTCCATAAAGGGGGAAAAACAGTATGAAAAGAGAGTCTTTCGGCTCACGCCTTGGTTTTATCCTGGTGTCAGCAGGATGTGCCATCGGTATTGGAAACGTGTGGAAGTTTCCGTATATCTGCGGGGCATATGGAGGCGCGGCCTTTATCCTGATCTACTTATGTTTTCTGGTTATTCTCGGTATTCCGGTTCTGGTAGCAGAATTTGCGGTAGGACGGGGAAGCCACACAAGTGTTGCGAAATGTTTTGACAAACTGGCACCTGCAGGAAGCGGCTGGAAGCCATTGAAATTTATTGGTATTATTGGATGTTATATGCTGATGATGTTTTACACAACAGTAGGAGGATGGATGATCTACTATTGTGTGAAGAGTCTGCGGGGAGATTTCGTTGGAGCGACTCCGGAAGCAGTAACACAGTCTTTTTCCGATATGCTGGGAAATGCACCGACGATGATGTTATGGATGGTGATCATCTGTCTGATCGGATTTGCAGTCTGTTTCATGGGATTGCAGAATGGTATTGAAAAAATCTCCAAAGTAATGATGAGTGCACTGCTTATCATTATGGTGATCCTTGCGGTTCATTCAGTAATGATGGAAGGCGCGGGAGAAGGAATCCGCTTCTATCTGATTCCTGATTTTCAGAAGATTAAGGAAGCAGGAGTTGGTAATGTAGTATTTGCGGCATTGAGTCAGTCATTCTTTACATTATCCATTGGTATTGGTGCCATGCTGATCTTCGGAAGTTATCTGGACAAATCCAGAAGCCTTACCGGAGAGGCGGTAAGCATCACCGTACTCGATACTTTTGTTGCGCTGACAGCAGGATTTATCATTATTCCGGCATGCTTCTCCTATGGAATCCAGCCGGATGCAGGTCCAAGCCTTATCTTTATCACTCTGCCCAATATTTTTGCAAAGATGAGCGGAGGGGCTTTGTGGGGAAGTCTGTTCTTCCTGTTTCTGACATTTGCTGCGGTTTCAACGATCATTGCTGTATTTGAGAACCTGATCGTGTTTAATATGGAACTGTTTGGCTGGAACCGTAAAAAGAGTGTTGTTGTTTGCGCAGTTCTTGTTGTGATCTTAAGCATTCCATGTGTGCTTGGATTCAATGTACTTTCCGGATTCCAGCCATTCGGAGATGGAAGCAACATCATGGATCTGGAAGACTTTATTGTTTCTAATAACCTTCTTCCTCTTGGAAGTCTTGGTTACCTTCTGTTTTGTACCAGAAAGAACGGATGGGGATGGGACAATTTCATTGCAGAGGTGAATGCCGGTACAGGCATGAAATTCCCGAAATGTCTGAAAAATTATGTTGCCTATGGAATTCCGGCGATTATCATTGTGATCTATCTGAAAGGTTACTATGATAAATTTGCAGGTCTGGGAACAGCAGCACTGGCCGGATGGATGATCGTGGCACTGGTACTGCTGGGATTCGTATTCTACTGTGCGACAGCGAAGAAGAAAGTGAAATAATAAGCAGAGTGTGAATATCTGCACGACCTGAGAACAATAAAAGATGTAATTATGTCTGAGAGGAAAGATTCTTTCAGACATGGTTACATCTTTTTTGTGTTATGTAATTGTTGTGTAAAGGTAGTGGATGCATTATTTTAGAGGATTGCTATAATGAGGCAGTTCTTCGCTGGGGGTGGTTTTGAACTGTTTACGGTATGCCCGGGAAAAAGTGCTGTATTCTGCGAACCCGCTTTCCTGTGCTGCTTTTGTCACAGGCATTCCATTTGAGATCAGAGTACGTGCCATAAGAAGCCGCTTGTTTACAATATAATTATGAAGGGTATAGCCGGTTTCTTGTTTGAACTTCCGCATCAGATGGTACTTGCTTACATAATATCTGGCAGAAAGCGTTTCTACAGACAGATCTTCTTTCAGATTGTGGTTGATATACTGAAGGATACTGGCAATCTGCGAGTCAAAGGTGTAGGATTTTTTATCAAAAATGTACTGCTTTTCCAGAAAGATACGGTTCAGATAAACCATAAACTGAAGAAAAAGTGACTGTGTCAGGATTTCCTTTCCATATTCATCGGATTTTGCGGAATTTTCCAGTTCAAACAGGATGTCTTTCATCTTTTCCTGAAGAGCAGAATTCAGACGTACCAGATTATAGCTTCGGTCATTTGCTTTCTGGAAGCATTTCAGCAGTTCTTGCCAGGGAATATCGTTCTGAATCCAGAGAATAAAACGTTCATATGGAACAGATGAATCAATCTCCGGGCGGTGGATGGCATGGCGGTTTACCAGAAGAATGTCCCATGGTTTCAGTTGATAAGCTTTTCCTTCTATATGATAAGCAGCCTTGCCGGAGATGAAGATAACTACCTTGTGAAAATCATGATAATGGTAAGAGAATTCCTTTCTGGTCTGGTCTTTAAGATGAAAAAGTCGGAATTGTTCGTTCAGGTATCCTGTTTTTTCTGTCTGATAGAACTGTTCTGATAATAACATATCTGCCTCCGATATCTGCAATGATTATTTAATCGAATCAAGCAAGTCCCCTGTGGAGATTGTGAAAAGAAATAAGCAGTGGAAAGCAATAAGCGGAGGGAAAAGTTTGATTCATGGTATAATCATATCATTTAATGCGCAAATGTACAATTATTACTAAGAATGTAACAAATAGTAACGAATATATTTTATAATTTCTGAGAAAATATGCTACAAAGATATTGACATTATTACACGATAATAGTATCATGCAATTACAAAGTAATCGTAAAAACTTTGTAACTATTTCGAAATAGGGTAAAGAAATAGAAAACTGAACAGAGAGGAGTGATGTTGTTGCAAGACTGTTATATCAGAGAACTGATATAATGGTCTTTTTTGTAACACTTACAGAGCATTTTTTGCAATATTTCAAGCATTTTACTCTATATACATGGTAAAAATAATAGAATATAATGAATGTAAAGTCAGGATGTGATATGAGAAAATTACCTGACACAAAATTTAATCAGACAAGTGGCGAAGTGAGTTGGGAAGATTGCCCGACAATTGATTATCGGTGCAGATACAAAAGCGGGAAGTATCCGGGATTATAAATCAGAAGGAGAGATATGGTTATGGCAAATACAATTATTATGAGTAAATATCAGGGACTTGGAAACGATTATCTGATTCTTGATCCGAAGAAAAATCAGGTACAGCTTCAGGGAAAGAAGATTGCACTTCTCTGCCAGAGAGGATTTGGGCTTGGCGCTGACGGTGTGCTCTATGGACCGGTAGAAATTGATGGGAAATTGGGTGTGCGTATTTTTAATGCAGACGGAAGTGAATCTGCCATCAGTGGAAACGGCGTGCGTATTTTTGCCAAATATCTGATGGATAATGGATATATTACTGAGAAAAAATTTGACATTGAAACTATGTCAGGCACGATTCATGTGGAATGCCTGAACAGCCGGGCAACGGAATTTAAAGTAAACATGGGAAAACCATCTTTTATTTCCAGCGATATCCCTGTTTCCGGTGAAGTTCGTGAAGTAATTAAGGAGAATTTCGTATTCCATGGAAAAGAATACAAGGCTACCTGCCTGACAGTTGGTAATCCACACTGCATTATTTTTACAGACAATGTAAGTGCAGAAGCTGTAAAGAATCTGGGACCTTATGTGGAAAATGCAGATGAATTCCCGGAGAGAATGAACCTGCAGATCTGCCGTCAGATCGACAAGGGAAATCTGGAGATTGAAATCTGGGAAAGAGGCTCCGGATATACAAAGGCTTCCGGAACAGGAAGCTGTGCGGCGGCAGCGGCAGCCTATAAGCTGGGACTGGTGGAATCCCGTATTAATGTAAATCAGCCGGGCGGAATGATACAGATCGATATGGAAGAGGACGGAACTATCTATATGACAGGAACAGTGGGATATATTGCAGATATCAGTGTTGCAGAGAGCTTCTTCTCGTAAATTATACAGGCTTTATGCGCAATTCAGTGTAAAGTATGATTACCCACAGTGTGAAATGTAACGATAAATGATCATTTCACACTGTGGGTAATTCTTTGTTTGTAATTTGCTTAAAGATATGGTATTATTTTAAACGAATTATTTACTAGGACTGCTATAATCTATAGCAATTCAGTCGGTTATCCACAGGGAGTCCGACAGAGAATATTTATAATAAGAAAGTGGGTGAAGCTGTGGTTGAATTAGACCAGTTCAAGAGCATTCTTGCGACTTATACAGAACCATTAGTGGAAGTGAGGGATTCACTTTGACCTGGCTAACAAAGAGCAGAAGGTCGAAGAATTAGAGCGCGAAATGGAAGCGCCTGATTTCTGGGATGATGCAGAAGTTTCCCAGAAGAAAATGAAAGAATTAAAAGACATGAAAGATGACATGGAGACCTATCAGAATCTGGTTACACAGATGGAAGATATGGAAACCATGATCGAGATGGGATATGAGGAGAACGATCCTGCACTGATTCCTGAGATTCAGGAAATGCTGGATGAGTTTCAGAAGGATTTTGACAATATCCGTATCAAGACACTTCTTTCCGGAGAATATGACAGTGAGAATGCTATCATTAAGCTGAATGCAGGTGCAGGCGGAACAGAGGCCTGTGACTGGTGCGGTATGCTTTACCGTATGTACAGCCGCTGGGCAGATAAGAAAGGATTTACTCTGGAAGTGCTGGATTATCTGGACGGCGATGAGGCAGGTATCAAATCTGTTACTTTCCAGGTAAACGGAACAAATGCTTACGGTTATCTGAAATCAGAGAAGGGAGTTCACCGTCTGGTGCGTATTTCTCCTTTCAATGCAGCAGGTAAGCGACAGACATCTTTTGTATCCTGTGATGTTATGCCGGATATCAAGAAGGATCTGGATGTAGAGATCAATGACGATGAGATCCGTATTGATACTTATCGAAGCAGTGGTGCCGGCGGTCAGCATATCAACAAGACATCATCTGCCATCCGTATCACACATTATCCTACCGGAATCGTGGTACAGTGTCAGAATGAACGTTCTCAGCACATGAATAAAGATAAAGCCATGCAGATGCTGAAAGCCAAGCTGTATCTTCTCAAGCAGCAGGAGGCAGAGGAAAAACTCTCCGGTATCCGCGGTGAGGTGACAGATATCGGATGGGGAAATCAGATTCGTTCTTATGTTATGCAGCCATATACCATGGTAAAGGATCATCGTACAAACGAGGAGACCGGAAATGTGGATGCAGTACTTGACGGAGGAATTGATATTTTCATCAATGCATATCTGAAATGGATCGCACTGAAGAAATAAAAGAATAAAAAAGGCTGTCTGAAATCAGGACAGCCTTTTTCGTGTTGAGGCATAATGATTTTACACAATGATTCAGCAGAATATATTTCTTGCGTATTTTTGTGTGGTGTGATAATATATCCAGTGTGTGAAAACAAATGTCTTTAAAGAACGGACAGGTAAATTGATATGCAGAAACCAGTAACAGAGAAAAAAAAATATTTTGTAGTGAGGGAACGAGCAGTTCCGGAAGTTCTGCTGAAGGTGGTGGAGGCAAAGAAGCTTCTGGACTCCGGCAAAGTGGACACTGTACAGGATGCAGCAGAGCGCACAGGAATCAGCAGAAGTTCTTTCTACAAATACAAAGATGATATTTTTCCATTTCATGAAGAGACAAGGGGAAAGACGATCACCTTTATTATCCAGATGGACGATGAACCGGGGCTTTTGTCGGTTGTCCTGCAGACGATTGCACGGTTTCATGGAAACATTCTCACCATTCATCAGAGTATTCCTATCAATGGGGTTGCCACACTTACTCTGAGTGTGGACATTCTTCCGGGCGAGGGGGATGCAGAAGCAATGGTAGAGACGATTGAACAGAATGAAGGAATTCATTATCTGAAAATATTAGGCAGGGAGTAAAAGAAAATGATCAATGTAGCAATTTTAGGATATGGCACAGTTGGAAGCGGTGTATTTGAAGTATTAAATGAAAATAAAGAGAGCATTTCCAGACGTGCCGGACAGGAACTTCATGTAAAATATGTTCTGGATCTTCGTGATTTTCCGGGACAGCCGGTAGAGAAGGTTCTGGTCCATGATTATGAACAGATCGTCAGTGATCCGGAAGTAGATATTGTAGTAGAGGTTATGGGCGGTGTGGAGCCTGCTTATACTTTTGTAAAGAAGGCACTTCTGGCAGGAAAGAATGTCTGCACTTCCAATAAGGCTCTGGTTGCAAAGCATGGCCGCGAGCTGATGGATATTGCAAAGGAAAAGAGCATTAATTTCTTATTTGAAGCAAGCTGTGGCGGCGGAATCCCGATCATTCGTGTCATCAATTCTTCCCTTACAGGAGATGAGATTGACGAAGTGACAGGTATCCTGAACGGAACTACCAATTACATGCTTTATAAGATGAGCACAGAAGGCTGTGAATTTGACACTGTATTAAAGGAAGCACAGCAGAAGGGTTATGCAGAGGCAGATCCTACCGCCGACGTGGAAGGATACGATGCATGCCGTAAGATCGCAATCCTTTCCTCTCTGGCATTTGGCAGACAGGTTGATTACGAAGATATCTATACAGAGGGTATCAGCAAGATCACGGCAACCGATATCAAGTATGCAAAAGCAATGGGACAGATGATCAAACTGCTGGCAGTCAGCCGTAAAGTTGACGGAAGCTTTTACGCAATGGTATCCCCGGTGCTGGTTGGACCGTCCGATCCTCTGTACAGCGTAAACGGTGTATTCAATGCCATTTTTGTACATGGCAATGTACTTGGAGATGCAATGTTCTACGGAAGCGGAGCCGGCAAACTGCCGACCGCAAGTGCTGTCGTAGCTGACGTAGTCGATGAGGCAAGACATCTGAACCGCAGCATCATGGCATTCTGGAGCAGCAAAAAACTGGAACTGACCGACATCAGCAATTCCAGCCGCAAATTCTTTGTACGTGTCAAAGGAACTCCGGAAACAGAGCTTGCAAAAGTGCAGGCAGTATTCGGAAACGTACAGCCAGTTGTTGTGGCAGATGTAGACGGAGAATTCGGATTCGTGACAGAAGAGATGACAGAGGCAGAATATAAAGCAAAAGCAGAAAATTTTGGCGAAGTGCTCGGCATGATCCGCGTTCGCCGTGTCGAAGACTAAGAAAAAGAATTACTAAACGAGGGAGAGAAATGATTGCTTTAAAAACGCCAGAGGAAATGTATCAATACTGTATTGATAACGAATTGGGAACCGGAATGGGATGTGGAAAAGGTGGTGCGATTAAACGTTTTAATTTGCTCATTCAGAATTTGAAAGATGATGAGAATGTTTATTGTGTTTTTATAGGTCTACATAATTATAAAAAGCAAACCAAAAGCAATGAAGGCAATTATGCATATGCACTTACTAATAAACGTTGTATTATGGTACAACATAAATTGTTTGGTGTTAGTGTTCAGGCTGTAGATGTTGAAAGTATAACTAATATTTCATTTGTCAAAACTGGAATTTATGGTATAAATGGTATTGGGATGATATGTATTGATACATATAAAGAAACATTTAATGTTGCAGTTGGAATTCTTGAGGTTGAAAATATTTATAGACTATTGCATGAGACATGGGACAATATAAGAGTTAGTAAAAGTAATGTAAATAATAATAGGATAACGATTAGTAACGATGTGAAAAGCCCTGTTGAAGAAATAAAAGAATATAAAGAATTATTAGATATGGGAATTATTTCAAAGGAAGAATTTGAAAAGAAGAAAAAAGAATTACTAAATTTATAAGAAAAGAACTGTTGCGTTGGCAGAGTATGTATCTGCTTTGCAACAGTTCTTTGAATTTTCAGATTTCGCCTACCAGTTCACGGTAAAATTCAAGAAGCGTCATCTGCGTATATGGAACGGCCCAGAGCAGTCCGACAAAGCAGGCAACAACTGCGAGCAGCATGATCGGTATAAAGCTCAGCTCCAGAACAAAATAGCGGAGCCGGTTGCCCTGCATCAGATCATGGCTTTCACGTAAGAGATCTATGGCACTGGTCTGCGGATTGTCAATATAAAGCGGAGTTACCAGTGCAAAATCCAGGCGGATTACAACGGTGCCGACTACAGCGGCAAAAATCAGCAGGCTTCCGATAATGATGCCAAAGGCAGTATAAAAAATGGATGACAGCATAAATACAAGAATACCCGGCAGAAAGATCACCGTGGACAAGAGTGAGATAATAAGCTGAGATACAATAATACGATCCGGCTGATGGCGAAAAGCATACAGAAGATCGGAAAGCTGTCCGTCGCTGCTACGGCTCATGTCAAGCAAGATTGTAACCGGACCGACGCTTAAAATTGACAGGAGCAGATCGGTGATAAAAGAAATCACCAGATAAGAGATACTGTTGCCTGTGTCCGGGAAAAGAGTAGCCAGGAGCATATTGACCAGCATGATAATTCCAAAAGTAATGATATAGGCCATAACCGGGAGGCTGAAGCGATGTGCCAGAGATTCCCTTGCCAGTTGTTTTAACTGCGAAGAAGTTCGTTTCATAAGATTCACTCCATTCTGTAAAAGGTAAGCCGATCAGGATTCGGCTGAAATAAATGATGAAAGAGGTACTGTATGGAAAAACAAGAAAAAAACTGCAGGCCGGACAACCTTTATTACTGCGGTATAGTCCTGCCGCTTGCAGGAATATTGTTTCTTGCATTGCTGAGGTTACTGAAAATTCCGTTAAATCATATTTTGCTGCCGTGCATTTTCCATAAGCTGACCGGACTTTACTGTCCCGGATGCGGCGGTACACGGGCAGTATACTGGCTGCTGAAAGGAAATGTGGCATACAGTTTACATTACCACGGCATTGTACTTTACGGAGCAGTACTTTATGTATGGTATATGCTATCCAATACCGTGCAGTATGTAAGCCGCGGCAGAATCTCAATCGGCATGAAATACCGTCCGGTGTATGGCAAAATTGCAGTGGTTCTGCTGGTGGTAAACACCATATGGAAAAACGGAAACCTGCTACTGTTTCATAAAGGGCTATGAAAATGGCTCCTTTCTCATATTTTGCGGTCCCCAAGTCGCCCAAGTTTTATGATGCTACGAATTGCTCCGCATTCTATGCTCTCGCAATTCTAATGCATTCGGAATCCGCCCTGTCGGGCTACTTCCTCATGTCTTACGGTCCCCAAGTCGCCCAGGTTCTATGATGCTACGAATTGCTCCGCATTCCATGCTCTCGCAATTCTAAAACATTCGAAATCCGCACATTTTCTATGAAAATGGCTCCTTTCTCATGTTTTGCAGGGTTCAAAGTCACAAATTTTCATGTAAACATGAAATTTGCGACTGTTTCACCCTTTGCATCATAATATCATAGACAAATTGGAAACTCAAGTGTATCATAAGGGGGCGGCTGTTACAGTCGGCACAAAGATGTTTGGAAATTGCCTGACGTAGGGCAACGAGTAGAAACGTTGGAAAAATTGTATGTAATGGAGGCTTATATGAACATAAATCAACGTCTTGCAGAGGAATTAAAGATTGAATTATGGCAGGTGGAGGCTGCAGTTAAACTGATCGATGAGGGGAATACGATTCCGTTTATTTCACGTTATCGTAAGGAGGTCACAGGATCGCTGAATGATGAAGTTCTGCGAAAACTTTCGGAACGTCTGACTTATCTGCGTAATCTGGAAGATAAAAAGAAGCAGGTGCTGGCATCAATCGAGGAGCAGGGCAAACTGACGGATGAGCTGCGGGAAAAAATCCAGGCAGCGGAAACTCTGGTAGTTGTGGAAGATCTGTATCGCCCGTATCGTCCAAAGAGAAGAACGAGAGCGACAATCGCAAAAGAAAAAGGACTGGAACCACTGGCAAACACGATTCTGTTGCAGATGACAAAGAAAAATCTGCAGCTTTACCGGTATTCTTTGAGCTGACAAAAATACGTCCATTGTTGGCATCAAAACTAGCATTCAATCCATTATCTTTCAACGCATTGACTACGTCCTGGATCGTACTGTCTTTTGTCAGGCTGACTGTTTTGGTGACAGCATTTCCATCTTCATCTGTTGTATTGATATTAAGGCTTGCCTCATCTCCTGTAAATCCGAGCTCGCTAAGTTTTGTTTCAGCTTTCACAGCGCCTTTTACATCCTGCAATTTTGTTGTTCCGTCTGCATCTGTCACTTCTTCACGTAAAGAAAGCTTGCCACCGG
>OJMN01001841.1_pt1 | contig 11640 bp, 9 predicted proteins | sample 1597261 | NCBI WGS metagenome assembly OJMN01 (sample SAMEA2452130, study PRJEB22498) | human gut metagenome | biome: human feces; feature: human gut; material: feces | place: Australia | collected 2012 | reverse complement strand
GCAGAGGTAAAAGAAGCATTTTATAAAAAATTCAAACAAAACATGCCTGAAATCCTAAAAAACAACGTAATTTGCGACTATGACCAACGCAATGCATTTGAAAAAGAAGCAATAATAAAACCTGCATTATACCGTTTTGAAAAGAAAATTGATTTTATCCCTGCTGCATACAGGAATGCTTATCTAAAAGAAATGGCGCACAATTTCCGCAATCAAGCATCAATATCAGATTTAAAAGATTTTGAAGCATTATGCTGTACAAAACGCAAAGACGCTGCATCAGGCAGCAAAATAGCCATAATCGCAAAATCACAAATGACAACAGAAAACAAACTGAAATCTCTGGCAATGGAACAGGCACTGGCCGACGTGTTGTATGATGCCACAGGAAACGCAGAGGTATATGCGCTCCAGTTTGAAGAGCTGTATGACAATCTTGAAGTGTTCAGCCTAGTTAAAAAATTTCCTTCACAAGAAAGAACCATTACATCTCAAACAAACCATACAATGACATTTAAAGCAGTAAAAAAACCTGATTTGAGAAGTTTAAGCAAACTCTATAACGAATACCTATCAGAAATAGTGCAATGGGTAAATGAAGAAGTAAAACAAACAGGAACAGCAGACCCCGAAGACCTTTTGTACATTCTAAACCCTGATGAGCAGGAGCCGTTAAAAGACATAAACACTGCAAGAAGAATGAGCATATACGGTTTTAAGATAAACAAACTGACAATCTATCCTAACAAAGAACTATAAAACGAAAGAAGCCCTGTATAACGAGTAGGGGATACAGGGCCAAGTAGTATGTTAAACTCAATACTTCTCTCATTAAAATATTACAATAACTTAACAAAACTTCATATAGCTCTTCGGGGTTATTTTATAAGTGCCATGGGATGTTATCATCAAAATAGGTTAAGATATTAAAGTAAAACAGATTTTCAGAAGTATGTTAAAGTTTGCCAAATATTTTTTTATAGTGTTTTTAATCACGGCTATTTTGCCTCTGGTTTTGATGTTTGCCTGGAACAACAGCCAGATGGAAAAATTCCACAATGCTATGGCAAAAAGTGCCATGAGCACCGGGCTTATGAGGTTGGAATATTCTGTTAAAACGAATCTCAAAGTGCAAGAAGGCGATATACTCCGAAAACTGTATTATATCCTGCCCAACGACAAAAACCTTTCACACATAAAAAATATATTGAACGATTACAATACAGAAGTAATTCAAAAACCAATTAAAACACCTGTATCTTTCTACGAAAGAAAAAACTTTGACCTGTATTGCGTAACTCTTGTACCGTTTGACAACTCAACAAAGGGATTGAAAATATCAAAACCCGTAAGTCTTGACCTTTTAAGACCCACAGGCCCGTATACAATAGAGCTTAGATTCAATAAAGACGACGCTGCCTATGAGTTTAAGAATGTTGCCTTTGACCCCATGGCATTTGGACCGCCCAAAAAAGTTTTTCTGCTTCTTTCCCGTGTAGCAAAACCACACTACAAGGAAAACTCCAGACGCGAAATTGCACTGAAAGGTGAAGACAACTCCAACGCAGCTTATCTCACAATTGAGCTGGCATTTGGCCCTTTTAGAGGGATGATTGACAGCATCTTTACAAGTTTGATTATTCTTCTTGTCGGAATATTATCCAGCTTTGTCATTGGTTTAATTATCAAAAGGGTTTTTGTAACACCGGTTATGGCATTGTCTAAAGCAGCTGACCAGGTTAAAAAAGGCAATCTTAATTTTAAACTGGATGCATCATCAAAAATAGAAATCATTAAAAATTTGTATGAAAATTTTAATGACATGATTTTGAATCTGCAAACAAAAGAAAAATTGAGAGAAAGTTTTATCTCCAACTTAACCCATGATTTGAGAACACCTTTGGTTTCTCAATCGCAGTCACTTGAGTTTATATCTCAAAAATTCAAAGAAATAGGACTGACAAATGAATATGAGCTTGCTGAAAGCCTGGCAAAAAACAACGAACACCTTTTAAAAATGGTAAACCTTATTCTGGACTCATACAGTTTTGACCCTGAAAAACTAAAATTATCAATAGAAAAAGCAGACCTTTATGAAATCATAGAAGATTGCAAAGAACAGCTCAAACCGCTTCTTGCCGAAAAAAATATTGAGTTTGTAAACAACATATATAAAGGCGGAACACTTATAGAAGCTGACCTGTTTCAGATAAAACGCGTGTTTATAAACCTTTTGTCCAACGCAATTGACAACACCTCGGGTGAGAACAAATATATAAAAGCCGCTGCCAGATTTGAGGATGAGGAAGTTTTAATCACAATAGAAGACAACGGAAACGGCATTGCAAAAGAAGACCTGAAATTTATCTTTGACAGATATTATTCCGGCAAAAGCCTTGAGCGAAAACTGGGTTCGGGTTTTGGTCTCAGTGTATGCCAAAAACTGATTGATATGCACAACGGCCAAATCACAGTCGAAAGTGAAATCAACAAATACACAAAATTCATAATCACACTTCCGTTGTCGCAACATCCCGGTAAGGGTACTAAGGAGCAACCATGAACATATTGCTTGTAGAAGACTACCAACATACCAGAAAAACTATTGCATACGGATTGAGAACCCGCCTGGGAGAAATTGAGCTGGCAGAATCAGATAACGGTCTTGCCGCACTAAATTATATTAAAGCAGGCAACAAAGCCGATATTGTGCTCATGGACATATCAATGCCGGTTATGAACGGTATTGACGCAGCCAAAGCAATAAAAGAAATTCTCCCGGATGTAAAAATTATAATGCTGACCTCGTTTAGTGACAAAAAACTGGTGCTTTCAGCGTTTAATGCAGGTGCAAACGCATACTGTATGAAAAACATCAAAATAGATGAACTTGTCAGCGTAATAAGCTCTGTACTGCACGGTGCAATATGGATTGACCCATCCATAGCACAGTATATTCTGGAAGTTTTAAACAGCAGCAGGGTTGAGGAGTCTTCTGAGCCAAAAGACAATATTAATGCGGGTTTTGATTTGACAGCCAGAGAAACCGAAATACTAAAACTTGTAGCCAGGGGTAAATCAAACAAAGATATTGCAGATGAACTTGTGCTGTCCATACATACTGTGAAAAACCATTTGAAAAATATATTGCAAAAACTGTGTGTTGAAGACAGAACCCAGGCAGCCATTCTTGCAATAAAAGAAAACCTTGTTTAACGCCATTTTAAAGGCAAATTGACTCTTGTGAGTCATAGATTCATCAACCGAAAAGTTTATAATATAGTTATTGCTTAAACTGTGAGGAAATATTTATCATCCAGAAAGTATTTCCATTAGAAAAGGCTATTCTGCCCTGAGGATAGCCTTTTTGTTTTTTTTATTCAACAAGCATTAAGCGTTGTATTTCAATCTTTTAGTACTGCCATCAGATTGGTTTGATTGTGCACTCTGTGCTTGCACTCCTGTATCCTGGGCATTTGAATTCATTTCAAAAAGCGGTTCTTCATCTTGAGAAGTAAAATCAGGCAGGGTAATGCCGTTTTCAAACGCATAGTTTTGTATAGCTGTTTCTCCTTGTGAAATAACATCATCAGGTATACCAGCATTACGGTATTGTGATTTCATTTCGTAACGGGATACGCTGTGTGATGACACTGAATTGACTGAAAAACTCATAATTTTCTCCTTTGTTTAGACACTACATAACACCGTCCCCACAAAGTCTATTTTGTTCGGACATTTATTTATTCGGTATTTTTAAGGATAAGTTTATAGCCCTTCGGGGTCATATTATTTAATTTTTTTCAAAGAAGACAGGAAGTTGAAATTGATGACATCACCGTCAACTTTGGTCAAAAATACCTGACTTTCTTCTTCACCTATTTCAAGCTCCGGTATCATTTTGAGCTCTGCAGCATAGTAGTTTGAATCATTTCTGTTTGTTACAGACACTTTGTTTGCAAGACTGTTAAGTGACAAGTTTCTCAAAAATCCTGCAAAGCCTTTGTTTTTACTGCTGAACTTTGTATAAATTCTTAAGCTTGCATCGCCAGTTTCAATTTCGTATCTGCCGATAATAAATGAGCTGAGCTGTGCAGCAGAAGATTTTATCATAATTTTTTCCACAACATTGTCTTTCATAACAAGGTCACCGTTAATTTTTTTGAATGTGCCTTCCGGTATGTTAACAAGGTCTACAATTGTGGAGGGGCTTATCATTGTTATAGGATTTCTAAAAAGTGCGGCAAAATTAAGCGCGTATTGCACAAGCCCTACTTTTTGGATTGTACCGTTTTGTATATCAAAGCGGATTCTACCGTTGAGTTTTAAAGAATCATCGGTATTAAGCTCAATGAGCCCCATTGCCTTGCCGGAGATTTCTTTTTTCAAGCCGAGCAAAGTACCTGCAATAAGGTCAGAATTAATATCCTTTACACCAAGCCTGATGCTGTAGTCATGTTTTTTGAGGTCACACATCACTTTGAGTGTGGAGATGCCTTCTGCAAAGTCAAATTTGTTGGATTGTATTTTCAGCAGCCCGTTTTTATCAAGTGTAAGGTTTGCATACAGGTTGCCAAAATTTATATCTTTGTAAAAACCTTTGACAACATGCAGCACGCATCTTTCCACTATCAAAAGGCCTGTGTCAAATGTATAAGAATCATAATCATTTTCATTATCATTGCTTGCACTGACAAGAGTTTGTGCCGTTACAGGTTCTTGTGAGTTAGAAGCAGCAACTTCCTGTGTGTTTTGCTTGTTCATAGACATAAGCATTCTGTCGATATCAATGTTATCAACAGTCAGGTTAATATCTTTGATAATAACAGGGAAGATGAGCTCGTTTACGATATTTCCGTTGAATTTGTAATCAGATCGTTTAAACTTACCCTCGGAAGTTATATGAAGCAAATCCTTATCTGTATTAAAAATACCTTCTTTTATAAACATGCGTTGAGAAGGAATTGCAACCTTGTGCATTTCCAACTGCCCTTTGAGTTTTGGGATTTTTCCGTTGGAAAGATAATACATGTTTCCGGCTATTGTGCCTCTTTTAAAGACTTTTTGGCCGATTAGAACATTTAAAAATTCACTTGGAAGCGGTTTTGGAATATTAAATCCGAGTTTGTGAATTTGAAGTGTAGCCATATCCATATTGCCGTCTACAGTGAGTATTGGACGGATTTTTGAATTTTTATTTATTTCCTGAGCAATATAATAGTTTATAGATTTTATATCCAGATTGTTGCCATCAATTTGAATATCTGCCTTGTAGGCACGGTCGTAATTTACAGGGCTCAATGACATTCCGTCCACAAGGATATCGTAGCCTTTTGCAATTTTACCCATTATACTTAAATCAATTTTATTGTATTTGGATTTAACAACGATTTTTGACCCTGAATCACCGGTCAATGTGAGCGGACAGCCAACGAGTTTTGACAAATAATTTTTGGTTAAATCATTTGTTGCCACTCCGTTTACTTCTATGTTTGTATCAACGGATTTTGTGTAATCTTTTATGTTACCTGCCATTTGAACTTGGTTGGCTTTGCTTGTGCCGTAGTAGCCTTTAAAATCTTTTAAGAAAATTTCATTTGCAGTTATATCAACAACACCGCCCTGTGCAACAACCGGAAGATTGTTAAGCGGAATAATTTTGAGAGAACCGTTGTTGAGTGTTACTTTCCCGTTGAGGTCTTTGTTTGTCATATTAACGGAAAAATCAAAATCGCCTTTTATATCTTTAAAAAACACAAGCATATCAGAGCCGTTTGGCACAACAAGGTTGGTTTGCAAAAGTTTAACAGCATCTTTTACATCAAATTTTTTAGAAAATACTGTAAGGCTAAAATTATTTTTCTTGTCTGCCTCAGCTTTCAAAAACACTTTTGAGCCGTTTACACCAAGAACAGCATCATCAACCACAATCTTTTTATCTTTGATAAAAACTTTATCACCGTCATCAATTGTGAGCTTGAGCTTGTCTTTGCCTTTTGTAATATCTATATCAAATCCAAAACGTACAAGCTTTGGTTCTCTGGTGTCTGAGATAACAAGATTTTTGCCTTTGATATCAAGCCTTGTGGCTTTATCAAGAGCGTAAACTATTTCACAATCTTTTAAATACAAAAGAGAATCAAGCCAGTCGATTTTCCAGTCAAATTGTTGTTGTTTTTGTGGTTGTTTTTGCTCGGGCGCCAGTGCCATCAGGGCATTCACATCTGCATAAAAATAATCCAGCCCGATTTGTTTTAGCATAAGAGTTTTATCAAAAATCTTTTCAAACGACATCATTGTCTCAAGATTTTTTACACTGAGCATCTGCTTTTTATCTTTTGTAAGAGATAATTCATTAATTCTAAATAGCATCCGCGGTGCAAAAGGTTTTGCAATCTGCGTTTTCAACTCAGGATTTTCAATAACTAGCTCTGCTCCTGTTGACTCTTTAACAGCCTCGCTTACAAATGCAATGACCTTTTCATTTGACACTGCATATGGCAAAACTTTCAAATAAATAACAAACGGCAGACTTATTAAAACAGCTGCAAATATAATTAAAAAAGAAATAATACAAGATTTTTTAGTCATATTTTCCTTACTCTATCCAACTTAATTCCTTAATAAAATTATAACATAATGCGATATTATGTTATCATATTGTTATGAAAAAGATAGTTATTTTACTGGGTTTATTGATGGTATTCAACGGTTGTGCCTATGCTGCACAAGACGAAGTTTTGCCGTTAAAAGTTTCTGATGTAAAAGTATTTTCTGATGACGGTTACTTCGGCTTGAAAGATAAAAACGGCAACATCGTTGTTGAAGCAAAATACAAAAAACTTATCAAAGTCGGAGACGGAGCCTGGATTATCCAGCAAAAAAACCGTTTTGGTCTTATTGACAGCAACGGCGGCATACTGGTAAAACCAAGATACCGTCATGTGGAAAGAGTCTTTGGCAAATATGTAAAACTCGGCAATGACAATGATTACGGCCTGTATGATGAAACCGGAAAAGCAGTGATTGCACCGGAATATTCGTCTATAGAACCTTTGTTCGGCAAGATGTTTTTGACCTGTAAAAAATACAAATACGGCATTGTCGATTTTGAAGGCAAAAAATTGCTCGATAACGAATTTGATGACATCTATATGCCAAATCCCAAAGCATTGAGAGTTCAGTACGAAGGCGAATGGTACGAAATTGAAAGGCTCAAATCAGAAAATATTACCCTGCCTGAAGGCGTAAAAAAAGTAAAAATTAACAACGAAGATTTTCAGGTAACCCACCTTGTCACAAATACAGGTCTTTTGTCAGGTTATTCGGCTGTAACAGCGGCAGATTACACGCTCAAAATACTCTCTTCAATATCTCCGGCATATGAAGACACAATAGACGACCTTATGCTTTCACAGGGTGCTGACACGGTATCTATTTTTGTAAAACTCGGATGGATTCCCAAATTTCCTTTTACATACGCAAAAAAATATTACCAAAACTTAAGAAACCCGAATAACGGGCCTCTTGCCGGTGTAAAAAATGAGCTTAAAAGACAAATAAAATAGCAAAAAATAGCTGCAAATGCAGCTATTTTTTATCGTATAAAATTCGTCCAAATCTTTTCTTCCGCAACAGGGAGTGGAACTCCTGCTTTTTTGCCGGCTTCGATACACTTGAGCATCCACGCCATATTCAAGCCAAGATTGCGCATAATCTGCATTCCTTCCAAATCCTGCCTTACGTCTTCGGGTTTGCTTCCGTGCACCATGTTCCAGTAATTTGACGGAACAACAGGCATATTGCTTATTGTAAAATGTTTTGTAATAACATCAACAGAACCCGTAGTACCGGCACGTCTTGCGCTAACCACAGCAGCAGCGGGTTTGTATGCAAAATTCTTTTTGCCCGCAAAAAAAGCTCTGTCCATAAACGACAAAAGTCTTCCGCTTGGATGAGCATAATAAACGGGTGAGCCAAAAACAAAACCGTCAGCTTCTTTTGCTTTTTGAATAAATGCATTAACATTATCTTCGTTAAATGCGCAAACTCCGCCGTTGTTTCTGCACGCACCGCAGCCTATGCAATCTCTTATAGGTCCGTTACCAAGTTGTACAAATTCTGTTTCAATACCGTTTTGCTCCAAAACTCCTGCTACTTCTGACAATGCAGTGTAAGTACAGCCTTTTAAGTTAGAGCTTCCATTGACCAATAATACTTTCATTTGTTTTTCTCCTTAATTATTTGTTAAAAAATAACAAATAAGCTATATAAATTATTATACCAGCAAGTATTGTTTCTGCGATTTCTCTGAGCATTGACTTTTGAGACGAGTTTTCGGATTTTTTTCTTTTCTTAATCTCAAAATACTCCTCATACTCTTCCATTGCAGTCTTTTTAGATTTCTTTTTACGTTTTTTAGGTGTATCCTGAGCTTTTTCACTGTTTTTAGCAAGCTGCTTCTTTCTTTCCGCGGTGTAACGTTCCTGCAAAGTAGCACTCTTGCTCTTTTTTCCGGTCATCAGCATTTCTTCGTCAAAAACAAGGTTCAATAAATCATCAGACGCATTACATTTATACACGGCAAAATTCAAACATGCCTCAAATGAACGCTCCAAACACTCAAGCGCATCTTTTGCAATATCTGCGTCTTTTTTGACCTGTAAAGAATGGACAGAAGCATTACCTGCCTTTTTTATAAAATAAAGGTCATCAATGAATTCTTTTTCAATTTCGCTCGGGTGAGGAGTATCTTTTAATGTTGCAAGCATATTATCAAAAGTATCATCCACTCCTGCATTACTACCCATGATTAAACGGCAGAGATTCTCGCCCAGCCGTCTTGTTTGGGTAATACTTTGTTCAAAATATTCGTCGCGAAAAAGCTCCTCTGCCTCGGCAGCTATTTTAAACAGGTCTTTATTTATTTGTTTTAAAAATTCAAAATTACTCATAAACAGAAAAATATAATATATTAAATAACCCTTTGTAATTTTATTATATTACATAAATCTATACTTTTTTCTGATGGAAAAAATTTTTTTGCCTGTTAATATTCTTAAAAAAAAAGGAGAATATAAATGACAGAAGCTAACTCAAAATTGCCAAATTTAACTACAAAAACAGAAGATTTTATATCCATGCTTGAAAACAAAGACGCAAAACCCCTCTACAAAATGACACCTGAGCAAGCAAGACAATTTCTGGATAATCTGCAAAAAGAAACTCACAAAGACATACTTGCAGATGTAAAAGACACACAAATATTTACGGAAAATAAAAACAGCATTGCTCTCAGGATAATAAGACCCGCAAACAATAATGAAAAACTGCCGGCAATTATCTATCTTCACGGCGGAGGCTGGGTAATGGGCGGAAAAGAAAGCTTTGACATGCTGATAAAACAACTTGCCATAAACACAAATTCTGTGGTTATTTTCCCGGAATACTCACGTTCTCCAGAAGCAAAATACCCCGTTGCACTAAAAGAAATTTATTCGGTGCTGGAGTATATTTACGAAAACCCTGATGAGTTTAATATAGACAATGATTCAATAGCAATAGCCGGCGACAGTGCAGGAGCCAACATGGCAACAGTTACTGCGCTGAAAGCAAAAAACCAGAACGGGCCAAAGATTAAATTCCAGTGTCTGTTTTATCCTGTAACCAACGCTGACATGGATACAAAATCGTACGACCTTTTCAAAGACGGCCCATGGCTGAGTAAAAAAGCAATGGAATGGTTTTTTGAAGCATATGCTCCTGACAAAGAATCCCGAAATGACATCTATGTTTCACCATTAAAAGCAGATGAAGAAGATCTGAAAGGGCTTCCTCCAACCCTGATTATAACAGCAGAAAATGACGTGCTGCGAGACGAAGGCGAAGCTTATGCAAGAAAACTCGACTCTGCTGGTGTAGACGTGCTAAACATAAGAATAAACGGCACTATACACGATTTTTTGATGCTCAATGCGCTTAGCGATACCCAGTGTGCAAAAGGCGCACTAAACCTTGCGTGTAATATGCTGAAAAAAGCACTGCACAAAGATTTTTAACAAACGGTTGCCTCAAAAAACAGATTATTTAATAATCTGTATATGAAGACAGATACCTTTAAAGTTGAAGAATGGATGAACGAATATGAAAAGTATTGCCAATACGACCTTGGCAATACAACTGTTCAGACCCTTTCACTTGATGAGTTGTTTTCACTTTCAAAAATAAATAAACACGATTTTTGTGATAAATTATGCTCTCAAAAACTTGGCTACGGCTGCATTAAAGGGAGCCCAAAGCTAAAAAATGGAGTTGCAAATCTCTACAAAACCATCACCCCTGACGATATTGTGCCCACAAACGGCGCTGCAGGGGCAAATTATCTTGTCTTTTATTCGCTGATAGAACCGTCAGACAGGGTAATTTCAGTAATACCGACATATCAGCAGCTGTATTCGATTCCAAAATCGTTTGGTGCAGATGTGCAATTTCTTTATCTAAAACCTGAAAATAAATTTTTGCCAGATATTCAAGAACTCGAAAAACTGGTAACAAAAAATACAAAACTAATTTGCATAAACAACCCCAACAACCCTACAGGCGCATTGATGGACGAAGATATGCTGCAGCAAATCGCAGATATTGCAAGGTCTGTCAACGCTTTTGTATTGTCTGATGAGGTATATCGCGGCTTGAATATTGGCGAAGAAAAGACACCATCTATGGCAGATATTTATGAAAAAGGAATAAGTGTTTGCTCCATGTCGAAAATCTTTTCCCTTGCAGGCCTAAGGCTCGGCTGGATAGCGTGCAAAGACAAAAGTTTTATTAACAACTGTTTTCAACACCGCGAATACAATATGATTTCATGCTCTATACCGGATGAGATGCTGGCCTCTGCTGCTTTAGACAATGCAGAATTGATAACAGAACGCAACAGAAATTTGATAAAACAATGTAATAAAATATTGGCAGCCTGGCTCAATAATGAAGGAAAAGAACATTTTTCCTGTGTAATGCCTCGAGGCGGAACTACAGCATTGATATATTATGACCTTGATATGCCCTCGTACAAATTTTGTGACGCGCTTTCTAAACAACACGGTGTGTTTTTAACCCCCGGCTGCTGTTTTGAGTTGGAAAACTGTTTTAGAGCAGGTTATTGTACGGACAAATCTACCCTAAAAGAAGGATTGCTAAAAATAAGCAGCTTTATAGCACAATTGTAAAATTGTTATACAGCTGATTTCAATTTAATTTTATTTCCAAACAGCTCTTTTACTTCTTTGTTGTGCCCGGCCAGCACAGAGTCGTTGCGGGCAGAAGAAGATTTAAGCCCTGCATCATAAAGCTGCTGCACCTTTTGTTGTATATTTTTTGTTATTTTTCCGCCGCAAAAATGATGGATTTCATACAACCTTCTTTTGCTCACACCAAGACGCGTACTGTCGTTCTTAAGAGTATTCGGGGTATACATATGTATTGCGGCTTTTTCATACTGACCGTTTTTTAATGCACTTCGTAAAGGTGCACAATCATCACTTCTAAAAGCATCTTTGCCTCTGTTAAATACATAATCCATCAATGCTTCTTTTTGGTTTACGGAAAGTTTGTCATATGCATCTTGTCCGATTGATTTAA
>OJMN01001839.1_pt1 | contig 11647 bp, 9 predicted proteins | sample 1597261 | NCBI WGS metagenome assembly OJMN01 (sample SAMEA2452130, study PRJEB22498) | human gut metagenome | biome: human feces; feature: human gut; material: feces | place: Australia | collected 2012 | reverse complement strand
ATGTGAATACTGTTCATTCATAAGCGTGGAATGAATCATAAAATCCGCTGTTGCAATATTATTTGCAATCGGTATATCATACACCTGTGCAATTCTAAGAAGTGCCTTAACATCTGGATCATGTGGCTGTGCTGCCAGTGGATCGGAGAAGAAAATAACCATGTCGATATTTCCCTCTACAATTTTTGCCCCTATCTGCTGATCTCCCCCTAATGGACCGCTGTTATATCCTTTTATCTTTAATCCTACATGATCTGCTATCATCCTCGCAGTCGTTCCGGTTCCTGACAGATTATGTTGCTGTAAAATCTCTTTATTGTCCATACACCATTTCAACATATCCTGTTTTTTCCCGTCATGAGCAATCAAAGCTACGTTTTTTGTTTTCCAATCGTCATTGTAAGATATTTAATCATCTGCGTACCCCCAAGCTGCCGTTTCTATTATTGTGTTCCATCCTTTTTCTGTACTCTCTTGGTGTAATCTTGTATCTATCCTTAAAAACACGGTTAAAAGTTCTTTGACTTTCAAACCCACAATCAAGACATATATTTGTAATGGAATCCATTGTGTTTTCCAGTGCCGCAACTGCATAATTTAACCGGACTCCATTCACATATTTACTAAAATTACAGTGAAAGGTTTTTGCAAACATTCTTGATAACACATATTTGCTTACACACAAATCGTATGCCATTTTTTCAAGACTGATTTTCTCTCTAAAATTTTTAGCTACATATTCTACCGCATTATAAATCAAGTCATCGCTGCCTACTGCGCTTTTATCAATCATTGGCATTTCTGCAAAAACATGGGCAAGAATCATCTGTACATATGCCTGTATCAGCATTGGATTCCCCTCTGTTATTTCTACCAGATATTTTATAGCATTTACTACATCTGGATGCACTTGCTCTTTTTTCACAACTGGGTTCTTCGGGCTGTATATCTGTAACTCTTTATAATAGGAAGGAAACAATGTCGGATCAAGATACAGGTATATTACCTTACTTTCCTTTTCTCCAAACACCTGATAATGATGTATCACATTTGGAAACACGATTGCAAAATCTCCCTCGTCCATGTGATACAATTCTTGTCCGACTCCAAGCTCAATATCCCCATCCGTTACATACACTACCTCTATCGCTTCATGCAGATGTGGTGGTAAATGTACTGGTTTCTTCCACTCTGCCACTATTCCATCAGTTCTATTCTCATATACCAATAACACTTGCAAGCAACTCCTTTTAATTATAATGCCTGTTTCTCCACTGCCCTTCTTGTTTTAATTAATCTGCCGAGCAGATCAACCGTCGGTCCCAGCAAAATCACCATCAATATCGTTATCACCCCAACTTCTCCGCCAGTTATAACACCGATACAGGTTGCTGCCAGATCATATACAATCCGTACAATCCGAAACATATTTTTTCCAGAATGCTTTTCAATTTTGTCACTGATTAAAAAGGATACTGCATCATATGGTGCTGTTCCATGTCCACTTTGCATATAAATAGCTGCTGCCAGAATAAACAATATGAGTGCAGGAATTAAAATAGCAATTCTGGTACTCAGATTAAGCTGTTCCTGTACATGGCAGACTTCTTTCCATATCCATGTAAAAAAATCTGCCGAATAGCCAACTAAAATCATATTGCCAAATGTTCCTGTACCAATGAGCTTCTTCTCAAAAATGATTACTAGAATCAGTAAAACAAAATTGGAAAGAAGCTGATAATTTCCAAAACTCATCCCAAGCTTATGCGAAATTCCATAATTCATTGCTGAACAGGGATCTGTTCCCATATCACACATCACTAGAAGTGATACACACATTCCCATAACGATAACCGCAATGATCATCACAAAAAAACTTTTTAACCAATCTCTGGTAACTTTAAATTTCATAATTTATCCCACATTTACATTCTTTTATCATAATCAGCAGATGGTAAATGAATAATCTATATCTTCTTCTGCACTGATACGATAATCATCTTCCACATCACTTCCCCAACTATCAATACCACCGACACCTCGAACAGCCCCATATACACAAAGAACAGTTCTTCTTGCTTGCGGCAGTTCTTCATGATGTAATGCATTTTCTATCTCGGATGCCGTATAAGGCAGGCATGAAAAAGCAAATTTCCTGTCGGTCTTTTCAATACGGAGTGTCTGGTTTGAACTGTCTGGTCTGCTGTTATCAAGACCCGTGTGTCTTGTAACTTCAAGCCACTCGGTATCCATTCTCATGCCGCATTCCTGCGGAACAAGATATGGTGTCAGACTTAAATCAGAAACCTCATAAATTCCTTCTTTTGCTCCTGCTTTTCTATCGGGATAGGTTTCTCCAGACAAACCTTTATATAAATACTTATCTGCCAGTGTCGGCATGATAAACCGCATTCCAAATACCGGAAATTCCGGAAGTCCTTTTACACCATTATAATGAACATCCACGCGGATTTTTCCAGATACACCAACCGTATAGGTCACAACGATAGTTGCAGACGGATGATTGATTGTCTCATAAGTATACTTTACGATTATTTCATCAGCAGCCACATCACCACCATAGCTGTTATTATCAGGTGCATATGGCTTCTGCACTTCACCATCCATAATGACTTCAATTTTCTGACAGTCAATAAACATATCTGCTGCAAGCCAGCTTCCACTTTTAATATGAAACTTACTTCCTCTGTCATTATCTGTCAAAGCTCTCCAAAAGGTAGGTTTCGGACAGCGATACAACCATTCATATCCATTTTTTACTACAGATTCCAGACCACCCTGCGCATAGGAAAATATATAATCGAACCCTTCTCCGTGCACGCCAAGCACATAATCACCATATACAACTCTTAGTTTATTCTTATCTGTATAAGCCATAGTAATACCTCACTTCCTGCATTGCCGGTTTTTCTTTACGGTCTGCAAATACGATTCCATTTGCGGAAAATTCATAATCTGCCGGTCTATCATCAAAATCGCCACCATAACGTAAAACTTCTTTTCCGGTTACTGGATCTCTTATCAAAATTGCCTGATCAATAAAGTCCCATATAAATCCTCCGTGATACATTTCGTACTGATCGATCAGTTTCATATAAGAACCAAGTCCACCCATAGAATTTCCCATATCATGCATAAACTCACACAAAAGATATGGTTTCTTTGGATTATTGTTTAAATATTCTTCCACTTCTTTCGGCTTTGCGTACATTCTGCTTTCCACATCCGAAATAGTATCCTCATATGCTCTGTTATAGAAGGAACTTTCATAATGAACCAATCTGCCATCCCTCTTTTCCTTGAAGTAGGTATTCATCGCTCCAAGATCATCACCTGCATAGGATTCATTTCCAAGAGACCAGAATAAAACGGATGTATGATTTTTAAAGGTTTCAAAATTACTTATTGCCCGGTCAAGTACCACCTCTCTCCACTGTGGAATGGAACCCGGTACATTGCATGACGGTTCAATCGCACCAAGTTTCTGGAATGTCCCATGGCTTTCCAGATTCGTTTCTGCCATCACATAAATACCTGCTTTATCACACAAGTAATACCATGGAATCTGATCCGGATAGTGGCAGGTGCGTACTGCATTGATATTGTTTCTAAGCATACAATCAATGTCTGCTGTCATCTCTTGCATTCCAATGCATCTTCCGGTTTTCGGATTCCACTCATGACGGTTTACTCCCGTGATAACCAGACGTTTTCCGTTCAGATAAATCACCTTATCAATTACTTCTAACCTTCTAAAGCCAATATCATAAGGAACTACTTCTAGCATCACTCCATTTTCCTCTATTAATTCCACACAGGCATGATAAAGATACGGACTATGATTATCCCACAGTTTGATATTTTGCACATCTGTATGGATTGTACCTGTAAATATTCCATCTCTTCCCTGTAATTGCAAGCATTTCTCCGTTATCACTGTTCCTTCTCTGTCGGTCAAGACAAACCTTGCATCCACATTCTGTTTTTCTGGTGCAGTTACCTTCATAATCACAGATACTTTTCCACTTGAATTATCCTGATTTAATACCGGCTGAAACCATACATCCTCCATATGGGCATCAGGCAGTGCTTTCAAAGTGACATTTCTGAAAATTCCAAAGAAACGGAAAAAATCCTGATCCTCTAAAAATGCTGCCGTGCTCATCTTGTGAACCTGAACTGCCAACACATTTTCTTTTTCCCTGATAAATGGTGTCAGATCAAATTCAGATGGTGTGAAGCTGTCCTCTGCATACCCTACAAACTGACCATTCAGCCACAGATACATCGCCTCTTCTACACCTTCAAAACAGATGTGAATTCTTTTTCCACACATCGTTTCATTTAAGTCAAAACGTTTAATATAAGAACCTACAGGATTATATTCTGCCTCTGAAAACATCCCCGCTTCTTTCCCAGTGCTCTCCATGCTGTAGGCTCCTCTATGGTACTCTTTTCCTTCCCACGGATACATCGTGTTGATGTAACGGATTTTATCATATCCAGCCAATTCGATATGTCCTGGAACCATAATTTTATCAAATCCTGATGCATCAAATGTTTCCTTATAAAAATCAACAGGTCTTTCCATCACATTTTTGCTGTAAGCAAACTCCCATTGACCATTTAATGACTGTAATAATGGATTTTTTTCTTTTTTCATGTCTGAATAATCCAGATAATAGCAATGATCACTATGTGGTTCCAATTGATTTACCTTAAACACTTCCGGATTATCAAGCCATTTCATATCAGCGTTCATATTTTTCCTCACTTTCCAATTATTAATATATAAAACCGAGAACAATAACTGCTTTGTTGTATCTAAGATATAACAAAACCCTTGCAAAGAGCAATGTAATAAATTGTACAAATCATGCACTAAATGATACTGTTATAATTACTGTATTATAAAATGAGGGTCAAAAGGTGTCATTGATGCTTGCATGCAATTTAAAAAGCTCCCGTGCATTGCACAGAGAGCTTTTTAGTCCGGTTAGTACAGACATATATTAACACGCGAATTATATGATGACACTTGCTTTCCCTTTTTTTCAAATCTTTGGATTCTTGTAATAACCTGATATTCCATCTGCAGCTTGTCCGATGAACAAGAGTATACATAAGGTTCAAAACCAGTATATTCATCATCCCCTTGCGTATAATTATTCCCATAATAAAAATTCTCTATTATATTTGTCTCAAAGGAAGAATCTATTTTTGATTCAGACTCTTTTGGATCACCCATAGAATAATCACTGCCATATGTCTTTGCATATAAATCTCTCATCACTGCAGCCTGTGCCTTAGGACTATCCACATCTGCACAATAATATGTAATATAAAACGGTACTCCAAGCACCGCATCAACAGCGGCCAGCATTCTCGTATCTTCAAATGATATTATAAATATCCACGCCGACAATTCCTTGCTTATATCCGATGTTACAAAATAATCTGATATTGTGTTGTCAAAGCTATCATCCAAAGCAACTGCTGCACCATATTGCCAAGGAGCTGCTTCATATGTCTGTTCTGTTTCGCTGTCTGTATCCTTTGAATAGTTACTTTCAAGGCTTTGGAGCATAACTATATCGTCTTCACCGAGCATCTGCATAATACCTGACTGCTTCTGCAGCTCACAGGCACCCTTCAGAAAAGTCTGAATAGCCGTATAAGCCTGTCCCACCGGAATCTCAGTATCCAACGGTTCCCTTTTCTCACTATATTTCCCATTCCACAGCTCATTTACATTATCCTGCATCAGAGACATCATCTTTGTAAGCCTCTCTTCAGCTGAAATAGAGTGGCTGTAGGGGCTTATATCTGCGTTGCTTATCGTAGTACTCGTTTTGGCAATTTTTGCTGCTTTAATTGAAATCAGATAATTCGGTATCATATTTCCCGCACATACAACTGCCAGAATAATGCATATACACACTATTCCCTTGATTTTATCCGGTTTTTTATCAATACATTTGCGCACTGATAAATGCTTACTTCTCATCCAATGCCTCCGCTTTCATATCAAAATACACCCTGGTTCCTTTACCTGACTCACTCTCATAATGGATTTTTGTATCATGCAGCTTAGCAAGCCTTGATACAAGTGCAAGCCCAAGCCCTGCTCCATGCTCACTTCTTGATCGTGACTTGTCAACCATATAAAAAGCCTCTGTAATGCGCTCTATATCCTCAGGCGGTATCCCTCTTCCATTGTCCGAAACTGCAATACGATAAATACTGTGCGAAATAAGTCTGCCTGATACATCTACCTTGCTACCTCCTGATTTCACTGCATTGTCTATCAGATTAAGAAGCATGGTCTTAAACAGATCATATTCCAGCCACACCCATGCCTCATCCGCACTGTACACAATCTCTGTATTATGCTTTTTTGCCGCTTCATGTGCGGTTTCCACACAGTCTGCTATAATCTCAGATACTCTTGTTTCTTCAAGCCTGAAATCATTTTTATCAAGAGTGATAAGCTCCAGCAGCTTAAATGATAATGCTTCAAGCCTCATGCCCTCATTCAGTATGACTCCGGCAGCACTGTGCACCTCATCCTCAGACAGTTTTTTCTGATACAGGGTATCGGCATATCCGATAATTGATGTCATTGGGGTCTTGAGCTCATGTGCGAAGTTTGCAGTAAAATCCTCCTGCTTCTTTGCCGCCATCTGAAGTTCATAAACTTTGCTTTCAAGGTTTTTCGCAAGCTCGTTGAAAGCCTTTGCAAGCTCACCTATTTCATCCTTTGTCTTCACATCACTTCTTGCCGTGTAATCGCCATCTGCAAATTTTTTAGTGGTGGCTGTTAATCCGGCAAGAGGTTTTGTAATCATCCAGGAAAGTATCAATATGACCATCATACCAACAGCAAGTATAACAATGTAGTACACGCTGCATCTATACCTAAGCTCCTTTGACTCATCGAAAACCGGTGTAATATCACTTTCCGTTATCAGAATATACCTGTTATCATTCAGTTTAAAGCTGCTTTTGACATGGATATATCTGCCGCTTTGCTTTTCACCGGTATCTTTAGCATTCTCTTTTGACACTATACTGTATGTAAGCGTACCATCCTTTACCTTTATATCCTTTTGCTCATAATTACATGAATTGGCATATACCCTTTTTCCATCATCAGCAGCAAGATACATTCCTCCCTCATCTCCAACAATGGATTTTGCCGACTGCGACATCATATCTGTAAGCTCCTTATCCACATCCTCACTCTTCATATTAAGGATTACCGTTTCAATCGAGTATTTTATCATCTGATGCTGTGAAAGTGCACTGTCCTGCTCCCTTTTAACTGCATGCTCCAGCGAATATGATAGAGTCACATATTCTATCATTCCAAGGGCAACAGCCAGTATCACTGTCATTCCAAGAAACATTTTATAGAAAAATTTCATCCGCGAACCTCCAGACGGTAGCCAATCCTGAAAACTGTGACAATCTTTTCATTCCAGTCAAGCTTTTTCCTTAGTCTTTGTACATGTGAGTCCAGTGTCCTTGTCTCCCCGGTATACTCCTCCTGCCATACAAGTTCATAAAGCCTGCGCCTGCTGAGTGCAACATTCTTATTCTTCATAAGCTCATACAACAGGTCAAATTCCTTTACTGTGAGCTCTACCTGCTCACCTGCCTTTGTCACCGTACGTGATTTAGGATCTATAGCTACATCCTCTATTTCCAGACGCTCTGCCATGCGCTGAGTGCGTCTTAATACGGTTTCCACTCTCGCAAGCAGCTCCCCTATCTGAAATGGTTTGCATATGTAATCATCCGCGCCCATACGAAGCCCGCGTATCCTTTCATCAACCTGTCCCATAGCAGATATTATTATGACCGGAGTATCCCCAATTCTCCTGACATAGTCAAGCAATTCATAACCATTTATCTCAGGAAGCATAATATCAAGCAGCAGCAGATCATATCTGTTCTGCTCAATTTTGTCCGCCCCTTCCTTGCCATCAAACGCTCTTTCGCATTGATATCCCTCTGCCTTCAGGGTGTTGCATATTAAATTATTTATGTCGTTGTCATCTTCCACTATGAGAATACTGGTCATAAGCTGCTCCTCTTCTATGATTATGATAAAATTATTATAGCATAAAGATGTGTCATAGTTGTAAAAAACACCCTGTTATTTAACTCAATAATAGGATGTTTTACCGGCACTTATACAAATATATTCTCACACATACATACTCCAGACAGCTCTAATCTGAGATGATATATTTTTGAATAACCACCTTTTGCCACTTTTTTCAATGCTGTTTGGATCATTTATTGAAAATCCTTCATCATCATAGCCTGTTATAACCATAAAATGCCCTGTATCGGTAAAATCTCCCGGTCCTACATTTACCACAATAGGATGTCCTTCATCAAGCTCTGCTTTCATTCTGCTCTCATCCAGCGCCACTGCCTTTGCTTTTACGCCGTAGTGCATGCAGCCTTCACTTATAAGCGTCCATGAACTTCCCGATCCATCCACACTGTAACCGGCTTCCTTTGAATACTTTGCTACTGCAATAGGCGATGCCTCCCTATTGTGCGTCAGATAAACCACTACCATCGAAAGTGTAGTGGGACCGCATCCGCTTGCTGCAAAGAAATTGCCGCTATATTTTTCGTAGCCCCAGCGTTTATCCCACTGCACAAATAACGGAACACTATCCATAGACGCTTCTTCTGTCAAGTCAATTGTGTGTTCCTTCACATGTTCCGCCGGATAATCATACACAAACTCAAGTGCCTCTTCATTCTTCAAAGCAAGGTCCTTTAGCTGTTTTGGATATTGGGTGCTGTTCATTATATCATCAAGCATCGACTGATTATTTTGTATCTTATTCTTTTCAGAGATTTTGCTATTTTCTATAACAGCATTATCATATGTATTATTTCCGGCTTCAACATCATATCTATTTGTCCTGCCATCACCTGATCTTATCATACTGCTTCCAACAGCCACAAATACAGCCACAGCTATTATACTACAGGAAAATATGATAGAACGCAGTATTTTTCTGCGCCTGCGTCTCCTTCGACGTAAATTTGCCCCACGTCTGCAACATTTATTTTTTGTCATGTCCACTTTCTACCCTCCTGCTTCTTTGTAACTGATATTGTGTATCATTACTCTATCAAAAGCATTCGTTTATTATGTTGCATACTTGTGTCATAGTTGTAAAATGTTCCAATATTAAATTGTATAAATAAATTGGCCAATGACAGTATTGCAGGATATTTTAACCTGTCACTGTATTAAGCAACTTTTGACTATATATTCTGTTATTTTGGCAAGTAATATTAGTTTTCATATTCTATAATGACATCGTAAACAGAAAGGAGATGAATTTCCATGAGAAATAAATTACACAATTTTATTAATAACTTACTTAGCTTTTATTCAAGCTTCTTTACTCACAGATTTTATCAAATGTAATATGCATAGCATACATAAAATACCTGATGTCCCCCATATCCTTCCACTAAAGCTATGAGTTGCATTCCAGTTTTCTTCATCCTGCAATGTCAATACGATCCTGATTCCTATCGTATTGTTCTGCTTAATCTTTGGCAGGTAATTTCCTATAACAATAAACTTGTTCCATAATAGATTAATGCTATAAATAACTCCTCTGTTTCTGCTCTTTCACCTCAGATACCTGCGACTTTATCTGCTCACACTTGGTATAAAATTGCTCCTGTGCCTCTGATAATACCTTTTTAGCATTATTGGTAATGGGTAAAAAATAGCCATCTAGATTGTTAGTCCAAATGACTTATGAAAAAAGATATTATTTTAATTTATTGTAAAGAACTGTCTCTATTCCTGTTATTAAATCTGTTTTTTTCTTATAAAGAAGCGTCCATGATGCCTGATTCTTAGAATAATCCATCTTTTCTTCTGGAAAAAATGAACGGCAGAAATACTTATCTCCATCATCATTAGATAAGAATAAAAATAAATTTCTGCTTTCCATTTTATTTTCCATAAGGTAATCAGCCTCAATCATTGAATACATATTTGCCTTTTTATTGTATTTAAACACTGTATCATTACTATCTATCATTTGTTCAAGTAATGGCAAAAAATGTATTCTTTGCTCTATCTTTTTATAAAAATCAGATGATTCTATTTTCTCAATTGCAATTGTTCCATCTACTATTTCATCAAATACTTTGCTTCTGTCTCTACTCAATTCAGGTCTATCAACAAGATATTGCAGTCCCATAAGATGAAAACAATCTTTTTTGTCAAATAAGATTCTTAATGTAACTGCAACACCTTTTCTGCCCAACACAAGCTCATATTCTGTCGATAATAGTGGAATAAAGGCATTTATACAATCTATAACATTTCTCATTACAGTTCTCCACTACTTCTTTAGATTAAGAAAGGCTCTGCAAAAGCAGAGCCCTTCTAACATTTTCTTTCGAGGATTAACCTCTAGCCAGATTGTGGTAAATGTCAAACCCTTATAAAGCTCATAAGGCACTGCTCTCTGGCACAACACCTTACTTTGCCGCTTGGCAGACACTCAAGTTGCCTGTCTTTAATATTATATTACCTGTCATATGAAAATATGTCAATCCAAAATTCATGACTTCATAAAGAATTAACATTTTTCATTTGCATGCTTTTTCATCTCAATTATCTCGTGAATGTTGGTATTGTACAGATTATACAAATCCGTATCCTTACTTATCTGATTATCAAACGGAATCACCACAGAACCACACTTGATAAGTCCCATTCCAGATGCAGTATTGGTTACAAATCTAAGCTGTGCCTCTGATACTCCGATAACCTCCGCCATCTTGGAACTGTCTGTATTCGCCTGCTTTAAAAGTGCCACAAACTCAGAGTTTGCAAGCATTGTGGTTGCTGTGTAATTCTGCAACAGATCGACTACATTTTGTGTGATACCGGTACAAAGACCTCCCTGTTTTCTCACTTTCTTCCAGAGCTGCTGCAGATATTTTGCAGAATACTCGGAATTAAGTAAGACATGGAACTCATCAATATAGAGCCATGTTGCCTTGCCTCTCTTACCATTCTCAACAATCCTGTTCTGAATGGACTCCATCATGACAAGCATTGTGATAGGACTAAGCTCTGTACCTAAGTCCCTGATGCCATAGACTGTAAATCTGTTATCCACATCCACATTTGTCTGGTGGTTGAAGATGTTAAGCGAACCATTTACAAAAAGTTCCAAAGACAATGCAATGTCTTTTGCCTCGTCCTCCGGCTGTGCCATGAGAATATCGTAAAAATCACTCATTACCGGGATATACTTCTCTTTGCTCCTTGCAATGTCGATATACAGTTTTCTCACACAGCGGTCGATGATTGACTTCTGTCTTGAATTTAAGCTGTCACCGATGCACTGCTCACAAAGACCAAGCATGAACTCGCCCTTTTCTCTTACCATTCCCTTGGAATCATTCGGATCAAGGCTCCATACATCCATCTCCAGCGGATTCACATAGTTATCCGTATAGGTGGACATATTTACCACTGTTCCACCATAAGTCTCAGCAATATCAAAGTATTCGTTCATTGGATCTATGACGATTATCTCATCATCTCCCGACA
>OJMN01001832.1_pt1 | contig 11663 bp, 10 predicted proteins | sample 1597261 | NCBI WGS metagenome assembly OJMN01 (sample SAMEA2452130, study PRJEB22498) | human gut metagenome | biome: human feces; feature: human gut; material: feces | place: Australia | collected 2012 | reverse complement strand
TATGACCAGCGGATCGATGCCACACACAGCTGCGTGCGATTCTGTACCAGCTGGGCCACGAAGGAAGAAAATGTGGATGCACTGATCCGGTGCGTGGAAAAATTATAATATGTTTGGAAGATTCCGCAAGCCGGGAAAGGTTTGCGGAATTTTAAAAATCAGTAATCAATGAGGTATAGAACAGAGGAGAAAACACATGGATAAAGAAATGACCAATGCCATTCAGTTAAGCATCATTTCAGTGGTTATTGGGCATTGTTTGTTAGTTTAACGATTATAGGAATTGTAAAAATACTGATGGTCTATTTCAAATTTGAACAAGGTAAAAAGATAATTACCGCTTTGTCTGTAGGACTTAGTATAATTGCTGTTTTGTTTTTGGCTATGGCAAGAGAGTCGTATGCGATAACCGTAATGTTCTTATTATTGTTTATTAAAGGCGGTCTGCTTTATAAACAAGCTAAGGCAGGTCAATGAGATATCCGATGAGGTCTTCTGTTAATCGGTCAATGAAGGTGGCATATGAAGGATAAATCATTGGGAAATGGTTTATGGAAAGGGGACGGGAAATGACAGAAAACAGTTATAATACACCCTGTGGCTGCATTCATTATTTTGTAAATATAATAGATAAACAGAAAATTACGTTAGTGTTTTTACCGGGACTTACGGCAGACCATAGGCTTTTTGAAAAGCAGACAGAATATTTTGAGAAGAGACAGAATGTGTTTGTATGGGATGCACCATCACATGCATTATCCAGACCATTTACGAATAATTACAGTCTGTCTGACATGGCAGAATGGCTTTATGAAATCTTAGTAAAAGAAGAAATTTATAATCCCATAATTATCGGTCAGTCTATGGGGGGATATCTGGCTCAAATGTATATGGAATTATATCCGGATAAGATAAAAGGCTTTATCTCCATTGATTCTGCACCTCTTCAAAAGTCTTATATGACCGCAGTGGAAATATGGCTTCTTGAAAGAGCAGAGCCATTATATAAGATATATCCATGGAAAGTGCTTCTTAGGGCAGGGTCAAGAGGGTGCGCAGAGACGGATTATGGTCAGAATCTTATGCGGAAGATGATGATGTCCTATGATTCAGATCCTGAAGAATATGCAAGGCTCGCCGGTTTTGGGTACAGAATGCTTGCTGAGGCAATCAAAGCAGATCTGCCATATCGTATCAGTTGTCCGGCACTTCTTATCTGTGGAGAAAAGGATAAAGCAGGTTCAGCAAAAAGCTATAATAAGAAATGGCATCAGAGAGAAGGTTTACCGCTTAAATGGATAAAAAATGCCGGTCATAATTCCAATACTGACCAACCGGATGAAGTAAACAGACTGATAGAAAAATTTTTCAGCGAGGTAGATGGGAAAGGAGTGTCTGGATGATTAAGTGGAGCTCATAAGCATGCTGAAATTGTGTTTGTTAAGCCCCGCTAAATCTTGAGTACTAGGGCTTAATTTATAATTTCTTTGTGCTAAGCCCCGTTGAAACTTAGAAAGTGGGGCGTAAATTTTTAAAATGTTTCAGATAAGCCCCGTTGGCGTTCTGAAAGCGGGGCGTAAATCTTTAAAATGTTTTAGATAAGCCCCGTTGGCGTTCTGAAAGCGGGGCGTAAATCTTTAAAATGTTTCAGATAAGCCCCGTTAGTGTTTCGAAAGTGGGGCGTAATCTACCAAAATTCTACAGTATACCCCGATGACTTCCAAGCAGAAAGATTCAATATGCATATGTGGCTATTGGGAAACACCAAAAGGAAACATAGAGGAAATCAGAAAAGTACCATGATACAACATGAAATGTAACACAAAAAAGTCCTTGAAAATCAAGGACTTTACAATGAATCGGAGTGGCGGGATTCGAACTCGCGACCTCCGCCTCCCTAAGACGGCGCTCTAACCAAGCTGAGCCACACCCCGAAACGCAAGTAAGATAATACCATGGAATTTTACAAAAAGCAAGAGTTTTTTTATAAAAAGTTAATTTGCCCATTTTGATTCTATTGTCGTACAATATAATGAGTATAAGGAAGTCAACATGCTTACATGATTGACGAACGACAACCTTAGCGAATGAATATCCTGTGAAGTAAGATGTAGAGTACGATGGTACGAATGCGTGAGCTTATAATAGAATTACATAAGCTATATCGAGGAACAACAGAAAATAATACATAAAACAGTGGAGGACAGGCTATGGCCAATACAACGAAACTGGCGTTGGAAGCAGCTTTGAAAAAAGAACTTCTCACGAAGTCTCTGGATAAGATCACCATTAACGAACTTGCAGAGGACTGCGGCATCAGCCGCATGGCTTTTTACTATCATTTCAAGGACATCTATGATCTGGTAGAGTGGGTCTGCGTGGAAGACGGCACGAAGGCACTGCAGGGGAAGAAGACCTACGAGAACTGGCAAGAAGGCTTCTGCCAGATTTTCGAGGCAGTGCAGGAGAATAAACCTTTCATTATGAATGTCTACCGCTGCGTGGATCGCCAGAAGATCGAAAGCTACTTAAACAAGTTGACCTACCAGCTCATTGCGGACGTGGTGGAGGAAAAATGCACCGGCATGCAGGTAGCGGAGGAACACAAGGAATTCATTGCCGGATTTTACAAATACGGTTTTGTGGGTGTGATGTTAGACTGGATTGACCGGGGAATGAAGGACGATTATCATAAGATCGTTGAAGAACTGGCAATCACTCTTTACGGAAACATCAGCCGCTCCATCGAGAATTTTGAGCACACGGAAAAGAAATTCTGAAATAGTATAAGTACTTTACAAAAAGGGCAGGATGATAAAAACTTTATCATTTATCCTCTTTTGTAAATTGGTTTTCTTATAAAAAAGAAGTAGGATACTATTTGTAAACAGAAAAACATTTGAGAGTCATCAAAGAAAGGTGGTAATCATTATGGCAAAAAAGAATAATATTGGACTGGGACTGGCAGCGCTGGCAGTAGGTGCAGGTGCAGTGGCAGCAGTAACCAAGGGACATAAGGCGGAGGTGAAGAAAGAGGAGAGAAAGGCAGCTGTCAAGGCAGCAAAGCAGGACTACCGAAACACCGAGCTTGGCAGATATGACAAAAACAGCAAAGGCATCTATTATTCCAACGGTAACTACGAAGCCTTCGCAAGACCTAAGAAGCCCGCAGGAGTGGACGAGAAGAACGCTTACATCGTAGGCAGCGGTCTGGCATCTTTAGCAGCAGCGTGTTTCCTGGTACGTGACGGACAGATGCCCGGTTCCCATATTCACATCTTAGAGGCAATGGATATCGCAGGCGGTGCCTGTGACGGTATTTTTGATCCTGCCAGAGGCTACGTCATGCGTGGCGGACGTGAGATGGAGAACCATTTTGAATGTCTGTGGGATCTATTCCGCAGCATTCCCTCTCTGGAAGTACCCGGAGCCAGCGTGCTGGATGAGTATTACTGGCTGAACAAGGAAGATCCCAACTATTCTCTGTGCCGTGCAACGAAGGATTGTGGACAGGATGCCCATACCGATGGCAAGTTCAACTTAAGCCAGAAGGGCTGCATGGAGATCATGAAGCTGTTCATGACAAAGGACGAGGATCTGTATGACAAGACCATTGAAGATGTTTTCGATGATGAAGTATTTAACTCCACCTTCTGGTTATATTGGAGAACCATGTTCGCTTTCGAGAACTGGCACAGCGCACTGGAAATGAAGCTTTACTTCCAAAGATTTATCCATCATATTTCCGGACTGCCTGACTTCAGTGCCCTGAAGTTCACCAAGTACAACCAGTACGAGTCTCTGATCCTTCCCATGAAGAAGTATCTGGAGGCAGCAGGTGTGGACTTCCAGTTCAACACCGAAGTGACAAATGTTATTTTTGATATCAATGACGGCAAAAAGGTGGCAAAGGCTATCGAGTGCAAGGTAAAAGGTGTAGAGAAGGGCATTGTCCTCACCGAGAACGACCTGGTATTCGTTACCAACGGAAGCTGTACCGAGGGTACTATCTACGGTGACCAGAACCATGCACCCAACGGTGACGCGGAGGTTCGCACCAGCGGCGTATGGAGCCTGTGGAAAAATATCGCAAAACAGGATCCTTCCTTCGGACATCCCGAGAAGTTCTGTTCTGATGTCTCCAAGACTAACTGGGAATCCGCTACCGTGACCACACTGGATGACAAGATCATTCCTTATATCACCAATATCTGCAAGCGTGACCCCAGAAGCGGTAAGGTCGTAACCGGCGGTATCGTAAGCTGCCAGGATTCCAAGTGGCTCATGAGCTGGACAATCAACCGTCAGGGACAGTTCAAGGATCAGGACAAGAATCAGGTATGCGTATGGGTATACGGTCTGTTTACCGACGTACCCGGCGATTATATTAAGAAGCCCATGAAGGATTGTACCGGTAAAGAGATCACCGAAGAGTGGCTGTATCACTTAGGTGTGCCCGTAGAAGATATCGAGGATCTGGCAGAGCACAGCGCAGTCTGCGTACCTACCATGATGCCTTATATTACCGCATTCTTCATGCCCAGAACCAAGGGTGACCGTCCCGATGTCATTCCCGACGGCTGTGTGAACTTTGCTTTCTTAGGCCAGTTTGCAGAGACCCCGAGAGACACCGTGTTCACCACAGAGTATTCCGTGAGAACCGCTATGGAGGCTGTCTACGGACTGTTAGGTGTAGACAGAGGTGTGCCTGAGGTATGGGGAAGTGTATATGATGTCAGAGAGTTATTGGACAGCAGCGTGAAGCTGATGGATGGCATGTCTCCTCTGGAGATTGAACTGCCCGGACCTTTAAATGCACTGAAGAAGCCGCTGCTTCGCGTAGTGAAGGGCACTGTAGTGGAAAAACTGCTGCGTGACCACAATGTGATCAAAGACGGCATGCTGGATTAGAATTGTATATGGAATAAAAGTGCAAAGACTCCCATCGGAAAAATCCGGTGGGAGTTTTTTATGCAAAAAGCTTCTGTAAAAAGCATGTAAAGAAAGTTGAACAAATGTAAGCGGTTACATAATACCAAAGTACTAGACAAAACAAACAAAAACACAATAGCTATTTTCGGCATTATGCACGAAAATCGGTAGTCTGTCAAAAAATTATCAATTTCGGCTTGATATTATATTGGTAGATTGTTACAATATCAAAGTACTAAAAACCGAGGCCGAAATGCTCCGGTAATGGTTTGGGTTACAAAGTTTTGTCAAAAATATTATAAAAAGGGAGACAAAGAAGTATGAAGAAATGGGTATATTTGTTTACCGAAGGTAATGCAAACATGCGCGAACTGCTTGGTGGTAAGGGCGCGAATCTGGCTGAGATGACCAACATTGGTCTGCCGGTTCCTCAGGGCTTCACCATTACAACAGAGGCATGTACACAGTATTATGAAGATGGACGCGAGATCAATGAAGAGATCCAGGGTCAGATCAACGAGTACATTACTAAGATGGAAGAGATCACCGGCAAAAAGTTCGGCGACCACGAGAATCCTTTGTTAGTATCCGTTCGTTCCGGCGCGAGAGCATCCATGCCCGGTATGATGGATACCATTCTGAACCTTGGTCTGAATGAGACCGTTGTTAACGTAATCGCTGAGAAGTCCGGCAACCCTCGTTGGGCTTGGGACTGCTATAGAAGATTTATCCAGATGTATTCCGACGTTGTTATGGAAGTAGGTAAGAAGTACTTCGAGCAGCTGATCGATGCAATGAAAGAGAAGAAGGGTGTTAAGCAGGACGTTGAGCTTACTGCTGATGATCTGAAGGAGCTGGCTGGCCAGTTCAAGGCTGAGTATAAGGCTAAGATCGGTGTAGACTTCCCTGATGATCCCAAGGAACAGCTGATGGGCGCTATCAAAGCTGTATTCCGTTCCTGGGACAACCCGCGTGCAAACGTTTATCGTCGTGACAACGATATCCCTTATTCCTGGGGTACTGCTGTTAACGTTCAGTCTATGGCATTCGGTAACATGGGTGATGACTGTGGTACCGGTGTTGCATTTACCAGAGATCCGGCTACCGGTGCTAAGGGCCTGTTCGGTGAGTTCCTGACCAACGCACAGGGTGAGGACGTAGTAGCAGGTGTTCGTACACCTATGAAGATCGCTGAGATGGCTGACAAATTCCCTGAGGCATTTGCTCAGTTCCAGGAAGTATGTAAGACTCTGGAAGATCATTACAGAGATATGCAGGATATGGAGTTCACTGTTGAGCATGGTAAGCTGTACATGTTACAGACCAGAAATGGTAAGAGAACCGCTCAGGCAGCTCTGAAGATCGCTTGTGATCTGGTAGATGAGGGCATGAGAACCGAGGAAGAGGCAGTTGCAATGATCGATCCTCGTAACCTGGATACTCTGTTACATCCTCAGTTCGATACCGCTGCTCTGAAGGCTGCAACTCCTATCGGCAAGGGTCTTGGTGCTTCTCCCGGAGCTGCATGTGGTAAGATCGTATTCACCGCAGAAGATGCAGAAGAATGGCATGCAAGAGGAGAGAGAGTTGTTCTGGTTCGTCTGGAGACCTCTCCTGAAGATATCACCGGTATGAAGGCTTCCCAGGGTATCCTGACCGTTCGTGGTGGTATGACCTCTCACGCAGCAGTAGTTGCTCGTGGTATGGGTACCTGCTGTGTATCCGGTTGTGGCGATATCGCTATGGACGAAGAAAATAAGAAATTCACATTAGCTGGAAAAGAGTTCCATGAAGGAGATTACATCTCTATCGATGGTACAACAGGTAACATCTATGATGGAATTATTCCTACAGTTGATGCTAAGATCGCTGGTACATTTGGACGTATCATGGGATGGGCTGATAAATATAGAACACTTAAGGTTAGAACAAATGCTGATACACCAGCTGATGCTAAGAAAGCTAGAGAACTTGGTGCAGAAGGTATCGGTCTTTGCCGTACAGAGCATATGTTCTTCGGTGAGGGACGTATCGATGCATTCCGTGAAATGATCTGCTCCGAAACAGCAGAAGAGAGAGAGAAAGCACTTGCAAAAGTTCTTCCATATCAGCAGGATGACTTCAAAGGTCTCTTTGAAGCTCTGGAAGGTAACCCTGTTACTATCCGTTTCCTGGATCCGCCTCTGCATGAGTTCGTTCCTACCGAGGAAGCTGACATTGAGAAGCTGGCTAAGGCACAGGGCAAGAGCGTTGAGACGATCAAGACCATCATCGCTTCCCTGCATGAGTTCAACCCTATGATGGGTCACAGAGGATGCCGTCTGGCTGTTACTTATCCTGAAATTGCCAAGATGCAGACCAAGGCTGTTATCCGTGCGGCAATCGAGGTTAAGAAGGCACATCCCGACTGGAATGTAGAGCCCGAGATCATGATTCCTCTGGTATGTGAAGTGAAGGAGCTTAAGTACGTTAAGAAGATCGTAGTAGAGACCGCTGACGCTGAGATCGCAGCAGCAGGCATCGACATGAAGTACGAAGTAGGTACCATGATCGAGATCCCCAGAGCAGCTCTGACTGCTGATGAGATCGCTAAGGAAGCCGATTTCTTCTGCTTCGGTACCAACGATCTGACCCAGATGACCTTCGGCTTCTCCCGTGATGATGCAGGTAAGTTCCTGAACGCTTACTATGACGCTAAGATCTTCGAGAACGATCCGTTCGCAAAACTCGATCAGGACGGCGTTGGCAAGCTGATGAAGATGGCTATCGATCTTGGAAGACCGGTTAACTCTTCTCTGCACGTAGGTATCTGCGGTGAGCACGGTGGAGATCCGAGCTCCGTAGAGTTCTGCAACAAACTGGGTCTGGACTATGTTTCCTGCTCACCGTTCCGTGTGCCGATCGCCCGTCTGGCAGCAGCTCAGGCAGCTATCGCTCAGAAGAACGCTTAATTTAAGCAGAATCTGTCCGAATCAGGATTTTCATGCAATAGCATGATTTGTGTTCAAACGTAAGGAGACCCCGGCGGTCTGTAGAAATACAGGCGCCGGGGTCTTTTTTATCAATCGTTTAAAATCAAAGTGGGAGGGAAAACGGATGCAGAATGAAACAGCCAAAGAAAACCTGCTGCGGCAGATCCGGGAATACCGTCCGTACAATGAGCAGGAAGAGCGGGATCGGGCGATTCTGCTGAAATGGATGGAGAGCGGATGCGATATTTTGACGCGGGAAAATGAGACCGCACATCTGACTGCCTCCGCCTGGGTCGTAAGCCCGGATCGGAAGCAGGTGCTGATGGCGTATCACAATATTTACCATTCCTGGGCATGGCTCGGCGGCCACGCGGACGGAGATGCGGATCTTTGCAGCGTGGCGGTAAGAGAAGTGAAGGAGGAATCCGGGATTGAAGAGGTGAAGCTCTTATCGGATCAGCCATTCTCGCTCGAAATCCTGTCGGTGGACGGCCATGTGAAGCGCGGAAAGTACGTGACGACACATCTCCATCTGAATGTGACATATCTCATGGAAGCAGACCCGGTACAGGAAATCCGCTGCAAGCCGGATGAAAACAGCGCAGTCAGCTGGATTCCGGTGGAGCAGATCGCAGAAAAATCGACAGAGCCATGGTTTGTGGAGCGTGTGTATGGCAAGCTGTGTGAGAAAGTGAAAAGAGATTTCTGTGAAGTGTAATATGCAATCCGCGTATGAACTGCCATTTAGAATAAGCATTAGACAAATGAGCTGTTAGATGTCTAAAATAGAGACAGAAAGAAAAATGGCAGGAGGGGTTTTATGTTTACAAATCAGGATTTGAAAAAGCTGATTATTCCGCTTTTCCTAGAGCAGCTTCTGGTGGCTCTGGTCGGAATTGCGGACGTGTTTGTTATCGGATTTGTCGGAGAGGCGGCGGTTTCCGGTGTGTCACTGGTCAATGCGTTCAAAAGGTAGACTTAAGCTTCCAGAAAACGATCCTCTTTTTCTGACGACAGAAAAGTTGTTGGGAAAAGGGGATTTTTGGGGTAAAAGGGATTATTTCGGCGCGTTGAAAATCATGCCGGGGTATGGTAAAATGGACTCCGAAAAACAGCAAAAGGAGGAAAATATAAGTAACTAAATATATTGTCAAATGTGATATAACGTGTTTAAACATACAAAAGGAGAATCATATTATGAACACATCAAATATCACAAACTACAAGCCGAAGGATTTTGCTGAATTGTTAGGGATATCTGTTAAAACGCTACAGCGTTGGGACAGAGAAGGGATTTTAAAAGCAAATCGAACTCCAACTGACAGGCGTTATTATACGTATGACCAATATCTTCAATTCAAAGGCATAAATATCGAAAATGATAAACGTCAGGCAGTTATTTATGCCAGAGTATCTACAAAAAATCAAAAAGACGATTTGCAAAACCAGGTCGCATTTTTACGACAGTTTTGTAATGCCAGGGGAATCATTGTAGACCAATGTATCGAAGAGTATGGAAGTGGTCTTAATTACAACCGCAAAAAGTGGAATAAATTATTAGATGAAGTAATGGAACAGAAAGTAAAAACGATCATCATAACCCACAAAGACAGATTTATCCGATTCGATTATGATTGGTTTGAAAAATTCTGTATGAAATGCAACACAACGATCGTGGTGGTAAACAACGAAGAATTATCACCACAGGAAGAACTTGTACAGGATATTGTTTCCATACTTCATGTGTTCTCCTGCAGGCTGTATGGACTTCGTAAGTATAAAAAACAAATAGAGAGGGACGAGGAAATTGCTAAAGAGCTTCAGGACGGAAATTCATCCGACAGAAGAGCAGAAAGTCAGGATTCATAAAACAATAGGAACTTGTAGATTTATTTATAATTTCTATCTGGCCCATAACAAAGAACTTTATCAAAATGGCGAAAAATTCATGAGCAGCAGTAAATTCAGAGTCTGGCTGAATCATGAATACCTTCCACAACATCCAGAATATTTATGGATTAAGGAAGCATACTCAAAAGCGGTGACCCAGGCAGTAAATCATGGACAGACTGCATTTAAAAAATTCTTTAATCATGAAAGTGCTTTTCCGAAGTTCAAAAAGAAAGGCAGATCAGATGTGAAGATGTATTTCGTAAAGAATAATCCGAAAGATTGTCGCTGCGAGAGACACCGAGTTAACATTCCATCACTTGGATGGGTTCGTATCAAAGAAAAAGGATACATTCCTACGACGAAAGAAGGATATATCATAAAAAGCGGCCATGTTTCCATGAAAGCGGGCAGATATTATGTTTCGGCTCTTATAGAAATTCCTGATAATAAAACTGCTGATCTTTCTAACGAAGGAATCGGCATCGACCTGGGGTTAAAGGATTTTGCCATTGTTTCAAATGGTAAGACATATAAGAATATCAACAAATCAGCAAGATTAAAGAAATTAGAAAAACGACTCGTTCGGGAACAGAGATGTCTCTCCCGAAAGTATGAAAATCTAAAGAAAGGAGAGTCCACTCAAAGAGCGAATATACAAAAACAAAAACTTAAGGTACAAAAACTTCATCATAAAATAGACAATATCCGTACGGATTACATCAATAAGACAATCGCAGAGATCGTAAAAACCAAACCATCTTATATAACGATTGAAGACTTAAACGTATCGGGAATGATGAAGAACAAACATCTTTCAAGAGCAGTTGCTTCGCAGAAGTTTTACGAATTCAGAATAAAGCTTAAGGCGAAAAGCAGGGAAAATGGTATTGAGCTTCGGGTTGCAGACAGATGGTATCCATCATCAAAAATCTGCCATTGTTGTGGAATGATCAAGAAAGATTTAAAACTTTCAGATAGAATATTTCGATGTCATTGTGGCTATGTCGAAGACAGGGATTTCAATGCGGCACTGAATCTGAGAGGTGTAAAAACTTACAAGATTGCATAAGGACGCAAATGTAAGTATGTACCGAAGGCTATTTCGGGAATTAACGACTGTGGAGTGTACATGGATCTACGAGTAGATATGATTTCGGTCAATCAAAAGTATACACAAGGAAGCAGTAAGTAAGATTCGTGAGAACTTACATTATCTCGATGTGATAAGTATATTTAATCACATTTTGAGTGGCAGGACATGACAGAAGATGAATGATATGAAGCGTCTGCTCTCGTATGCAGGTCCCTACAAGCGGGATATGATTTTCGGAGCAGTGCTGGTATTGATAGAAACGTGTTTTGAACTTTTTATTCCGATTCTGATTTCCAATCTGATTGACATCGGCGTTGCGAACGGCGATATCCCTTACATTTACCGCAAGGGAATCCAGATGGGAATCTGCGCGCTCTGTGCGCTTGTGACCGGAATTTTATACGCGCACTTTGCGGCGCGGGCGACGTACGGCTGGGGAGCCGAGATCCGGAAGGCGGAGTATGAGAAAATGCAGCAGTATGCATTTTCCAACCTCGACCACTTTGCGGTATCATCCCTGATCACCCGTATGACGACGGATGTTACCGTCATCCAGAATATGGTAAGCGCCGGCTTCCGCCCGATCACGCGCGGACCGTCGCTTCTGATTATGGGAATCGGCCTTTCATTCTATATGAATCCGCGGCTGGCATTTGTATTCCTTGTATGTACCCCGCTTCTTGGCTTTATTCTCTCCCTGATTGTGCGGAGAGTTGCTCCGATGTACACAAAACTGCAGTCCATGGTGGACCGCCTGAACAACGTTGTCCAGG
>OJMN01001827.1_pt1 | contig 11685 bp, 10 predicted proteins | sample 1597261 | NCBI WGS metagenome assembly OJMN01 (sample SAMEA2452130, study PRJEB22498) | human gut metagenome | biome: human feces; feature: human gut; material: feces | place: Australia | collected 2012 | reverse complement strand
TGATACTTACTGATTCGAGACTATCATCTATCGTATCTGCAGATGTTTCAAGATAGCTGGCATTCTCATCCATTGTTGCCTTATCAAATAAATTATTATGGAATTTTAAAACAAATGCAAGGTAGTCATCTAAATGATAACCAGAACCACTCTGTACCTTCGTGTAGAAATAAATTCGTGTGCTGTCATTCAGTCTGACTGCCATTTTTAGATAATATACTTTATTTTCTGATAAGGTATTTTTAAATGTCAGCGTTCCCAGCTTTATATTTTTCTTTTTATTTTTGGTAAGCTGATTCAGTGTTCCTGTTTCTGTCGGTTTGTCCGGTGTTTTTTCAAATAATGTGTACTGAATTGCCGTAATGTCATAATCGTAGTCATGAAGCTTTAAAATTACAGCATTTTTATTATTGGTAAGGGTAATCTGATTACGGACTAAAGAAAGATCAATGTCTTCCTTATATCCAGCCATCAGATTATAGCTGCTCGTATCATTTCCAATCTCAAGAACAGGATAGGATGGATTAGCCAGCTCTGCTACTGCACTTCCCTTTTCCATGCCCATCCGATTATTAAAAAAGACCAGTGCGCCGATGAAACACAATACGGCAACTGCTATGTGCAGGATTATCAACTGTACATTTTTACTCATTATTCACCCCTCCCTCTTCCTGAAGAAGCTTCCACAATGTTGGAGCAAATCCAAACTGTTCACAAAATGCATTTACCTCTTTTGAAGCCTTTTCTCTCTTCTTTGCGGACGGCTTTTTCCGATGTAAGGCACGAATTAAAAGGTTCTTTGGTGTATGCTCCATATCAATAAATTCTAAAATCTGTGTATCGTATCCCTGTTCTTCTAAAATTTTGGCACGGATACCATCTGTTGCAAGCGCACAGAAGCGCTCTTTTAAAATGCCATAATCTGTTATTGGCTCAAATTCTGATGCAGAACCAAAAATCCAGCGATCACAGAGGTCACAGATTCCAGACTAAGGATCAACGATGCTACCGTAGGATTCATATTCTTCTGCCCCACGATCTGTAATGTATAAGCAACTCCACATGACATCACTCCTGCATATAAGATTGGTTTCCATGCAAGTAAGATCATACTGATCTCCGGATGTTCAAAAAGCATCATTGGAACAAAACAAAGAATCCCGCAGATAAAAAACTGAATACATGACATTTTCACTCCATCATTAAATTGTGTAAAATAATCGATCACTAAAATATGAATCGAAAATGCAATTGCACCTAAAAATACATAGATATCCCCTTTTCCAATCGAAAATCCGTCCGTAATGCATAAAAAATAAAGTCCTGCAAGTGCGATCACAACGCTGATCCAGACGGATAATCCGCACTTTTTTCCTAAAAATAATCCCAAAATTGGAACAATGATAATATAAAATGCTGTAATAAATCCTGCTTTTCCTACAGTTGTATACATGATTCCAAATTGCTGCAAGGTGCTTCCTGTAGCTAATGCGACTCCACAACAGATTCCGCCTAATAGCAATCTCTTTTTCTCCGTGAAGTTTGTTTTCTTCCTTACTTTTCCTCTGTTTAGAAACGCAATACACGGAATCAATACAATGCCTCCAATCAATGTACGAACACAATTAAATGTAAATGGTCCAACATAATCCATTCCAACACTTTGTGCAACAAATGCAGCGCCCCATATGATCGCAGCTAAAAATAATGATAATGATCCTTTGATCTGTTCTTTTTTCATACTTTTCAAACCTTCTCTTTCGTTAGCATATTGAATTTATTTTACTACGGTAGTTTTTTGTCTGCAAGTAAAAAGAAAGAATGCATCTTATGATCTGATATCGATCATAAATACATTCTTTCTTTTTAAGTTTAAGAATTGTATCTATATTTAATTTTATAGTTACCTATTTATAAAGGGTCAGTATTTCTTCCCCTACGTTACACTCTCCAATATGTTTCAATGAAATACTTGCGTATTCCGCATTATTACTGATAACTACCGGAGTCGTCATAACATATCCATCTACTCTCATATCTTCTAAGTCGAACTCACAGATGAGCTCTCCTTTTTTTACTTTCTGACCAGCTTCTACTTTCATATAGAAGCCTTTTCCACCTCGCTTTACTGTATCAAGCCCAAGATGTATCAAAACTTCTGCTCCATCTTTGGATTCCATAGCAAGGGCATGTTTTGTCCTAAACACTGCTGCGATGATCCCATCTACTGGTGCATATAGTTTTCCTTCTTCTGGTTTAACTGCAAAGCCTTCCCCTAACATTCCACCAGAAAATGCCTCATCTCCAACTTCTTCTAGTTCGATCACACATCCTTTGATCGGACAGGCGATACTTTCCTGTTGCATTTTATCTTTGGAATGTGTATTTTCTTTTAGTAATTGTTTGATTTCTTTCTTTGCTCGTCTTGTCCTTAAATAATCTTCCAGTTCTGATTTTAGCACCGTTACATATGGACCATAAATGATCTGAATGCTGTTTCCTCGTTTCAAAATTCCCCTTGATCCTGTTTCTTTGATCATGGCATCATCCACCAGACTTATATCTTTCAGTCCACATCGAAGTCTTGTAACACAACAGTCAATATCACCGATATTATTTTTGCCTCCAAGTCCCGCTGCGATCTTTGCTAATAATTCTTCTGAAAAATCTTCTCTGTATTCATATTCTGGCTCTTCTTCATATTCTTGTGCTGGTTCTTCTTCCCTTCCTGGTGTTTTGATATCAAATTTCAAGATCAGAAAATGGAATAAGGAATAATACACTATGAAATAAACAATTCCCAGTGGAATGACCATCATCCAGTTTGTTTTTTCTTGTCCTTGCATGATTCCAAAAAAGAACAGATCGATAAGTCCTCCAGAAAATGTTAATCCAACTGTAATCTTCAATACATGCATCATCATATATGCAAGTCCTGCAAAAACACAATGTATTCCATATAATCCAGGTGCAATAAATAAAAATGTAAATTCCAACGGTTCCGTAATTCCTGTGAGCATTGATGTTAATGCTGCTGAAATCATAAGTCCACCGACAACTTTTCTATGTTCAGGTCTGGCACAACGGTAAATTGCAAATGCCGCTCCTGGCAATCCAAAGATCATCAATGGGAACTTCCCTGCCATAAATCTTGTTGCTTCCACATTAAAATGTGTTGTTGCTGGATCTGCTAATTGAGCAAAAAAGATATTTTGTGCCCCATCGATCATTTTCCCAGCAACTTCCATCGTTCCACCTAGCGATGTCTGCCAGAACGGGAGATAAAATACATGATGAAGTCCAAATGGGATCAATGCACGTTCCATCACTCCATAAATAAACGTCCCTAAATAGCCTGAAGCTCTCACAATTCCTCCAATGGAATACATCAGATTCTGGATCGGAGGCCAGATAAAGAACATTAATATTCCAACTCCAACATATACAATGGTACAAATAACCGGCACTGCCCTTGTCCCGCCAAAAAACGATAAAACTTCTGGAAGTTTTATTTTATAAAAACGGTTATGAAGATACCCGACACCAAGTCCGACAAGAATTCCTCCAAATACACCTAACTGCAGTGATGTTATTCCAAGAATCTGATCCGTTGCTCCCGCATGCATTGTATATGTATCACCATACAATGATAACATCGATGAAATAGCTTCGTGCATAACGAAAAAAGACAATGCCCCTGATAATGCTGCTACCGCTTTCTCTGCCTTTGCCATCCCAATTGAAACTCCCATTGCAAATATCAACGGAAGATTGTCAAATATAATACTTCCACAATCGCTTCCAACTTTAATTACTCCATACAAAATAGTCCCCGGACCCATGATCTTCATCAGATGATAGGCCCGAAGCATTGTTTCATTTGTCAAAGATCGTCCAATTCCAAGCAAAAGACCTGCAACTGGCAAAACAGCGATTGGAAGCATAAATGCACGTCCGACTCTTTGCAAGACGCCAAATACCTTTCCTGTTTCCTTCATATAAAACTTCCTTATTCTATATATTCTTATAATCCTTCTTTATCTATTATGGTCATGATCATAATGTGGAAATCATGACTTCCATATCTCCATCAAAAGTAACTTCTTTCTGATCGGAACAGATTACAAAATGATCACCTTTCTTTACTTCATTTCCTTCAAAAATTCCTGTTCCCTCTATGATGCTTACCATCATAAATGGTTCGTCATTCTTGATCACATTTTTTCCATTCAACTGATAACGATCCACTTTAAAGAATTCACTGTCAACATATCTTGTCTTTGTACCATTCTCAAGAATTGTCTGCGGAAATTCTTTGTTCTGATCAATATCTGCTGGTACATTTGTCACATCAATAGATTGCTGTACATGAAGCTGCCTTTCATTTCCATCCGCATCTTTTCTATGATAATCATAAACACGATATGTAATATCAGAAGACTGTTGTGCTTCATAGATCAGCGATCCGCTGCAGATCGCATGTAATGTTCCAGATGGAATATAGAAGAAATCTCCTGCTTTGATCTTGAATGAATTTAACAGATTGTCATAATCATCATTCTCGATCGCTTTGACGAATTCATCTTTTGTCTTTGCATGGTGTCCCATGACCATCTTTGTTTCTTCATCCGCTTGAAGAACAAACCAACATTCTGTCTTTCCTAAAGAATTCTCATGTTCCTTCGCATACACATCGTCTGGATGCACCTGTACAGACAGGTCATTTTTCGCGTCAATGATCTTTACAAGTAATGGGAACTGGTCTCCTTCGATATTTCCAAATAATTCTCTGTGGTTTTCAAATAACCAGGATAATGTTTTTCCTTTATATTCTCCATCTGCGATCGTACAATCTCCATTCTTATGTGCAGAAATTGCCCAACACTCTCCTGTGTGATCACTCGGAATCTCATATCCATAAATATCTTTTAATTTTGTTCCACCCCAGATCATTTCTTTAAAAACTGGATTCATTCTTAAAATATGTCCCATAGCCATCTTCTCCTTCTTTACCTTGTAACTCCAAAAATTACATTTATTTTTTAATCTTCGCATTCTTCTTTGATGGCATAAAATTACGTTTCAACACATCAAAAAAGCTTAAAGAACGCACCAGACGTTCGGATGGTATATACTGGTTGATCGCACGCAACACTTTCTTAGGTTCTTTTGATGAAAATGAAAATGTTCCATTTTTCTTTGTCTGGATCGCATAACGTGGGATTTTCTTTCCTTTAAACATCACAGATGCGATCACATAATCAACTTCTTCCCATGGAATCTGAATATAATCATTGACATTTCTTGTATTAAAGAATTCAAATCCTTTGTCTCCAACCATGATCTTTCCATAGTTTGTAAGTCCCTGATACGATGTTGCTTCCACAACAACATCAACTCTTGTATTAATTGATTGTGCCATAAGCTTTCCTCCGATTCTGTAGGTTCTTCTTTATTTATTCTATACAATTTTCTTTGCTTATACAAGATGACTTTTCGTTCATTCTTACCGATATATTTTTTATATTCTTCTTATATAAGCAAAAAGCCCGGACTTCCGGGCCTTTTGTATATGTGCTAGATCATCTCTTATAATAATCCGATAACGTGTCCACCAATACCAATAATAAATAATGCGATGATGATGATGATTGGAGAAACGTTTTTCTTTAATAACCACATGCATAACAGTGTTAGCAGTAATGGTACAAATCCAGGAATCAATGAGTTTAAGTTATCCTGAAGAGTTGTAACTTTTGTTGGATCAAGTGCCATACCGGATGCCTGCTGTGTTAATGCTGTTTTGATTCCTTCTGCTCCTGCTGGAAGTTTAGCCCAATCGATGTAAGCTCCTTTACTTAATGTAACCTTAGATACTACAGGTGTAAAGTTGATACTTACCCAACGTTCGATCAAGGCACCAAGGACGAACATACCAAGGATAGATGCTCCTTTTGTTACTTTCTGAAGTAATCCACCTGATAAGTCTTCTGTGATCTTTGTTCCTACATTGTAACCAAATTCCTGTGTATACCACATGAATGCCCAACGAATTACATTCCATAATACGAAGAATAAGATTGGTCCAAGGATACTTCCACCCATTGCAAGGGAAGCTCCTAAAGCTCCAAGGATAGGTCTTGCTGTGAACCAGAATACTGGATCACCAACACCAGCTAAAGGTCCCATCATTCCGACTTTAACACCTTGGATCGCACTGTCTTCTACAGGTGCACCATTTGCTTTATCTTCTTCCAGAGCCAGTGTAACACCGATAACTGGAGATGCAACATATGGATGTGTATTGAAGAATTCCAGATGACGTTTTAATGCTGCGATCTGATCTTCTTTTGTTGTATATAATTTCTTGATAGCTGGGATCATTGCGAAACACCAACCACCATTCTGCATACGTTCATAGTTCCAAGAACCCTGAAGGAAAGTAGAACGTAATGCTACAGACAATCTATCTTTTTTACTTAATTGAACTTTTTTCTCTGCCATTTTTCTTACCTCCTTCTTAATCAATAATCATTTAAAATATCGCCTAATGGGTCACCAGTATTGCTTCCACCGTTACCAGATCCTGCATTCTCAGACAGTTTCAGGTAGATCAGTGCCATAGATACAGCGATAACACCTAATGCGATCAGTGTTAAGTCTGAAACAGCAGCCAGACAGAAACCAATTGCGAAGAAAGGCCATACTTCTTTTGTAGCCATCATGTTGATAACCATTGCGTAACCTACGGCTACGACCATACCACCACCGATGGACATACCATCTGTTAACCATGCTGGCATACTATTTAATGCTGCAGCTACGGCAGATGATGGAATTGCAAGTAATGCTGCTGCTGGGATCGCGATACGGATACCCTGTAAACAAACTGCAATGATATGCCATGCTTCTACACCTTTGAAGCTACCTTTTGCAGCAGCTGCATCCATCTGATGAACACAGATAACGGAAAGTGTACGAACGATCATTGTTAAGAATAATCCTGCTACTGCTAATGGGATTGCTACTGCGATGGCAGTATCAACACCAGCTCTTCCCTGTCCACCCTGAACAAGAATGATTGCAGATGCAACGGCTGCTAATGCAGCATCTGGGGCAACGGCTGCACCGATGTTAGCCCATCCTAAAGCGATCATCTGAAGACTACCTCCAAGGATGATGCAAGGAACAAGCTGTCCGGTTACAAGTCCGATTAATGTACAAGCTACTAATGGCTGATGGAACTGGAATTCATCCAAAACACCTTCCATACCAGCCAGGAATGCAACGATAACAACTAATACCATTGAAATAACTGACATGATAATTCCTCCTATATATTTTTCTAAATTGATTATTTAAGTTCTGCTTTCGCTTTCTTAAGCATTTCACCCATGTTTTCTGGAGAATCGCTTGGTACTTTACGTACATTAAATGTAACACCTTTGTCGATCAGTTTCTCGAAAGTTTCTACATCTTCTTTACCCATCGCAACAGCTTTTGTTACTACTACTTTACCTGTTGAATGTGCAAGTGATCCTAAGTTAACCTCTTTGATGTCAACTCCACCTTCGATTGCTTTTAATACATCCTGAGGTGTTTCAAACAGAAGCATTGCTTTTGTCTCACCAAATCTTGGATCTTTTGATACTTCGATCATCTTCCAGATTGGGATAACGTGTGCTTTTACTCCTGGAGGTGCTGCCTCAATGATCATTCTCTTACGAAGATCATCTTTTGATACGGCATCAGATACAACAATGATACGGTCTGGATTTACCATCTTTGTCCATGTTGTAGCCACCTGTCCATGTAATAAACGTGTGTCGATACGAGTAAGACCGATCTTGATGTGACCATCTCCAAGTACTGTTCCTTCTGGGATCGCTCCCTGAGGTGCTGCCACAGCAGCTGGTGCAGCTTCTTCTTTCTTAGGTTCTAGAGATTCTGGATAGATTCTCACACCTTCTTTTCCACTTCCGGAAATCTGAGCTGCAACTTCATGTGCTGTGTCCATCATCATACGAGATGCGTATGCATCGATCAACATTGGAAGATTTAATCCAGCAACGATTGCCCATTTATCTTCATGTCCGGCAATTAATCCGTTAGCCTGATTAAATGGAGTTCCACCCCATAAATCAACCATAATCAGCACTTCATCCTGGTTTTCGAATCCGGCAATGGCATCTTCCATCTGTTTTTTGATGTCTTCTGGTCCCATACTTGGCTGTAATGTACAAGCCGCAACATTTGGCTGGTCACCAAAAATCATGGACCCGGACTGTAAGATACCCTTGGCGAAATCACCATGTGTAGCAAGAATAATTCCTACCATTTTTTATTCCTCCTTTTCTATATTTTCATAAGCTAATTAATTATATATATTATAAGAAAATTCTTATAAATAAAAAAACCTGATTCAAATCCGTAAATCTCCACCATCCAAATCCCCCTGCAAAAATACTTTCACAAAGAAACCTGGACCCTCTGGAAAATCCATGATTCAAATCAAGTTTAGCCTGCATTACCAGTAACAATCCTGATCAACAATATAAACTTTTATCTTGTCGTAACTCGCTTGATATGTACGGTTAAATACATAAGTTCTTCATCTGTAATATCATGATTGCAAGTCTTCTTCACGTAGTCTTTGATCTCATCTACGCATTCAATACATTCGTGATACTTATTCCTTATGATCTCCTGAAATTCTGTATCATCACTTTTCACTTCTTTGCCAATATAAACTCTTTGTGCAAAGAACTTCAGATGCGTGATAAATCTCTCATAGAAAACAGACTCCTTATCAATCTGCTCTCCAAAATGTTTATCCACGATCTTCAAAATATCATTCACAAGCTTCGTCATAGAAACCATCTCTGTCATGTCCAGATCAAGTTCCGCATTCACAATATGCAATGCAATGAACGCCGCTTCATCCTGTGGAAGCGTAACCTTCAGTTCTTTCTCTATCATACCGATCGCTACTTTCCCGATCAGATATTCCTGATAATAAAACTTCTTGATCTCCCATAAAAATGGATTCTGGAATGGTACTCCCATCTCAACTCTCTCAATCGCAAAATTGATGTGGTCTGTAAGTGAAACATATATATTATCATTAATATTCTTCTGTAATGTATCCTTCGCATACTGAATGATCTTATTACAAATCTTCACTCTCTCGATCGGAATATCAGTTAACATCTCCTGAAAACGCTGTGTCATACCATGATCTTTCATGACATAAGTCTTCTCAATCTGACTCAACTTAATCTCATCTCCCTTGTGCTTTTGAAAGCCAAGGCCCTTTCCCATCAGTACAACTTCTTTATGATTCTTGTCCTCTGAAATTACAATGTTATTATTTACAATTTTTGTAATCTGCACAACTTTACCTCATACTTCTCTAACGAAAAGACTTCCTGTTGCGCATTCACAAAAAAATAAACCTCACTTATAAACTTCCCTTCTGTGAAATTCAATAAGTTGGTTTAGCCTGCACTACCAGTAACAATCCTCCTCGTAATCTCCTGTTAACTTATGTCTACATTTTAACAAGGTATCTTCACTTTGTCAATAGAATATTTAAGAATTATTTTATAATTTATTTATTTTTTTTAAATAATTATAATTCTTTTTTGACTCCGTTAGGAACTATATCACAATTTTCTTTACTATGCAATAGGTCTTTTTGTCTGTTTTAGATATTTTTTCTCTTTTGGCGCAATTCCTTTGCTTTTAGAATGCTTGTATAATCAATCAAATTATGATATTATGAGGTATCAATTAAGAGGTATGATATTATGTTAAAATTAATTTCTATGATTGGATCCGTCATCGATAAAGCTCAGAAAGACCACGTTACAGCGTTTTCTGCGCAGGCTGCATTCTTTACGATCCTATCATTTTTTCCATTTATGATCGTATTGCTTAGTCTTACAAGATATTTTCCGATCACACCGAATGATATGATCGAACTGGTTCGCACCTATCTTCCACCAAAGTACAGTGGTATGGTAGTCCCGATCATCCGATCTTTAAACGGAAAACTTACTACTACGTATATGTCGATCACAATTCTTACATTATTGTGGTCTGCATCCAAAGGGATCTTATCCTTGATGACTGGACTTAATACGATTCATGAAATTCCTGAAAAGAGAAACTATTTTGTTTTGCGTTTTATCTCAAGTATTTATATTGGACTTTTCGCGATCGCAGTATTATTCGGTCTGATTCTTTTATTATTTGGTAATTCCCTGCTCATTCAGTTATATCGCTTTGAACCAGTCCTCGAGAATAAACATGTATTTTTTGCAACGATCCGTTTTTTCCTTGCATTTTTTACATTTATGGTCGTTTTTATCATTATGTATCGTTTTTTACCAAGTGAAAATTTCAAAACAAAGCAGATCCTTCCTGGAGCATTTTTTAGTTCTGCTGCATGGTTTGTATTATCATTTTTCTTTTCAATGTATTTTGATAATTTTTCTTTCTTTAGTACTATGTACGGAGGATTGACCAGTATCTTGTTAACTTTGTTCTGGTTGTATTTTTGTATGATGATGCTTTTTATCGGTGCAGAGATCAATCATTATTTCATCTCACAATCGTCAAAAAAGCCTGTAAAACCAAGAAACAAAAGACCTGACATTCCATATGAACTTAAATAGAAAGAATCCTGTACAGCAGGATTCTTTCTTGTCTTTTATAAAATAAATCGTTTTGGAATTCCATTTTCATATGGAATCTGTACTTCACCTTGGATCAACGGTTTTAAATATGTCAGTAATTCGTCTTTAATATCATTCCCTTCTTCATTGATCCATTCCATCGGAACTTTCTTTTCATAATTCGCAATCTTTGACAGATCAGAAAGTACGATTTCTACCTGATATGGATCATCTGAAATTCTTCGCACTGCAGACATTTTTCCACTCTTTCCGCGAATCGCACTGACAGCTGCAAATGCTCCAAGATTTCTTGATTCCATGATATCAGTCTCACTTAACATATATCCAGCACATCTCTGAAGGATGTTTAATTCTACAGATCTGACTTTACATCCGATCTTCTCTCCTACCAGTCCTTCCAGATATTTACCAACACCAGAAAGATATTTATGTCCAAATACATCTTCTTTTCCTGATTTTGTTTCTTCTCCAACGTAATTTCCGTCAGCAGTTTTTACACCTTCACTTACCGCAATAATGATGTTATTTTCTTTTTTTAACTTATTTCTGGATTGCTTCGTTTACTTCCTCTGTGATCAATTCACCGCCAGCTTTGTTCCAATCTGATACAAACTTATCAAATGCATCGATGCTCTCCTCACCAACAATGATTTTCAAAACTGTCTGCATCTCAATCTTCTCTAATGATGCCCAGCGGATTGCCATAGATTCGGTAGTTTCATAAAATGCCGGTGTTACAAAGTCTGCCGGATTTTCGATCATACGGGACATGGATACGATTCTGGACATATACTGAGAATAATCTGCTGAATCTGCCTTCTTGCCTTCTTTTTCAGCTGCCAGATAGTTCTGTGCAGACTGATAGTAGCTTAATTCATCTGATGTTAAAGTATCTACCTTTGACTCATCATCCATTGCAGCAAGTACGTGCTCTGTCATCAGCTGTGCATTATTGCCCGGCTGAACCTCACAGTAAAGCGGCCAG
>OJMN01001819.1_pt1 | contig 11724 bp, 8 predicted proteins | sample 1597261 | NCBI WGS metagenome assembly OJMN01 (sample SAMEA2452130, study PRJEB22498) | human gut metagenome | biome: human feces; feature: human gut; material: feces | place: Australia | collected 2012 | reverse complement strand
ACATCGGGTAGAAAAAGACGTGGATGAAATGTTTGAGGAATATCGGTATGTCCCCTTGGAAACAAGAGACGATGCATTGATAGACGTACTTTACAAAATCAGAAACATCGCCCTCTTCCAAGAGGACATATACATCGGCTCTGATGACATTTTAATAGCATATGATAAATCAGGAAAAATCAAACGTGTCTTATCTAAAAAAGGGGAGGATCCACAATCATACTTCTTCTTAGGGAATTTCACGATATGGCCTAATGGGGATATCTTAATTTCCTCATCAGGAGATGTCACTACTTATTCCAATTCGTTCAAATTTATTCGCAAATGGAGTGATCATGAGAATATTGGACTTATAGAGGCTATCATCCTATTCAATGACAGCTCATACATTATAAAATGTACGCCTACCGAGAGGCAATTGCGTTACAGAATAATCAATCATAAGAACGGAACCTATATCAGCACCTATGACTCCATAGAGAAACAAAATAAATATATCAGCTCATTCACAAACTCATTCGAACGTTTTGAAGGACTTATAATCTCTCATGGCTATCAAGGCAATGAGATACTTGAGTGTACGATGGATAGTACTAAAGTTCGATATCGAATAAATATCGACAATAAAATTCCTCCAGCGGGATTTTGGGCACAAGACGGAAAGGACTATGTGCAAATCGTAATGGAGGAAGCTGAAAAAGGATACATCGGTCATATCCCAGATTACGTGGAATCAAAGGAAACAATATTACTCTCCTTCAAGGGAAAAAGGGATGATCTTGAAGGGGTTGCCTTAATCGACAAAAAAGATGGAAACGCAAGAGTTTTAGAGAACATCAAGTTCGATGACAACTTCCGGTGGTTGCCCAAACAGTTCTTCTCGTTAGATGAGGGCTGGTGCGCCATGCTAATGTATCCGGAAGACGTTTTGAAGAAGGAAGAGTTCGCACGACGCTTCCCCGGACTGAACGAGGAGAGTAATCCAGTGCTGTTTATCGGGAAGCTGAGATAATCACTAAAAACTCTAAGCTATGGAACATGACAATCTGTTCATCCAAATTTTAGAAATCTTATCGATAAAATACACGAAGGATTTTACCCTAAGATTCTACGAGAAGCATCCACACAAAAACAGCCTGTTTGGATTATCCGAGATGCTACGTTATTATAAGATAGAGAATGTAGCAGCCGAAATTCAAAAAACACAAGAATGCTTATCCTCATTGGATGTACCCTTTGTGGCTTACGTAGATCATGAGTTTGTATTGGTACGACATGTTTCTACCGAGGCAATCATCTATTCATGGCGAGGTAAAAACATCACATTATCTATCCCGGTATTCTTGGAACGATGGTCAGGAATCGTCCTTCTTTTCGAATCCACCGATGAATCTATTGAACCGGATTATAAAGAGCATAGAAAGGAATACTTACGACAGCGGATAGTAATCGCATGTTTCGTTTCATTACTTCTATCATTAATAGGGTGTGCCCTTATCACCAACAGAGGAATGGAGATAGGAATCTGGGGGTTATGGGGTGTTAATGTGATCGGAGCATCTTTCTGCGGTATCCTGCTTTCTCGAGAGATCTTAGGCTCGGATAAATATGTCAACAAAATTTGTTCCTTGTTTTTGAAATCCAGTGATTGCAACGGGACATTGGATTCCCAAGCATCTCATTTCTTGGGGATCAGTTGGAGTGTCTTCGGCTTAGGATATTTTCTTTCCGCAATATTGTTTATCGCCTTGTTGCCCCAATATGTTATATATGCAGAGACTCTGAATATAATCGCATTACCTTATACAGCGTGGAGCGTATGGTACCAAAAATTTAGGGTAAAACAATGGTGCGCTTTATGTTTATCTGTACAAGCTACCGTATGGATCACCTTTCTTATCTCTCTATTCGCGATAGGCATGGATTTCAATCAATGGGATTTATTTGATTTCACTACCATTGGATGCGTGTATGGGCTCGTCATTCTATCGCTCCATTTTACTGTTACATTATACGTAAAAGAAAAGCAAATCCAACGAAGCAACAATAAACTTAGCAGCATAAAACTGAATGCCTCTGTATTTAAGAGCTTATTAAACGAACAGCCTCAATATGACATTGACAAAAATACAGGAATATTATTGGGCAATAGGGATGCCAAAGAGTGGATTACCATTATCTCTAATCCACACTGTGCTCCTTGCGCAAAATTACATCTCCAAATAGAAAAGTTACTCAAAGAATATAAAGAAGAGATTTGCATACAAATCATCTTGACCTCTTTTAGCAAGGAATTAGAACCTAGCGCCATGCTACTGACCTCCATGTATCTACTAAATAATGAATCGGATTATTTACGATTCCTATCTGACTGGTATGCAAAAGGGCGTCATAAAAAAGAGGATTGCTATAAAAGATACAGATTAAATCCTAATGACAAAGATATGTTAGCCAATTTTCAAGCACAAAACGAATGGGTTAGGCGCAATACAATAAGTTCCACTCCAACAGTTTTGACAAATGGTTATTTATTGCCGGAAGAATATGAGTTAAAGGATATGTCGTATTTAATAAATTAAGTACTATGAATAAATTAGCATCACAAATAGATTCGCTAAATAAGCATTTGATAGGCTCATTACATACAAGTTACCCTTTCGGGTTGGCTCATGGCAAAATGGGATTACTCATCTATTTATACCATTTGTATGATTATACGCAAGAAGCTATTTATAAAGAGAAGGCTGAGCGATTGCTGGACGATCTCTTGGAAAACGATCTCTCTAAAAACGCAGAACTCACCGTGGAGGAAGGTTTATGCGGAGTTGCGTTAGGATTGGATTATATTGTAAAAAAGCAATTTGTAGACGGTGATATTAATGATTTGCTAAGTGGTATCGATGATTTGCTATTCAAGAAGCTGGTTTTCGGAAATATGGAATCTAGGTATTCCCTGTCTCAACTCATCCATTTCTTATATTACATTTATAAAAGGCTGGAAATCCAGACAAACGATAATGAGCGTTTCCCTTTCGAGGGCTTAGCAATCAAGTTAGTTAATCAATTGGCCGATTTGATAGACGCCTCCTTTTTCGAGGAATCCTATACGTTTTCCATTTACCAATATCACGTACCGATATTAATGAAAACCCTGTCCTGTCTTATACAATATGATTTTTACAAGGATCGGATACAAAAGGTTCTGGAACAACTATCTCTGTATATGTTCTCCCATTTGCCTCATCTGCATTTGAACCGACTATATCTGTTATGGGGCATGTTACCTTTACGGGTTTGTTCGCCGGATTGGCAAAGATATGTGGATGAACTAAGAAAATCAATCAACCTAGACATAATATATAATAGAGAGATCAAAGGCAGGGATATCTATATCAGTAATGGATACGCTTCTCTATATTTCTTGTTGGAGGGATTAAAAAGGGACTTCCCCGAATACACCATCCCTTTCAATCCGCACCTAATTTACGATCGGATCATCTCGTCTGACGCTTGGGATGCCCTAATGGAGAACGAATACTACTATAATATACACAGAGGATTGCTGAATGGTTTCCCCGGTACGGTGTTGGCATTGTTAAACATTAAGCAAAGATATTTATGCGAATAGACTTGACAGATACAACATTTATTATTCCTGTACGGATCGATTCCATGATCCGTTTGGAGAACCTGTTGATGTCCGTGGACTCAATAGTACGTTATTTCCGGACACGCATCTTAATTCTGGAGGCCTCATCATACCAAAATGAGATTATCCCCTCGTTAATAAAAGATGATACGGTGAAGTACACTTTCCTCGTGGATAAAGATCCTGTATTCTACAAGACCAAATACTTGAATATCCTCGCAAAGCAGGTTGATACTCCACTTGTTTGTATTTGGGACGCAGATGTGATACTGGACCACCTTCAAATATTGGATGCGGTGAAACAGCTTAGAACTAGGACTTCTGATGTCGCTTATCCATATGATGGTAATTTTTTAGATACGTCAGATATATTGAGGGAACATTATTGGCTCCATCGTGACTTAGATTTCCTAAAAAAACATCAAGCAAAGATGAACTCTTTGTACACAGTAGAGGGAGTGATAGGCGCAGTCGGGGGAGCGGTCTTCGCCCAAACGGAAAAATACCTGCAAGCGGGTATGGAGAATGAGGATTTCTATGGCTGGGGCCTGGAGGACGGAGAAAGACATTACCGTTGGTTGAGTTTTGGCTACCGGATTTATCGGAGTGAGGGCTGTTTATTCCATTTGTCTCATCCCCGGGATCAAAATGGGATGTTCCGTTCAAGGATACATAGCGAAAAAGCGATGCATGATATGAATGAAGTAGTAAACTATTCCAAAGAGGAACTTCGAGAAAAGTTCTCCTTGGATTCAAGATAGAGAATTGTATTTAGTGATGAAAGATAAAATTATTGGGTCTTAAGTTCATTGGCCTACAAACCTAAGATACTTCACCAAGGATCCTAAGAGACTTTATCCATGAACAAACAAGATCGGTGACCTCAACCTTTTACCACATAAGTCAGCATAAATCAGAAATATTTTGTACTTTTGCGCCGTATTATACAAAATAATAGCATAATGAATCTATTAGAACTGAGTGAACAGGAAATAATAAGACGTAATAGCATGGAGCAGTTGCGTCAGATGGGGATAGAGCCTTATCCCGCAGCTGAGTATGTAACGAACGCATTTTCCAAAGAAATAAAAGAGACATTCAAAGACGACGCTGAGCCACGCCCGGTAAGTATCGCCGGCCGTATCATGAGCCGTCGTATCATGGGTAAGGCTTCCTTCATGGAATTACAGGATTCCGAGGGTAGAATACAGGTCTATATCTCCCGTGACGATATTTGCCCGGATGAGAATAAGGACACCTACAATGTCGTTTTCAAGAAATTACTGGATATCGGTGATTTCGTCGGGATCAAGGGATTCGTTTTCCGTACTCAGATGGGAGAGATTTCCGTTCATGCGCAAGAATTGACAGTTTTGTCTAAATCACTTCGTCCGCTACCGGTCGTTAAATATAAGGACGGTGTCGCTTACGACGGTTTTAATGACCCGGAGCTTCGTTATCGCCAGCGTTACGTGGATTTGGTAGTAAACGAGGGTGTAAAAGATATTTTCATGAAACGTGCGGCTATCATCAAGACCATGCGTACCGCCTTGGATGAGGCCGGATACACGGAGGTAGAGACTCCGATCCTGCAATCTATCGCAGGAGGAGCCAGCGCACGTCCATTCATCACGCATCACAACTCTTTGGATATCGATCTGTATTTGCGTATCGCTACCGAGTTGTATTTGAAACGATTGATCGTCGGTGGATTCGAGGGTGTATATGAGATCGGTAAGAATTTCCGTAACGAGGGTATGGACCGTACGCACAACCCGGAGTTCACTTGTATGGAACTTTATGTCCAATACAAGGACTATAACTGGATGATGAGCTTCACTGAGAAGCTGTTGGAGCGTATCTGTATCGCCGTGAACGGTACGAGCGAGAGCACGATCGACGGTAAGACAATCAGCTTCAAGGCTCCTTTCCGCCGCTTGCCGATCTTGGAGGCGATCAAGGAAAAGACGGGTTACGACTTGGAAGGTAAGACAGAGGACGAGATTCGTGCGATCTGCAAGGAATTGAAGATGGAGATCGACGATACGATGGGTAAAGGTAAATTGATCGACGAGATCTTCGGGGAGTTCTGCGAGGGTACGTTTATCCAGCCGACCTTCATCATCGACTATCCGGTTGAGATGAGTCCGCTGACTAAGATGCACCGTAGCAAACCGGGATTGACCGAACGCTTCGAGTTGATGGTAAACGGAAAGGAATTGGCGAACGCTTATAGCGAGCTGAACGATCCGATCGACCAAGAAGAACGTTTCAAGGAGCAATTACGCTTGAGCGAGAAAGGGGACGACGAGGCGATGTTCATCGATCAAGATTTCTTACGCGCCCTTCAATTCGGTATGCCTCCTACGTCGGGTATCGGTATCGGTATCGACCGTCTGGTTATGTTGATGACCGGACAGACAACAATCCAAGAAGTATTGCTTTTCCCGCAAATGCGTCCGGAGAAAACTGTAAAAAAAGATAACGCAGACAAATACGTGGCCTTAGGCATTTCAGAGGAGTGGGTTCCCGCTTTGCAAAAAGCCGGCTATCTGACGGTTGAAATGCTGAAAAATGCGAACGCAAACAAATTAAGACAAGAGCTTTGCGAGCTTAATAAAAAATATAAGTTAGAACTGCAAAATCCTACGGTCCAAGAAATAGAAGCTTGGATAGCCAATGTAGGAGAATAAAAGCGTGATACGATGGATTTGCCCGGAAAAATCGCGATAATGGGAGGTGGTAGCTGGGCTACCGCCTTAGCCAAGATCGTACTTTCAACTCAAGATAGTATCAACTGGTACATGCGTAGGCCCGATCGTATCGAGGAGTTCAAGCAGTTGGGACACAATCCGTGTTACCTCACCGCCGTGAAATTCGACACGAACAAGATAAACTTCTATTCCAATATCAACCAAGCGATCAAGGACTCGGATACCTTGATCTTCGCTACGCCTTCCCCTTTCTTGAAACAACATTTGAAGAAGGTGAAGACCTCTTTGAAAGATAAGTTTATCATCTCGGCGATCAAGGGTATCGTACCGGATGAGAACATGTTGATTACGGATTACTTCGCGGAGTATTACAAGGTTCCGACAGAAAATATAGCAGTTATCGGTGGTCCCTGTCATGCGGAAGAGATCGCTCTGGAGCGGCTCTCGTACATTACGTTGGCTTGTTCCGACATCGAGAAGGTCCGTACGATATCCCCCGTTTTCAAGAATCAATACTTAAAGAATTCCTTCTGTAAGGATGTGACCGGTATCGAATACGCCGCCGTACTGAAGAACGTGTACGCTATCGCCGCCGGTATTTGCAGCGGACTGAAATACGGCGACAACTTTCAGGCCGTACTGATTTCCAACGCTATCCAGGAGATGAACCGTTTCCTGAATACGGTACATCCGTTGAACAGAAACGTAGATGAATCTGTTTATCTGGGTGACTTGCTGGTGACCGGCTATTCGAATTTCAGCCGTAACCGGACATTCGGCACAATGATCGGTAAGGGATATTCCGTAAAGAGCGCACAGATTGAAATGGAAATGATCGCTGAAGGTTACTACGGTACGAAGTGTATCAAGGAAATCAACAAGCATCATCATGTCAATATGCCCATATTGGACGCTGTTTACAACATCCTGTACGAGCGTATCTCGCCCACGATCGAGATTAAATTATTAACTGATTCTTTTAGATAACCTTATAAACAAAAACGATATGATAAACTTGAACATTGAAAAGACATTTGGATTTATCTCCAAAGAAAAGGTTTTTGCTTACGAAGCTGAAGTAAAAGCCGCACAGGAAATGCTTGAAAAAGGTACAGGCAAAGGTAATGACTTTTTAGGATGGTTGCACTTGCCTTCTTCTATCACTAAAGAACACCTGGCTGACTTGAATGCTACTGCAAAGGTTTTGAGAGATAACTGCGAGGTAGTAATCGTTGCCGGTATCGGTGGTAGCTACTTGGGAGCACGTGCCGTCATCGAGGCTCTGTCCAACAGCTTTACCTGGCTGCAGAATAAGAAGGCTGATCCGATCATGATTTATGCCGGACATAATATCAGTGAAGATTATTTGTATGAACTCACTGAATATCTGAAAGACAAGAAGTTCGGTGTCATCAATATCTCCAAATCAGGAACTACAACTGAAACAGCACTCGCTTTCCGTTTGCTGAAAAAGCAATGTGAAGACCAACGCGGTAAAGAAACTGCCAAGAAAGTAATCGTTGCCGTTACGGACGCCAAAAAGGGTGCTGCCCGTGTCACAGCCGACAAGGAAGGATATAAAACGTTCATCATCCCCGATAACGTGGGCGGACGTTTTTCTGTACTGACTCCAGTAGGTTTACTGCCGATTGCAGTTGCCGGATTCGACATTGAGAAACTGGTTGCCGGTGCTGCCGATATGGAAAAAGCATGTGGCTCTGACGTTGCTTTTGCTGAAAATCCTGCCGCTATCTATGCCGCGACCCGTAACGAGTTATACAGAAATGGCAAGAAGATTGAAATTCTCGTTAACTTCTGCCCGAAACTACACTATGTGAGCGAATGGTGGAAACAACTTTACGGGGAATCTGAAGGAAAAGATAACAAAGGTATTTTCCCTGCATCGGTGGATTTTTCAACTGACCTTCACTCTATGGGTCAATGGATTCAGGAAGGTGAACGTTCTATCTTCGAAACTGTAATCTCAGTAGAGAAGGTAAATCATAAACTGGAAGTTCCTTCTGACGAAGCAAATCTGGATGGCTTGAACTTCTTAGCTGGCAAGCGCGTGGATGAAGTAAACAAAATGGCGGAATTGGGTACTCAATTGGCTCATGTTGATGGCGGTGTACCTAATATGCGTATCGTTCTTCCGGAACTGACCGAGTACAATATCGGCGGTCTGCTTTATTTCTTTGAAAAGGCTTGTGGTATCAGTGGCTATCTGCTAGGCGTCAACCCTTTCAACCAGCCAGGTGTGGAAGCATACAAAAAGAATATGTTTGCTTTACTGAACAAGCCGGGTTATGAAGAAGAATCTAAAGCGATTCAGGCAAGACTGTAAGTAATATTATTAAATGCAAAATTAACGCAGATTTTCGCAAAGAAACCTTCTTATAAAGAAGTCTGATCTGCGAGAATCTGCGTTAATTCTGCGTTTAAACCAATAAACTGCAATCAGCTATCAATTTTCTTTTTCATTCGTTGTTTTCAGTCCGATGACTTCTTCAGCTCCTTCACACTCAGCTTTGGAGGAAAGATAAAATTCCAATTTCACGTCACCGTTCTCATCAACATGTTCGATGGTGGCTCGAACTATAACCTGACTTTGTGTCACGCCGTCTTTGAAACGCAGTTGCCCTTTATCTTCATCCGTCAGATTTCCCTCAGTCGAAACTTCCTCCTCTTTATAAATAAGCTTAGTAGCCAATTCTTCATCATTCTGAAGTTTGAATGTTTTTAATTCAGCTCCGTTACCGTCCAAAAGTAAAAGAGCTTCCACCTCATCCCCCACTTTCAGAGTCGGCAAATTATCCATCTTATTGGCATAGTCTTCTCCTTCAACGCTATTATTGTCAGAATCAACCTTAACAGATAGCTTCTCTATTTTAATGATAGGACTCTCCCCACCATCGGAGCAGGCGCCTAGAAACAATGGTAGCAGTAATAATACTCTCTTTTTCATGCTATCGTCTAATTTTATAATGCTACAAAAATACATATTATCTTCTAAATAGCAAAAAATGTGTAACTTTGTGCTTCAAAACTAATTAATAGATATTTAGATATGTCTCAGAAAAAGATAAAAGCTGTCCTATTCGATATGGACGGTGTGCTCTTTAACTCTATGCCTTACCACTCTGAAGCTTGGCATAATGTAATGAAATCGCATGGACTTACTCTTAGTCGCGAAGAAGCTTATATGCACGAAGGACGAACGGGAGCCGCTACTATCAATATTGTATTCCAACGCGAATTGGGTAGGGAGGCAACACAGGAAGAAATAGAAAGTATCTATCAAGAGAAGAGTGTTTTATTCAATTCTTACACAGAAGCCGAGCGGATGCCCGGCGCATGGGAGTTGCTGCAAAAAATAAAAAATGAAGGACTGGTTCCTATGGTAGTGACAGGCTCCGGACAGTTGTCTTTGCTCGAACGGCTGGAACACAACTTTCCCGGAATGTTTCATAAAGAACTGATGGTAACAGCTTTTGATGTGAAATATGGGAAACCAAATCCGGAACCTTATTTGATGGCTCTTAAAAAAGGCAGACTGAAAGCCGATGAAGCCGTAGTTATAGAAAACGCTCCTTTAGGAGTGGAAGCCGGACATAAAGCTGGTATATTCACTATCGCTGTTAATACAGGTCCGTTAGATGGTCAGGTTCTGCTGGATTCCGGAGCTGATTTATTGTTTCCTTCCATGCAAGCCTTATGCAATGAATGGGACAACTGCTTAATTCACCTAGATTCTATCTAAGTTAACACCAATTCCACTATGCAAAAGTTATTGTCTGTACCCCCAAATTTAATTCATTGCTTTCATGAACTGGAAGAAGTAAATCGTACCGATTGGTTTTGCACGTCTGATCCTGTTGGAAGCAAACTAGGCTCCGGTGGTGGAACCACATGGCTACTGCAAGCCTGTCATCAGGAATTTGCTCCACAAGTTCCTTTCAGTGATTGGATAGGACGAGAGAAAAGAATATTACTCCATGCGGGCGGACAAAGCCGTCGTCTGCCAAGTTATGGTCCTTCCGGCAAGATACTGACTCCGATCCCAATCTTCAGTTGGGAACGGGGACAAAAGCTAGGACAGAACCTGCTGTCGCTGCAACTGCCGCTATATGAAAGAATCATGAAACAAGCTCCCAACGGGCTGAATACTTTGATAGCGAGCGGCGATGTATATATCCGTTCGGAAAAGCCACTGCAAGACATTCCGAATGTAGATGTGGTATGTTACGGTTTATGGGTAAATCCTTCATTAGCAACCCATCACGGCGTGTTTGTTTCTAATCGGGAAAGTCCGGAGATTCTCGATTTCATGTTACAGAAACCTTCTCTTGAAGACTTGGAAAGGCTGTCGAAAACACATCTCTTCTTGATGGATATCGGTATCTGGATTTTAAGTGACCGTGCCATTGAAGTATTAATGAAACGGTCATTAAAAAGTGGAACGAGCGATATTAACTATTATGACTTATATTCGGACTACGGACTGGCTTTGGGAAAACACCCTAAAACGAAAGATGAAGAAATCAACCGCTTATCGGTAGCAATCCTGCCACTGCCCGGTGGAGAATTTTATCATTACGGCACAAGCCACGAATTGATATCTTCTACTTTGACCATACAGGATAAGGTACGCGACCAACGGAAAATCATGCATCGTAAAGTAAAACCGAATCCGGCTATTTTCATTCAGAATTCCATCACACAGATATCTCTTTCCGCCAACAATGCTAATTTGTGGATCGAAAACAGCTATGTGGGAAAAGAATGGAAACTGGGATCTCGCCAAATCATAACGGGAGTTCCGGAAAACCATTGGAATATAACTATTCCTGACAATGTCTGCATCGATATCATCCCTATCGGAGAACATGATTTCATAGCACGCCCGTACGGGTTGGATGACATATTCAAGGGGGCCCTGAACAATGAAACGACTATGTATCTCAATATCCCTTTTTCACAGTGGATGCAAGAAAGAGGACTTGACTGGGAAGCAATCGAAGGCCGGACGGATGATTTACAATCGGCCGCTATCTTCCCAAGAACCAATTCCATTCAGGAATTGGGAATAGTACTCCGGTGGATGACATCGGAACCACAATTAGAAAAAGGGAAAGAACTTTGGAAGAAATCCGTGAAAGTTTCTGCTGATGAAATCTCGGCAAATGCCAATCTCAAACGTCTTTACACCCAACGTCGCAATTATCGATGTGAGAATTGGAAAGGCTTGGCAGCCAATTATGAGAAGAGTGTTTTCTATCAGCTCGATTTGGAAGATGCTGCCCATGAATTTGTAAATCTCGGACTTGAAGTGCCCCAGGCACTGCCGGGTGATACTGCACA
>OJMN01001817.1_pt1 | contig 11728 bp, 8 predicted proteins | sample 1597261 | NCBI WGS metagenome assembly OJMN01 (sample SAMEA2452130, study PRJEB22498) | human gut metagenome | biome: human feces; feature: human gut; material: feces | place: Australia | collected 2012 | reverse complement strand
AAACAAACTGTCGTATATGAAAGTCATCTTCGTTGTCCGTACTTATATTGCCGAGTTACATTATTATTGCAGTAAAGTAGAAAGGACGTGCACAAAATGAGTAAAGCAATCGGAATGATTGAATTTAAAACCACATCTACAGGCGTTACTGCAGCAGATGCTATGGTAAAAACATCTGAGGTAGAGATCGTCGAGGCACAGACCGTATGTCCTGGTAAATATATTGCAATTATTACCGGTGACTTAAGTGCGGTAAAGGCAGCCGTTGATGCGGCAGTGACTACATATGAGGACAAATGCATTGACAGCTTTGTGCTGGGCAATCCGCATGAATCCATTTTCCCGGCAATTTACGGAACTACTCAGGTAGAAGATATCAGTGCGCTGGGAATTCTTGAAACTTATGATGCAGCTTCCATTATCGAAGCAGCAGACCAGGCAGCTAAGACTGCGATCGTAGATCTGATAGAACTTCGTATTGCCAAAGGTATGTGCGGAAAATCATATATGATGATCACCGGTGAAGTTTCTGCGGTAGAGGCTTCCATTGACAGGGCAAAAGAACTTGTAGCTGCCAAGGGTATGTACCTGGATTCTTCCGTTATCGCACATCCTGACAGAAGAATGATCGACAGTATTTTATAATATCCGGGGTAAGAAGTTTCTGACCCTGACACTCATAAAAAATTTCTCAAAAAAAGGGGGCAAAGATATGCTTGCACTGGAGAGAAGAAATCTGATTCTCGAAAAATTACAGGCAGAAAAGCGGGTGGTGGTCAGCGAGCTGAGCCAGCTTTATGATGTCTCTGAAGAGACCATACGCCGTGATCTGGATAAACTTGAAAAGGAAGGACTTGCGATAAAAAGTTATGGCGGTGCTGTGATCAATGAGGATGTAAGCATTGATTTGCCTTTTAATGTACGTAAGAACCAGAATGTTACAGGAAAGCAGAAAATGGCTGAACTTGCAGCTTCCCTTGTGAAAGACGGAGATCATATTTTCCTGGATGCGAGTACTACGGCAGTTTTTGTGGCGAAAGCATTAAAGGAAAAAGAACGTCTTACCGTAATTACCAATTCCATGGAAATACTTCTGGAGTTAGCTGATGTATCCGGCTGGAACATTATCTCCACCGGAGGCGTAATGAAAGAAGGATATCTGGCTTTTCTTGGATCAAAGACAGACGAATCCATACGTTCTTATTATGTAGATAAGGTTATCTTTTCGTGTAAGGCACTGGATCTGGAATGGGGGATTATGGAATCGCAGGAAGCTTTTGGCTCTACCAAGAGAGCGATGATCGGTTCCGGACGAAAGAGAATTCTGGTTGTTGACAGTTCTAAATTTGATCAGACAGCGTTTTCCGTAGCTGGAAGCATGAAAGAAGTAGATATTATAGTGACGGACAAAGAACCGACAGAACGCTGGAAGAAGCACTTTGAGAAATTTAATGTAAAATGCCTATATCCTGTCTGACAAAGAAAATAGGAGTATGATACAATGAATACTTTTGAGATGAAAACCGCGATCCATTTTGGGGATAACGCATTAGACAGATTAAAAGAGATCCCGTATAAAAGGGTTCTCATTATAACAGATCCATTTGTGGTACAAAGTAAAATGATCAATCTGATCACTGCTCCTTTAAACAGTGCAGGTATTGAATACGATATTTTCCATGACGTTGTGCCGGATGCACCTGTGGACAAGATTGCAGAAGGGGTAAAGAAGTTCCTGGAATATCAGCCGGAAGCAGTTGTTGCAGTCGGTGGTGGTTCTGCGATTGATTCTTCCAAGGCAATCAGAGAATTTGCACTGAAGATCAACAATTACGGAAAAGTAGGTCTGATCGCAATTCCGACGACAAGTGGTACCGGATCAGAAGTTACTTCTTTTGCAGTAGTAAACGATACTGCAGCACATGTAAAATATCCGCTGATCTCAGAGAGCCTTACAGCAGATGAAGCAATTCTGGATGCAGAACTTGTAAGGAGTGTTCCGCCGGCCATCACAGCGGATACTGGTATGGACGTGTTTACACATGCGCTGGAATCATACGTAAGTACTGCACATAATGAATTCTCTTCTGCACTTGCGGAGAAAGCGATTGAAATTTGCGGAGTATTCCTGCTGAGAGCATATCTGGATGGCAGTGATATGCATGCGCGTAAGAAAATGCATGTAGCTTCCTGTCTGGCTGGTTTATCCTTTAATACAGCAGGTCTTGGAATCACTCACAGCATGGCTCATCAGCTGGGAGCAATGTTCCATATTCCGCATGGAAGGGCAAATGCTATGCTGCTTCCGCATATCGTAGAATTTAATTCTGATATCAATAAGCACAGTAGGAGCCAGAAAGAGTATCTTCCGGCTGTAAAGAGATACGCCAATGTTGCGCACATTCTCGGACTGAGCAATTATAATAAAGTAATGACGGTCCGTTCTCTGGTAAACTGGATTCAGTTTATGCAGAAAGAGATGAATATTCCGCTGACGATTCAGGAACTGGGAACAATTGCACCGGAAGAATATTTTGCAGCAATTGACAAGATGGCAGACGCAGCACTTGCAGATGCCTGCACAGTGAATAATCCGAGAGTTCCGACTAAAGAAGATATTATAAAGATTTATACGAAATTATGGTCATTCTGAAAATGAAGACAATAATTTCCGGCAGATGCTGACTGCCGCTGAAATCAGATACAGGAGATGGAGAAGAGATGAGTATTTATACAAAAAGAGGAGACAGAGGAATTACAGATATGGCTCATGCCGGTAATATTTCCAAGTCTGATGACCGTATCCGCCTTATGGGTGAGGCTGATGAACTGAATAGTCATATTGAACTTGTAAAAAGTATGCTCCGTCAGTCAGAAATACTTCAGTTTCTTGAACGTATTCAAAAGAATCTTGATCTGATCGCAGCGGGAGTCAGTAACCCATATGATCGTGACTGTAAAGTCAGTGAAAAGGAAACAGCAGTGTTGGAGGCGGAAACAGATAAACTGGAAGCACTGTGCGAAAAGTGCTTCCTTTAAAGCAGGCCAGCTGAAAATATAAATTCCCATGGACGCCAGATTGCTGCTTGGATGCTCCGGTTTCTCCTCAAACTCCGTAATGCGTCCTATGTCATCTGTTACCATGATACCAAAACGGCTTGCTTCCTCAATAGGTACCGGCATACAGGCAATCGTCACATCCGCTTTATTCGCTTTATGGAAATCAAGCATTACTTCATAATCCATCTTATAGATATGGTCACCGGATAAGATCAGGACATAATCCGGATTATACTGTTCCATGTAATCCATATTCTGGAAGATTGCATTGGCTGTTCCTGTGTACCACTCACTGCTGGTACTCTTCTCGTAAGGCGGCAGTACTGTTACACCACCTTCGTTTCTGTCAAGATCCCATGGAATACCAATTCCGATATGTGTATTAAGTCGCAATGGCTGATACTGTGTCAATACACCTACTGTATCGATGCCTGAATTAATACAGTTACTTAAAGGAAAATCTATGATACGATATTTCCCGCCAAAAGCAACTGCAGGTTTCGCTACTTTTTCTGTCAGTACACCCAGTCTGCTGCCCTGACCGCCGGCCAGAAGCATAGCTATCATTTCTTTCTTAATCATGCAATCACCTCTTGTTGTAGTTATGGTAACTATTCGTCAGTCTGCTGTTTCGCGAGGCACTGAACAGTTACAGGTTATGATTATTTAATTATAACACACTTTTATCTGTTAGTGAACATTATTTACAATTTTTGTTTCTCATTTTTTGTTTTTTTATGATTTTTGCACACGTTTTTTATTGAGTCTGTATTTCCACCGATATATTATTAGGCATTTTTCATATATCCAATGTCGTTTTTTGTAATTTTTTATCAACCAAAAGAAGTCCTTTTCATTTTAAGGCACAGGGAGTATAATAAACAGACAGATAAAACAGTTCCAGTAACTATGCGAATATGTTACAGTTACCGGATTTATAAAGATTTGTAAATAATTAATCAAGGAGAACATACTATGTATCAGATAGATTTTCACAAACCACTTCATATACATTTTATCGGTATCGGCGGCATCAGCATGAGCGGACTGGCCGAGATTCTTCTCGGCGAGGATTTTGTCATTTCCGGTTCCGATTCCAAATCCAGTCCTCTTACGCAGGCACTGGAGAAAAAGGGAGCCACCATCTATTACGGACAGCGTGCCACAAACATTACCGATGACGTAGATGTTGTGGTATATACCGCAGCTATCCATCCTGACAACCCGGAATTTGCCTGTGCAAAGGAAAAAGGACTTCCAATGCTCACACGTGCAGAGCTTCTCGGACAGATCATGAGGAATTATGATACTCCTGTTGCCATTTCCGGAACTCATGGAAAAACAACCACGACATCTATGGTATCTCACATTCTTCTTGCAGGAGACTGTGACCCGACCATCAGTGTGGGAGGTATTCTTCCTGCTATCGGCGGAAACATCCGCGTAGGCAATTCTGAGACTTTTGTCACAGAAGCCTGCGAATACACAAACAGCTTTCTGAGCTTTTTCCCGAAGATCAGTATTATCCTGAATATGGATGCAGACCATCTGGATTTCTTTAAGGATATTGACGATATCCGTCATTCCTTCCGCCGCTTTGCAGAGCTTCTTCCTGCTGACGGTACACTGATCATCAATGCAGATACTCCGAAATATGAAGATATCATCCGGGATCTTCCATGTAATGTGATCACTTATGGTCTGGAACATGATGCAGATTATCAGGCAGCAGATATCACTTATGACAAATATGGACATGCTTCCTTCTCCGTTCTGCGCAATGGCGTTAAGGTTGGCAGCTATTATCTGAAAGTGCCGGGCATCCACAATGTTTCCAATGCACTGGCAGCAATTGCCCTCGGTCATCTTCTTGGTCTTTCCGAAGAAGTGATCATCAAGGGACTTGGAAGTTTCACAGGAACAGACCGCCGTTTCCAGTATAAAGGAGAAGTTGCAGGGGTTACGATCGTAGACGATTATGCACATCATCCTACAGAAATTGAAGCAACTCTTCATGCCGCACACAATTATCCCCATAAGAAATTATGGTGTGTATTCCAGCCACATACATATACCCGTACCAAAGCTCTGCTTCCGGAGTTTGCCAAAGCACTCAGCCTGGCAGATCATGTGGTAGTTGCGGATATTTATGCAGCAAGAGAAACCGATACTCTGGGAATTTCTTCTGAAGATCTGCAGAAGCGTATTCAGGAACTGGGAACTCCCTGCGAGTATTTCCCTACCTTTGATGAGATTGAGAATTATCTGCTCTCCAACTGCCAGGAGGGTGATCTGCTCATCACCATGGGAGCCGGAGATGTTGTAAATATCGGGGAGCATCTGCTGGGTAAATAATGTTTCTGCCTGACATAAATATCAGCAATTTACACAGGACAATTCGGAAAATAATTTTTCAGAATTGTCCTGTTTTTTACAACCGCCCAACTTATAGCACTTATAGCAATAGAAGATACTGAACACTTGTGTCTCTGTCGACAATTTCCATTAAAAAGTTATAAACATTTTATCCCCCTCAGTTCTTCCTTTATTTATAACAGTTCAGATCACTTATCCACATTTTCCACATCGTTATACACATTTTCATCTGCCTGCATATGTGGATGTATATGTGCATAAATCACTTAACATAATTCGACATTATTCGTCCCCGTAATACTCCGTTTTTCCCTGAAATTCAACATTTTTCAGGTTTCCAATAATATATACCATATTTCACCTTTCCACATTATCCACATTATCCACATTCAAATGTGGATGAAATCTTCGACAAAAATCCCCTATTCTCTTTTAAAAAATGTTGTGCTATAATTCATAGATATCAAGTCAGAGGAAAAATATCTTTTTTTACTCTGACATCTTATTATTATGAGAATTGTGGGAGCTGCTTTGCAGCGGAGCAATTCGTGGATATCAGGTTAGGGGCAAAATACCTTTTGACCCTAACATCTTATTATTATGAAAGAGAGTGGAAATTCATGGCTATGATCACTTTACAGAATTCCCGCAATGCGGAAGTAACTGTATTAACCAACAATTTCATAGACAACTATATGCCTGGGGCCAATGGAGAATTTGTGAAAGTATATATCTATCTTCTGAGGCTTCTTTCTGACACCTCTGTACCCTTCAGTCTGGAGCAGATGGCTGATCATTTCTTCTGTACAGAACGTGACATTATCCGCGCTCTGAAATACTGGGAGAAAGAGAAACTCCTTACTTTAACCTACAGAAATAACGAAGATATAGCAGATATCATATTGAATGTACCACCTGTAAAATCTGCTGCTTCCGACACACCTGTTTCGGCAGCCCCTGTTACAAAAACAGAAACCCAGACTTCTTCTGCGCCGGCACAGCCTGTGAAGCAGACCACCAGATCAGCCACTGCACTGTCTCCTGACCGTGTAAAAGAATTAAAGCAAAATGATGAGATCGTACAGCTCCTCTATATCGCAGAACAGTATCTCGGCAAAACGCTCACTCCTACCGAGATGAAAAAGATCCTGTTTTTCTATGATGAGCTGAAATTCTCGCCTGATCTGATCGAATACCTGATCGAATACAGTGTCAGCCGCGGGCATAAGAGTATGCGTTACATAGAAACCGTTGCTCTTGCCTGGGCAGATGAGGGAATCACCACTGTCACCATGGCAAAAGAGGCAAATTCCCGTTATGCCAAAGAATACTTTACTATTTTTAAATCAATGGGAATCAGCGGACGAAATCCGGTAGATACAGAGATTTCTCTTATGAACACCTGGCTGAATGATTATGGTTTTACCATGGATATCATCCAGGAAGCCTGCAGCCGTACAGTTCTCTCTACCGGACAGCCAAGTTTCCAGTATGCAGATAAAATCCTTTCCGGATGGAAAGATAAAAATGTCCGTACACTTGCAGATGTCCGGCTCCTCGATGCTCAGCATCAGCGACAGAAGCTGGAAAAGAATACCCAGCGAAAAGCAGCTTCCAAACCGGCTGCATCAAACCGGTTTAACAATTTCCATCAGCGACAGTACGACTTTAACGAATATGAAAAGAAATTACTGAATCAGTAACGGCAGCGACATAATCGTCTGAAAGTCACTGAACAGCTACAAAAAAACAAACGAAAGGGTGTGAAGTCATGCCTTTACAGAATTATCAGTATGATACGATCATGCGGGAATACAGCAAGACCCAGTCTCAGAACAGACGTATTCTGGAGGAGCGTACTCAGGAGATTTATAAAAAAATCCCGCGCATCCACGAAATAGATGAAGAGGTTGCCACCTTAAGCGCCAAAAAAGCAAGAGCACTCTTAAGCGGAGAATCATCAGGTCTTGAGGACCTTAAAGCTGCAATCTCTCTTCTGTCCCAGGAGCGCAATGCCCTGCTGGTATGTAACTCATATCCGGAGGATTATCTGGAACTTCCATATAAGTGTCCGGTCTGTCAGGATACCGGTTACGTCGGAAGCCAAAAATGCACCTGTTTTAAGAAAGCAGAGATAGAACTGCTCTATACGCAGTCCAATTTAAAAGAAATTCTCAAAAAAGAAAACTTTGACCACTTTTCTTTTGATTATTATTCTGATACAATGAAGAACGAAGCTACCGGACTGACAGAAAGAGAGACGGCCCGGAGAGCTTATGATATTGCCAGAGGTTTTGTGAGAAATTTTGACAGTTCCTTTGAGAATCTGTTTCTTTACGGTGATACCGGTGTGGGTAAGACTTTTCTTTCTCACTGTATTGCTCATGATCTTCTGGAATCAGCACATTGCGTTATGTACTTTTCCGCATTTGATCTGTTTGAACTGCTGGCAGACTCCAAATTCTCCAGAGATAAAACAGAAGGACAGGAATTTGTATTTGACAGCGATCTGCTGATCATCGACGACCTGGGAACTGAACTTACAAACAGCTTTGTCTCTTCCCAGTTGTTTTTGTGCATAAATGAACGCATCATGCGCAGGAAGTCTACGATCATATCAACAAATCTGAAACTGGAAAATTTCTCGGATACTTATTCCGAACGAACCTTTTCGAGAATCGCCAGCAACTACCGTATGGTGAAGCTGGAAGGAAAGGATATCCGTATACAGAAAATTTTTTTAGGAGGAAAATAAAACATGGCACAGGCAACAACTAAAGATTTAACTACACTTCCGGTGGGCAGACTTGGTCTGATCCCCCTGATCAGCTGTAAGGATCTGGGTGAAAAAGTAAATGAATGGCTGATACAGTGGCGTAAAGAGCGCAGCCACGAAGAGCTTGATTCTTTTGCATTTGAGGGTTATCAGAGAGAGTCCTATCTGATACCGGTCCAGACAGCACGTTTCGGTTCCGGTGAGGCGAAATGTACGATCATGGAATCTGTACGTGGTGACGATATCTATCTGATGGTTGATGTATGTAACTACAGTCTTACCTACAGCATCGGACCATACGAGAATCTTATGTCTCCTGATGACCATTTTCAGGATCTGAAACGTGTGATCGGCGCAATCGGCGGCAAAGCCCGCAGAGTAAACGTGATCATGCCTTATCTGTACGAAAGCCGCCAGAATATCCGCAGCGGCAGAGAATCCCTGGACTGTGCAACAGCACTTCAGGAGCTTGTAAGTATGGGTGTGGAAAACATCATCACTTTTGACGCACATGACGCGCGCGTGCAGAATGCAACACCTCTGCATGGATTTGAGACTATACAGCCATCCTATCAGTTTATCAAAGCTCTTCTCAATCATGAGAAAGGACTTCACATCGACAACGATCATTTCATGATCATCAGCCCTGATGAGGGAAGCATGAACCGCGCAATCTATCTTGCCAATATCCTTGGTGTTGATATGGGTATGTATTACAAACGTCTGGATTACTCCAAGAGAATCAATGGACGTCACCCAATCGCAGCTTACGAATTCCTCGGTCCAAACCTTAAGGGCAAAGATATGATCCTGATCGATGATATGATTTCTTCCGGTGATACAGTTCTTAAGATTTCTTCTCTCCTCAAGGAAAGAGGAGCAGGCAGAATTTATATCTGCTCTACTTTCGGACTGTTTACAAACGGACTCGAGAAATTTGATGAGGCTCATAAGGCAGGAGTGTTTGACAAACTGCTCACTACAAACCTAATCTATCAGTCTCCTGAGCTTCTTGCAAAAGATTACTACATTTCCTGTGATATGAGTAAATATATCGCCCTGATCATTGATACTCTTAATCATGATCAGTCCGTAAGCTATCTGCTCAACCCGGTTGACAGGATCAACCGCTGCGTAAGCAATTATATGGCTCAGTATGATGAGAAATAAATAACTTCTGTAAAATTTATAAAAAGAGATTTCATGTTCTGTTCCGGCTGTTTCATCCGAAATTCCTGCAGTACATGAAATCTCTCTTTTTGTTATATATAATGCAATCCACTCTTCTATGCGGCCCTACACTGAATAACTGCTTCGCAGTCTGATTAAAATTCAGGAAATAATTTGCTTCCCATAAGGGATTCCCTCTCTGTCCAGAAGTTCCATCTCGCGTTTACTGCAGGTACTGATGATAACCTGCTTTTTCTCCTTATACATCCATTCAAGAACTGCCTCAAGATCTTCTTCCTCATACATCCCAAAGATATCATCCAGTATCACCGGCAGACTTTCTTCCTGACACAGAAGCTCTCCTGCAGCCATGCGCATGGCAAAATAAATCAGCTCCAGAGTGCCGCGGCTGAGACATTCCAGTGCTTCCACTCCGTTCCCGGTAGTTACTGTCATGTGGGATGCCGCATCCATCTGTACGTCCTGATATTCACCATCTGTAATCTCACTCAAAATCTGAGAAGTACGTATCTGCAGCTTTCGTCCCACCTGAAGATGAATATTTCCTGACATTCTCTCTATGGTTTCCATCGCCATATTCAGAGCCTGTACTTCCCGCTCTTCCGATGTAAGCAGAAAAGAATTTTCTTCGTATTCCCGGTATTCTTCCTTAAGGTTACAAAGTTCTGTTTCTTTCTCATCATAGTCCTGTCTGAGATTTTCTTTACTGCATCTGAGTTTCTCCTGCCTGGATACCCAACGTTTCTTCATCCGTATTCTCTTCTGAAATTCCCTTGCATACTTCAGCTGCTGTTTTCCACAAAATCCCACCAACGCAGCTGCAATAACCGCTACGATCAGACTTACCGAAACACTGTCCGCTATAATCGCAGTCAAAATCAATCCAAAGATGCCGGCAGCGGCCGATATCAGCATTCCCATTGCAAAGCTGTTTCTTTTTGCCTTTGCCTGTGCCATTCTCTCATCCAGAATAACCGCACCATTTTCATCTCCGGGATGCATCCGTAACGACTCCTCTTTCTCATTAATCTGATCCAGCTTTCCATTCAGATCATTCAGATCACTTATGATATCATCCATCCTGGTCAGAAGTTTCTGCCTCTCCTGTTCTGTCTCTTTCTGTTTTCTGTCTGCCTGTACCAGATAACCCTTTCTGGACATCTTGAGCATCTGCATGGCCCGTCCCAGATCCATGGAGCTGTCTGCAGTTCCCTGATAGCCGGTCATAAATTTTTGCAGCTCCCGAGCCAGATCCTGTTCTGTCGGACTCTTTAACTTCGCAGCAAAAACTGCATTATCGTAGATTGCTTCACTGATATCTCCGAGAAACATATTTTTAATATACGTATGTACTATCGCTCTTTCGCTTTCATTCTCTCCATACAGAACGTTAATTCCCGGAGAAAACTCTAAAGTTTTATCATGGATTTCTCCAGAGTTTTTAATATTTAACTGTCTGATAATCATATTCTGTCTGTCACCTGCTTGTTTCCAGTAAAGCCTGAAGACCATAATATAATGCCTTCTCCTCCACTGCATTTCTGTCTTTTTCAAGAAAATAACTGATATAGTCACCAATCAGTGTTCCACTATATTTTTTTTGAAGTGCTTCCAGATCATAGGAAGGCTTTGATTCATCCAGAACCTCTGTTACGTAGCCAAAAGACTTCAGTCTCTCGGGAAGCAGCAGAAGCTCCGGTGCCCTGGTTCCCTGGATTACGATCCTGTAGATATTCATGCGTCCTTTATTCGCCAGATCCGCCTTCAACATATCCTCCAGAGATGCCTGTGTAGAATCTTCACGCAGCATCAGAAGAATCTGCTCATAGGAACGGCAGGCAAAAGGAACAAAATTTGTCTTAAGCCTTCCGTTTTCCAGATGTCCTTCTATGTATCCATGATCACCCAGATCATTTCTGTCAACAGGCTCCAACGCACCTGCATAAGCTGCATTATCCCGGATCAGAATCTGGGGTTTATGAATATGTCCTAATGCAATATAATCAAATCCTGACGCAGCAATTGATTTGATATTCATGGGGATATGCTTCGCATCTCCACCATGAGCCAGTAAAATGTGAACCCCCTCTCCCTCTGCAGGATGTATGGAATCATACAGAGGATTCTCTATTTCCTGATGTTCATAGCTCAGTCCATATACATAAACATCCAGTTTCTCATCTTTCACACAGGTAAGCTGTTCATTCTTAAAAAATGTCACATTCTTTTCCCACTGAAAATCCCGGTAAAAAGAATCAGCCTTAATATAGTCATGATTTCCTGCCATCAGATACACTCTGGTATCCGGGATGGTGGAAAACAGAT
>OJMN01001809.1_pt1 | contig 11766 bp, 8 predicted proteins | sample 1597261 | NCBI WGS metagenome assembly OJMN01 (sample SAMEA2452130, study PRJEB22498) | human gut metagenome | biome: human feces; feature: human gut; material: feces | place: Australia | collected 2012 | reverse complement strand
ATGCCAGCCTGTACCGGATAGGTCTTGTCATTATCCTGATACATTCCCTCGCCGGATAAGATGTGGTACGTTTCTGTCTCTCCGTGATGCTCATGATACGGAAGCTCGTCGCCCGGTAAAATCGTTACTTTCGTAAATAATGTCACCTTTCCGGAAAGACGCTCGCCCTCCAGTAATTTTTCTGTTGTGTGTCTGTCTGCTATTTTTTTGTCCTCACTTTCTTTTTTCTGCTGTTTATTTTACTCCAGATTGCTTAGATATTCTACCACGAAAGTGAAAAAATGCCTGAACACTTAAGCTCAGGCATTCATTTTCTTTTTTGAATTGTAAATAACAACAATTCCCACTCACAGTAGGGACCACTGCTTTTACCACTCCCACTCACGGTAGGGACCACACGCTTTTTACAAAAGTCAATGCTTTTATAACGGAGCCAGTGCTCTTACTTATTTTGTACAGAAATTCCGAAGATATGTCAAGTCAATTTTTCTTCTCTTACGCCACCACATCCTCAAACTGCGAATTGTAAAGGTTTGCATAGAACCCATTCTTCGCAAGCAGTTCTTCATGGTTGCCCTGCTCGATGATATCTCCGTCCTTCATGACAAGAATCAGATCCGCATCACGAATCGTGGACAGCCGATGGGCAATGACAAAGCTTGTTCTACCCTTCATCAGGTTATCCATTGCTTTCTGGATCTCGATCTCTGTTCTGGTATCAACGGATGAGGTCGCCTCATCGAGAATCAGGATCTTATTGTCTGCAAGAATTGCTCTTGCGATCGTCAGAAGCTGTTTCTGTCCCTGGGATACATTGCTTGCATCCTCATTCAGCTCCATCTGGTAGCCGCCCGGCAGGGTCTGAATGAAATGGTGTGCCCGCGCAGCCTTCGCCGCTGCAATAACCTCCTCATCCGTGGCATCGAGCCGGCCGTAGCGGATATTTTCCATGATACTGCCCTTGAACAGCCACGTATCCTGCAGCACCATACCAAAGGCATCGCGAAGCTCTCTGCGGTTGAAATCCCTGATATTGTGGTCATCCAGAAGAATGGCTCCGCTGTTTACATCATAATAACGCATCAGCAGCTTAACCATTGTCGTTTTTCCTGCTCCAGTCGGGCCGACAATGGCAATTTTCTGACCCGGTTTTACCTTCGCACAGAAATCATGGATGATGATCTGATCCGGATTGTATCCGAACTGTACATGGTCAAAGGTTACTGCTCCTGTTACCGTCTCAATGTCCGCCGGATTTTCCGTGGTCTGATCCTCTTCCTCTTCGTTCAGGAATTCAAAGACACGCTCGGATGCCGCCGACATCGACTGTACCATGTTGATAACCTGCGCAATCTGCTGGATCGGCTGGGTAAAGTTTTTCACATACTGGATAAATGCCTGGATATCACCGATCGTGATCACGTTTTTGATCGCCAGAAGTCCGCCGGTCAATGCCACGCAGGCGTAGCCTAAATTTCCGACAAACATCATAATCGGCTGCATCATACCGGATAAAAACTGGGATTTCCATGCGGAATCGTAAAGAATATTGTTGGTTTTTTCAAACTCTTCGATCGTATCCTTCTCGCGGTTGAATGCCTTGATGACGAGATGGCCGCCGTAAACCTCCTCAACCTGACCGTTGATGTGGCCTAAGTATTCCTGCTGGGCACGGAAGAATTTCTGTGATTTCTTTGTCACGAGTCCGATGAGTCCCATTGAAATCGGCAGGATCACAAGCGCGATCAGCGTCATCAATGGGGAGATACTCAGCATCATGATCAGAACACCGATGAGCGTTGCCACCGAGGTGATGATCGTCGTGATACTCTGGTTCAGTCCCTGGCCAAGCGTATCGACATCGTTTGTGATGCGTGAGAGCACTTCACCGTACGTGCGGCTCTCAAAATATTTCATCGGCATACGGTTGATCTTCTCCGAAATCTCTTTTCGAAGCTGATAGCACACCTTCTGCGTCACGCCCGTCATGATCCATCCCTGGATGAAGCTGAACAGGGCGCTCATCAGATACAGGCCAAGTACAAACAGCAGAATCGTTCCGATTCTTGCAAAATCAATGCTTCCTGTGCCCCGGATCTTTTCCATCAGTCCCTCGGACAGTGCGGTCGTAGCTTTTCCGAGAATCTTTGGTCCGGCAACGTTGAACACCGTCGAGCATGCGGCACAGATCATAACGATAAAAATCGCAATTTTATATTTTCCGATGTACTGGGCGAGCTGTTTGATCGATTTTTTCAGATCTTTCGGCTTCTCGCCCGGCTGCATGCCGCGGCCCATCCGTCCCATCGGTCCTCTTTTGCGCGGCTGCTGGTTCATTTCATTACTCATGGTCAGCCACCTCACTTTCCTTCAGTCCAAGCTCTTTCTCTGACAGCTGGGATTTCGCAATCTCCTGGTAAACCTCGCAGCTTCTCAGCAGTCCCTCATGCGTACCTTTTCCGACTACTTTTCCGTCATCGAGCACCAGAATCTGCTCCGCATGGAGAATCGTGCTGATCCGCTGTGCCACGATGATCACGGTGCTGTCTTTGACATTCTCCGCCAGTGCTTTTCGAAGCGCCGCATCCGTTTTCAGGTCAAGTGCAGAAAAACTGTCGTCGAAAATAAAGATTTTCGGGTCTTTTGCAATCGCACGCGCAATCGCCAGACGCTGTTTCTGTCCGCCGGATACGTTCGTTCCGCCCTGTGCAATCGCGGTTTCGTATTTGTCATCTTTTGCCTCGATAAACTCGGTTGCCTGCGCAATTGCGGCTGCCTTTTCGATCTCCGCATCCGTCGCATCGTCTTTTCCGAAGCGCAGATTGGATGCGATCGTTCCCGAGAACAGCACACCTTTCTGCGGCACGAAACCGATCTCATCGCGCAGATCCTTTAACTTCACATCGCGGATGTCCTTTCCATCCAGCAGAATCCGTCCTTCTGTCACATCGTAAAAACGCGGAAGCAGAGAACAGAGTGTCGTCTTTCCGGCGCCGGAGCTGCCGACCAGTGCCACATAGTCGCCGGCCGGGACATGCAGATTCACATTGCTTAACACGTTTTCCTTCGACTCCTCATAGTGGAACGAAACGTTTTCAAAGGTTACTTCTCCCTGCACATTCTTCAGTGGCAGTGCATCCGGCTTGTCCTGGATATCCGGTGCGATGCTCATAATTTCCAGGAAACGTTCATAACCGGAATAACCATTCTGGAACTGCTCTGTAAAGTTCACCAGCTTTTTCACCGGATCTGTACAGTTGTTGATGTACAGAAGAAAGGTAACCAGATCCGCCGCCCCAAGCTTCCCGCCTGTCATCAGCAATGCGCCGACAATCAGCGAAATAACGGTAATCAGCGTCGAAAAGGCTCCCATTCCCGAATTGTAAATTCCCATATAGCGGTAGCTGACCTTCTTCGAATCGACAAAACGGTCATTTCCCGCATTGAACTTACGCATCTCTTCTGTCTCATTTCCAAACGATTTGACAACACGGATCCCCGAAAGACTGTCCTCAATCTGACTGTTGATATCCGCAATTCTGCGGCGGTTTTCCTTGAATGCACTCTTCATGCGGCTGTTCATCACTAACGCAAACAGCAGCATCACCACAATAACCACAAGCGGCACACATGCCAGCATAGGATTTACCACAAACAGAATAATCATCGCGCCGATCAGTTTGATAAACGAAATGACAATATTCTCCGGCCCATGATGTAAAAGCTCACTGATATCGAACAGATCGCTTGTGATGCGCGACAGCAGATGGCCAACCTTCTGGTTATCGAAAAAAGCAAACGAAAGCTTCTGATAATGGCCGAAGATCTCGTTCCGCATATCATGCTCAATCCGCGCCCCCATCACATGGCCGTAATAGGCAATATAAAAGTTACAGTACATTTCAACCAGAACCATAGCAATCATCAGAATACCGAGGCGGATAATCTCACCCGTTGCCTGCTCCAGCGGCTTTTCCACAACCGTACTCGTAATATACCGTACAATCAGCGGAATCACCAGTGTAATGGCTGCTCCAAGCATTGCAAAAAACATGTCGGTAAAAAACAATCCCTTATATGGAATGTAATACCGCGCCAGCTGGCGGATTCTTCCCTTCTCTTTTCCTGTTTCTTTTTCTTTACTCATCCTGTCCTCCCTTTCCGTTGGAAACCATTTTGTAATCTTTTCGGAACTCAGACGGTGATACGCCGCATGCCGTTTTAAATGATTTCATGAAATGCTTATCATTTTCAAATCCAACCTGTTTGGCAATTTCCGTAATTTTATCTTCTGTTTGAATCAACAGACGCTTTGCCTCCGCAATGCGGATCTCCTTCAGATAGTTCACAAAATTCACACCGGTATGTTCTTTAAACGCTGCTGAAAACAGCGAATAATTCATGCAAATATGGTTAGATACCATCGCCATATTCAGATCTTTTGCATAATTTTCCCGAATATATGAAATTGCCTCTTCCATTTTTTCTTTTCCGGCTGTCTGACTTTTCAGGCTTTCCCTGTAAACGTGTATCCATTTTTCAAACGCATCCAGAAACAGATCTGCATCACGGTACTGCAGAGGACGCGGACATTTTTCCTGTTTTTCCGGCATGCGGTAAAAAAGATCCAGTTCTTTGCAGATTGCTTCCGTCACTGTCAGAAGCTGATAGGGGGAGACCCTCTGATGCGCCGCCTCAAAATACCAGTTCCGCATTTTTCGCAGCACAGTATCTGCCCGGTCCGTTGGCACCTGCAGAATAAATTTTTCCTGAAACTGTGCCAGCTCCGGCTTTTCCTCAAAACATTTTTTCTGATATTCTTCCACAGGATTTTTCTGTATAAATGCCATTTCCCGGGCCAGCAGTGCTTCCTGGTATGCCTCTGGAATTTCCATCACAGAACGATGTTCTTTTCCCACTCCGAGACAAAATCTCTCATCTTTTTCTTTCATGATCCGCTCTGCCTCCGGTTCCGGCAGAAGATACAGAACTCCTCCTTCTACGCCTTCCAGCAGAATTCCGCTGCATTTCGAAAACCGTTCCCCATTTGCCTTGCTGGTCAGCAGGATCCGGAAGCTGTCGTTTCCGATGTGGCGCCGGATCCTGCTTTCCATATCCATCCATTCTTTTTCTTCGGCCATTTCTGCATTCATCATCAGATAACGGAGCTGATTTAAAAAGCACCGTTCTTCCTCTTCTTCCGTTTCCCGGGTCTCCGAAAGCTCTCGTTCCAGATTTTCCAGAAGCTGTTCTATCGTCTCCCGCTTGATCGGTTTTAAAATATAGTCCCGAACTCCATGTTTCATCATTTCAACCGCATAGGAAAATTCATCATAGCCACTTAAAACAATAACAACAGGTTTCTGTGACAGCTCCTCCATTTTGTTGACCAGTGTCAGACCGTCCATTTTGGGCATACGGATATCAGTGAACATGACGTCCACCCTCTGTTTTCTCAAAATCTCCAATGCCTCTTCTCCGTTTCGACACTCCAGAATCTCCTCCACCGGCACGCTGCTTCGCCGGATCATCGCCACGATTCCCTGTCGAATCAATTTTTCATCTTCTACAACCAGCAGTGTATTCATTTTCTTTTTCTTCCTCTTTCTCGTCACCCTCTTGATCCATCGGAGAATATTTCCCCCTCGTGATGGGAAGATGAATGCTCACCTTCGTATAGCAATGCTCTTTTGTATAAACTGACAGTCCATACTCTGTTCCAAATTGAATGTGGATTCTGTCCTGTACATTCCGAAGCCCGATTCCATGTTTCGGCTGTGTATCTGAATTCAGGCGCATTCTTAGTTTACGTCTCAGAATTGCAAGCTGCTTTTCTGACATGCCTATTCCGGAATCTGTGATTTCAATCTCAAAGCTCTTTTCATGCTCTATTCCTTTGATTTCAATGACGGCGTCTGCATCCAGCTCCTCAATTCCATGTGTGATTGCATTTTCCACAATCGGCTGAAGAGACATCTTGGGGATATCCTGCCGATACAAATTTTCCGGTATCTGAACAGATAATGTAATTGTGAAATCATACCGCAGATTCATCAGTTCCACATAGTTCTGAATATAATTCATCTCATCCTGAACGGTTACCAGAAATTTATTCCAGCGCATATTGTAGTGCAGCATTTCACCAAGTGCTGTTACCGCATCGGAAATCGTATACTCTTCATCAATCTCAGCCATCATCTTAATGGATTCCAGAACATTATAAATAAAATGAGCGTTAATCTGGTTCTGCATTGCCCGGATTGCCGTATCTTTCAGCGCTGCCTCCCTTTTGATGCTTTCCTCGTTCTGTTTCTGAATTCTCTCCAGCATTCCGTTGATACCATAGCTCATTTCCCGCATCTCTTCTGCGCTGTAACAAACCTTTATCTTTGTTGTTCCATTGTCAATCTGACGCATCTCACACAGGACGTCATAAAACTCCTTCAGCAGGCCACGCACAATCAGATTGACCACCACAATCAGAAGCAGCCCGAAGCCGGCAAATTCAAGCAGCATTCTCTGCTGCTGTTTGATCATGTTTCCGGTTGCATCATCCAAATTGGTCAGTGTTACAAACATTCCATTGAGTTTATCGACTTTCCGAAGCACAATTGCAACGTTTTTCCGGTCAATCACCGCGCTCTGCTGACTCTCTTTTCTGTCACGGATTCCTGCCCGGAACAGAATCAGCCCCCGATAGGACTGCCATTTGCAGGCTGCCGCTGTTTTTCCGCAGTCATATAAATTCCAATTTTCATCAACAAAGCAGGCCCAGCTGCTGTCACCGGATCGATAAATTTCGGGAAATATGTCTGCCATACGCATGGATACCTCGATCACGCCAAGCCTTCCTCCGCTTTGATCCCGCAGTTCCCGTACATAAGTCATCAAATGGGAACCTTCTTTTTTTGTACCGGAGATAATATTTTTTTCCTGTATGTCAAAAAACCACTGTCCTCCGCCCTGATAGCTTCGGTACCAGGCGCAGTTTTTCATCTTTTCCTTCTGGTACAGGATCGGCTGCTGCTCCAGAAAACCATCTGCCATGGCAAAAATATGGATCTGGTACAGATCTGGCATTGCCTCCTGCATTTTATCGATTATGCTGATGCTGTTGTTTCGAAATTGCTGATAATAGCTCTCCGAGATCTCCTCTCCCCTCCTGAGATGAAGAAGATATTTTTCCAACGGTTCATACTCCTGCAGCGTATCTACAACCATTGAGCAGGCATTCGCTTTTGCATTCACCTCCGCACAGGTAAGATCTATTGCCGTTACTGCTTCATTTACCCCATGATCTATGGCATTCTTTTTGATACTCCTAAACCCAAAGCACATCATGCCAAAAAGCGGAATAAAAATAAAGATCAACGTTGTTACGGTAAATTTTTGGTTCAGTTTCAGTCCGCGAAACCAGTTTCGCATTTTTCATCCCCCAGTTTTCTTTTCGGTTCTGTAACCTTACTAATTTTACCAGTTTTTTCTTTAAAAAGCAATTTTTTCAGAAAAATTATTGACAAAAAGAGAAGACGGTACACTTTTTTTCCGTGCACCGTCTCTCTTTTCGCAAGACTCATATATGACGCAAAGCATGATTCCAGGGAAACAGCTTTCGTACCATTGTTATACTGTTGTCAGATCCCACGGTTCATAAATCTTTGGAACATCGCTGATCAGACGTTTGGTATACGCTGCTGTCGGGTGAAGAATTACTTCTTCTGCCGGTCCCGATTCCACAAATTTTCCATGCTCCATAATATAAACATTATCGGATACATAGTAAGCAAGACCAATATCGTGGGTGATGAAGATAATCGTCATATTGATCTCATCACGCAACTTCAGCAGCATATCCAGGATCGTTGCACGTGAGCAGGCATCAATCATAGACGTCGGCTCATCGGCAAGCAGAATCTTTGGTTTCAGAAGGAAAATACGTGCAATCATCAGTCGCTGCATCTGGCCTCCTGACAGCTCAAATGGATATTTGTTTGTCAGTTCTGCGTATTTTAAGTTTACAAAGCTGCAGGCCTCTGTCATCAGACGTTCTTTTTCTTCTTTCGGCAGATTCTTGTCACCGCGCATATTAATGCAATCCAGCAGAACAGAATCTACACGTTTAAACATATTGTAGGAAGCAAACGGATCCTGGAAAATCGCCTGAATTCCCTTCCAGTACTCTTTTTTCTTCTTTCCGTTCGAGATGTCTCTTGGTTTACCCTGGAAATCAATTTCGCCTTCGGTTACACTGATCAGTCCGAGCAGCATCTTGGAAAGCGTTGTTTTTCCGGATCCGGATTCTCCTACGATAGAAACAAATTCACCTTCATGAAAATCGAAATCAACATGGTCTACAGCGACCGTTTTTGCATCGCCAAAGCCAAACACTTTCGTTACGCCTCTGCCGGAGAGGCATGGTTTTAATTCTTTACCATCACGCATTTGCATACACCTCCCGAACCTTTCTCTCAGACATCAGGCAGCGGTACTCTCTTCCGTTCGGCAGTTCGATGACCTCTGGTTTCATACCGCGGCAGGTTGGCTGTGCATAAGGACAGCGGTCTGCGAAACGGCAGCCCTCCGGCGGATGCTTCAGGTTTGGCGGAGTTCCCGGAATTGCAGTCAGCTTCTGTTCTCTTACACCTTCCTCCGGAACGATGATCGATCCCATCAGACCTTTGGAATATGGATGCAGCGGATCGAATACCATTTCTTTTGCGGTACCTTTTTCTACAATCTGTCCAGCATACATAACCATAATATCATCGGTTACGTTGTAAAGAAGCGGCAGCTCGTGTGTGATGAAGATCATGGATTTGATAAATCCTTTTTCCATCAGATCACGCATCATTTTAATAACCATTTTCTGGGAAGTTACATCCAGCGCGGATGACGGCTCATCGGCGATCAGTACCTTCGGAGAAAGAATGGTCGAAATTGCGATAACGGTTCTCTGTTTCATACCTCCGGAAAGCTCAACCGCATGCTTCTGCAGTACCTCCTCCGGCAGGCCTAAGATCTGAAAACGTTCTTTTGCCAGATCATAAATATCCTTTCTCGGCATTTTCGGATCATGCGCATGAATAACGTCTTCTACAAATCGGATGATTTTCTGTGTCGGGTTCAGAGCATTCATTGCTGCCTGCGGAATGTAGGCGATCTCATTGCCCAGAATATTTTTCCGGACATCGTCTGGTTTCATTCCGGAAATTTTTCTTCCATCTACGATAATATCGCCGCTGATGTAGTGAAGCGGTGCGAAATAATAGCCCATCAGGGACAGTGCCAGCGTCGATTTACCACAGCCGGACTCACCTGCTACACCGAGGGATTTTCCCTCCTCAATCTTCAGGGAGACTCCGTCTACGGCGTATACATCTTCATGAAAACGAGTTACATATTTCGTTTTCAGATTGTTTACTTCCAGCATTACTTTTCCCATAGCTGCCTCCTTAGTCTCTTAACTGCGGGTTGAATACCTGGTCAAGACCGGTGTTCATCAGGTTAAGAGAGAATGAAATAAGTGCGATTACAAGAATGACCGGGAAATATGCCCACCATGCACCGTTTAAGTGTGCATTGTACTGGGTTGCCCATTGCATCATAAGACCAAGTGTTGCAGTCTTTGTGGTTGCCGGTCCAAGTCCGATCATAGAAAGCTGTGCCTCAGCCAGAATTCCGGAGGAAATCTGGAGAATGAAGGCCATGACAACGTAGGATGCAACGTACGGAAGGATGTCGGTAAGGACAATCCGCAGCATGCTGTGGCCGGACAGTTTGGAAAGGTTTACATGGTCACGGTTTCGAAGAGAAATAACCTGGGAACGTACGGAACGTGTTGTCCACGGCCATGCGGTAATTCCGATCAGGAGTGCCACCATCATGATTCCCCTCTGAGACTCACCTACGCTGTAGGAGATGAGGATCAAGAGAACGAAGGATGGGATAACGGTGAACAAGTTGGTAAAGAACAGAATCAGGTTGTCCACAAAACCTCCAAGGTAACCTGCAAGAAGTCCGAGGAACAGTCCGATCACGGTTGCAATGATTCCCGCAACCAGACCAATTTTCAGGGATGAACCTGTTGCAGAGATCAGCTCGGTCAAAACATCACGACCAAAGTTATCTGTACCAAGAACAAAGTTCTGACGGTTAATGACATCTTTTTCATTGATGTACTGCTTGCTGTCGATGCTCTGAACCTCTTCCAGCTCACCGGTCTCTTCATTTTTCTCGGCAATAATAGTTGGAACATCTTCTAAAATACCATCGATCTCTTTGTCGAGACGCTGATATTTTTTCTTTTTTGCTGCGATAAGGCCTTTCTGTTCTGCATTTGGGTCATATTTTTCCTCCCAGAGAGCAATCAGACCTTCTGCATCGGTAACATCGATTTCACTGGCATCTACACCGCCGTATTTTTCCAGCCATTCTGCCATCATAGAACGGTTGTCCATTGTCAGTTTGCTTTCAACGATGGATGCGGTTGCATCAACATTCATCTTATACGTTTTGCCGGAATTTACAGTGTCCTGAATCGAAAGATAGGTACCCGGTTTGAAAAAGTTTCCGTTTCCGATCATTGCCAGCGGATCTTTTGCCACAACAAGCGGATAGATGATAATAGTCAGGAGAATTGCCAAGAAGATTACAAATCCTGTCACGAATTTTCCTGAATGAAAAATCTGTTTGATTGTATTTTTCATAGCGTATTCTCCTTTCTAATCCTGCTGGGATGCTTTGACACGTGGGTCAATGACTGCATACAGAAGTTCAACAAGCAGGTTGGCCAGCAGAACCATGATAGTAATGATTAACGTACAGGCAGAAAGCAGCGGATAATCCTGGCCGGTAACTGCTGAGAGCATCGTTGTTCCAAGTCCCGGATAACTGAATACCATCTCAGCTACCAGGTTACCGCCGATCATGGTACCAAGGGACATTGCAAGACCGGTGATCTGCGGAAGCATTGCGTTACGGAACACATATTTCACAATCGTATGATCCTTGATTCCAAGGAAACGACTGTATTTTACATAGTCGGCATTCAATTCATAAATTGACATTGAACGCATACCAATAGCCTGGCCGCCGATTGTGATGATTACGATAGACCAGAACGGCAACTGGTAATGTGAAAGCACAGATTTCATAAAAGCAAGGCTCATATGCGGAATCATACTGCTCGCATAGCCGCCTGCTGCAGGTGCAATATGTAATTTCAGTGAGAAAATAAATAAAAGTACGGTTGCCATACCAAAGGCAGGTACGTTACTGATAAACAGGAATGCCGGAAGGATTGCCTTATCGAAAACACCTTTCATGTAAGCTGCAATTGCACCAAGCAGGTTACCAAGAATCCATCCAACAATAATGGCCGGAAGCTGTAAACATATGGTCCACAGAACCGAACTGGAAATAATATCGGATACGGTACGCGGATACTGGCTGAAAGAAATGCCGAAATCACCGCGAAGTGCATTTTTTACCCAGGTAAAAAACTGGACATACATTGGTTTGTTAATACCAAATTTCGCTGCATAGTCTTCATATACTTTCTGAATTGCAGTCGCATCGGTCATACCTTCTACCGATTTGGACGCAATAGTTGAAACCGGATCGCCCGGCATCAGACGCGGAAGAATGAAGTTCAGCAGCACTGCAAAGACTAACGTCAAAAGATACCACATGATCTTCTGCGTATAATACTTTTTCATTCCTTTCATAGAGGAACCCTCCTTCTGATTTTGTAAAAGCGGCCGGAGC
>OJMN01001805.1_pt1 | contig 11778 bp, 6 predicted proteins | sample 1597261 | NCBI WGS metagenome assembly OJMN01 (sample SAMEA2452130, study PRJEB22498) | human gut metagenome | biome: human feces; feature: human gut; material: feces | place: Australia | collected 2012 | reverse complement strand
TCATACGAGAAAGATGGCCTTTATAGTAATGGATTATATTATCTTAACGGCTTGAATGTTGTAACAAATGTGTATAGAATGAACACTAATGGCTCTTATGATTATATAGGAAACACAGTAAACAATATCAAAGTTGGAGATGGCAATGACCAAATAAATCCCCTAAAAGAAAAGACGATAAATGCAGATACAGATTACGTAAATAAGCAGATTTATAATTCAAAAGGATTGTTTATTAATACAAATGCAGAAGGAAGCTGTGTTCAGCAACAAAATCTGGCTTTGAAAAATGATAAAAATCAATGAATTTACATATTATATTGACAGGAAAAAATTCACTTTAACTCAAAATATAAATAGCGATACAGAAACGACTAAAACATCATCAATATATTTTGAAGGCGCAACAACTATTGAAGATCCATCTGCCAAGGCAGGATATACATTTACTACATGGAATCTACAAGGAAATGAAAGTGAATTGAATGACAGAACATTTGTAATGGGAGATGAGGATGCTGTCCTTACTGCCCAGTGGACAGCAAATGTGTATACAAACAGTATAGGACATTGGGCTGGTGGATTTGAAAATCATGAAGGTAATAATGGTGGCGAAAATGACGCATTTAAGTTGAACACAATAAAATTTCAGTCACCGTATGGAAGAAAGTTTACTATGGACTCTACCAAAGCTGTTAAAATTCCTAATGGATTTAATCTAGGCAAAGACTTTAATACACCTGCAATTGATGATGGTATGTGGAAAATCTATTCATTAGGTACGATAATACAACAAAAAGCGTTTGATATGTATTTTGAATACTATTATTATCCGGTAAATTACTCAATAACCTACAACCTGAACGGTGGCATAAATAATAGCTTAAACCCATCAACATACAATGTACTTTACGGAGTAAGCCTTAAAGCTCCAACTAGAACAGAATATACGTTCACAGGTTGGTATGATGAAAATGGTAATAAAATTACAGGTATAAATGAAGGATGCAATGCTACATTCAGCAGCGTCAATGATTTGTATGCTAAGCTTGCCAAAAGAACCACTGGCAACAAGACTCTGACGGCACATTGGTCATACAACCCAGTAAGCGTCAAAGTGCCTCAGGTACTTATCGCAAATCATGCTGGATCATCACAATTCCGTGTTAAATGTGATGATCTTAAAGCTGGCAATATCAAAATATCAGTTCCAAACAGCTTTCTGTATAAGCAGTCAGGCAAGGCTAACGTGACAGCCGCAATAACAGCAAAAAGTGGTAACAATACTATTACACCGACTAACAAAGTTTGCGTATATAATATAACGACTCAAAACGGATTATCGGCCGGATGCTGGAGTGGAAGTTTTAACATTGGACTCACGCTGACAAAGAAATAAAGAAGAATAAATACCGTAGAGATAAAAGTCTTTGCGGTATTTATTTTTTTAACTGACATACACATAAAACTAACCATAAATATACATATAAATATACACATAAACATATTATAAATTTCTCCTCGAATAGGTCTATACTCCTATCTCTAAACGTGCTATAATAAAATACACAAAAATTCCATTTCTCTTTGGACAAAATTAAATAGTGGAATACTATATATATGTAAGAACTAATAACAAACACAATATATAGGATTACATATATATTGTGTTAAAAAGGAGCATAAACACATGAAGAAACAAACAGCAGCTGCATTCATAGCAGCAATGACTATAGCTACACTTACCGCCTGTGGAGGACCAAAGCAGCTTTCAAAATCGGTAACAGTGGAACTTGGAAACGAAAAAGGCATCAAGGTAACAGATATACTTGACATTTCAAAAGATGAGGCCAAGTCTGCAAAGATTGATGCAAAGAAAGTTAATTTCAACAAGGAAGGCAAATATGAAGCCACTATTACCTATGACAAGAAAGAGTATAAGGTGACAGTAAAGATAAAAGATACCGTGGCACCGGAAGCAACAGCAAAAGATTCGATAGTAGTGCAGACAGGCAATCCTGTAAGAGTAACTGACTGTATATCTGAAATCAAGGAAGCATCAGGTGTGGCTGATGCCAAATTCAAGACAAAGCCTGACACAGCACAGGCAACAACAGAGACATCAACAGAGACAACTGCATCGGACGATTCTAGTACTGAAAAGAGTCCGGTATCTTCGGACGATTCTAGCACTGAAAGTACTAAAAAGGATGCAAGCTCAGCAGTATATGCTGTTGGTGACGTATCTCTATCAAGTAATGATGAGATTACATATGTAGAAGCAGGAGACTATGACAACAGTATTGTTGTAACAGACAATGCGGGCAATGAGTCAGAAGTGCCTGTCAAGATTTCTGTGATTGCACCTCCAACTATTAATGGAGTTACAGATAAGACTATCACTGCTGGCGAATCAATTGACTACATGGCAGGTGTTACAGCAACAGACGGTAAAGGCGCTGATATAACAAGCTCAGTTACTGTTGACAGTTCTGCTGTAAAAACTGACACTGCTGGAAGCTATCAGACTACATACAAGGTTACTGACCAGTATGGGCTTACAAGTAGTGCAACAAGTAACGTAACGGTTAATAATAAACTTCAGGAAGAGTCTAATCAGGTAGCTGCTGACAATGGTGGAAGTGGTTCAAACAGCAACAGTTCATCAGGAAAGAAGAACAATAAGAAACATAATTCAGACAGCCAGTCATCCGGCAGCGGCAATAAGAGCAACAGCTCATCAGGTGGTAGTCATCACTCATCTGGCAGCAGTAACAGTGGTCAGCAGGCTTCTAATGGTGGCGGCAGTTCATCAGGCGGAAGCAGTGCTGCAGAAACACCTAAACAGGATGAGGGTGATTATGTGACAGATTGTGATGGAAACAAAATTAAGGTTGACAAGTCTAAGTGGAAGTATGATTTAAGTGAAGCAAATAGACTTGGAAGTAATGGCCTTTGGGCAAATGGAGAACCAATTACATCTAATGATATAACATCTAATTGGCATAGTGATGGAACTGAGACAGATGCTTCGAGATATTTAACAGCGGCTGGATATTATTAATTGCATTTTATTTTAAGCATAATTTAAAAGACGTATTCTTATGATACTAAATAGTATTTGCCTTAAAGAGAACTTATAGAAATGTAGGTTCTCTTTTTTTTGTTATAAAATTTGGTTCTTTCAAATTGTTAACAGATGTTTTTCTATCATAATAGATATTTTTATCTGTAATTTTGCAAAATCCAACTATATAGAAGTTCAATTTATAAGGAGGTTAACTCACAAATGCACGGCAAAATCAAGAATATTTTAAAGAAAACCGCGTTATTACTGGTATTGGGATTTACCTGTGTCTCAGCAATGTCTATTGGAAAACCGCAGGAAGTGCAGGCGGCCAGTCATATTTATAAGAATAAGACATTTCACGTATATGCAGAACATGCGGTGAGAATAAAATCTTATTATAGTGATGATAAGATTAGTCAAAGTAAGAAACCGGAATGGAACAATCGTGGTTATGGTACTATCACTATAATATCTAAAGGTCAAGTAAATCACGATGGCGGAAATTATTTTGATTATGAAGTCACGATGAGTAATGTTGACGTTAAAAATAAAACACCATATATAGGTATTTTTGCATCTATAGATAATAATGAAGGTTACTACCCTGTTAGCGCACGTATCACTAAATGGAATAATGATAACGGTTGTAATGTAAAAGCAAATGAATATAAACAGCTTGAAGAAACACTTGACGCTAATGATAAATTATTTGCTTACATTGGTTATTCCTTCACTGGTACCGAAATGGAAGTAAGATTTGACCAGTATAAATTTAATGTAGCTTATGACTTAAATGGCGGACAGGGAAACAATTCAACGCAGGAAAACAAGTTTAATCGCGACAAGATAGGTGTAACCTTGCATGGAGCACCAAGCAGAACAGGTTATCAGTTTACAAAATGGAAATGTAACAGAACTGAAGACAATGGAGAATACAGTGCCGGAAGCAATTATTATCCAAAAGACTGGAAAGATGGTCATCTGCTTAATTCGATCATCATGACAGCACAGTGGGAGGCAAATAAGTATTATGTTACATACAAGCCTAATAAACCGGGCAATGCATCGCATGACGTAACAGGAACAATGCCAGCAAGGACAGAGTTTAAATATGACACTGGAAAAGAACTTGACAACAATCAGTATAATCTTACAGGCTGGACATTCACAGGCTGGAATACAAAAGCTGATGGCAGTGGAGATTCATATACTAACAGCCAGACCGTTACAAATCTCACGTCAACAAATGGTGCAACAATAACACTTTATGCACAGTGGGAAGCCAACAAATACAGGATTAATCTTGAAAAGATGGCCGGTGAAAATGGAACAGACTTCTTTTATGAGAAATATGACACAGGATTTTACAGTGATGAAAACTGTAAGAACAAGATCAAAGACAAGAAAATTAAGGTACCATCAAGAGTTAACTACAAGTTCAATGGCTATTTCACAGAGAAAAACAATGCAGGAACAGCCGTTATTGACACAGATGGAAATATAAAATGTTCTGATAATTTTTTCCCTGACAAAATTGATATTAATGACGGTAAACCTCATTACGAAGATACCACCAGTACAGTATATGCATCATGGATTCCTGCTACGTATAAAATAACTCTGGATGACAATGGTGGCTGGGGAGGTTCAGGTGCTATTTATGAGTGGTTTAATACCGGATATTATGCAGACAAGAATCACAATCAGGGTATATTCTCAGTAAAAATACCTGAAAGAACAGGATATAAATTCTGCGGATATTGGACAAGGAAGAACAATTCACTGAATACAGATGAACCTATGCTTGAAAACACATATAAATGGCTTGTTGATGGAACCGTAAAAATTGGTGACAATGGAAGCCTTAGCAATTTAAGCAGTACAGATTTTTCAAAGAATACCACTCTTTATGCTTTATGGGTACCAAAGGAATTTACTATTACATTAAGCTCAGAGGATGCTGATATATCACATGGAACACCAAAGTACACAGAAGTGTATGGTTATTATAATTATGCCAATGTTCCAAAGGTATCCACTAACGGAGCTACAAAAGAAGATACACCTTCATCAAAGTTTACAGGAGGCTGGGAAACATTTACAGCTCCATATACCGGAGAATATACATTTACTGACGGCAATGGAAATTCCAAAAAGGTTACACTTAAACAGGGTGAAACCATTAAGATATACAACAGCACAAACTAAAAAAAAAGGAGAAAACAAATGTCAAATTTAAAGGAAAAAGCAAAACTTAACAGAAAAAAGCTTTTATCAGCAGCTGTTATTGCAGTGTGCGGTATTGCTGGATTAGGTTATGCATGCATGACTAATTCTCCAAAAGAAAATATTACGATTGCAGACAAAGGCAAATATATATCGTCAGATACAGGCTCCAGAGAAATCACAAATGAAATGTATGATTTTAACAAGGTATCATCCCATAAGATTATACAGTCAGCAGTTTCTTTGGAAGAGTCAGACAGTGTCAAATCGCTTGGAAACAATATGTATATGGTTCCAAGTGATTATACTGACGAAAATATTACAGAAACATACAGTGATGATGTTATTACTGTAAGCGGAAATGCTGCAGACGCTGAAATTAAAAACGAGTATGACAGTCAGGAGTCTGCTTTGAAAAAATATCTTGATGGAGAAAATACTACAGGCAATGATTTACGCGTAGCTGTGATTGACTCGGGTATTTCAGGATATGGCACTGATAATAGGATTTTGAAGGGTGCCAATTTCTCAGCAACAGGTGGTGATGACTTCTCTGATGATAATGGACATGGTAATGTCATGGCTGGTATTATTTCAGAAATGACTGCTGACAATGTAAATTTAATGCCGGTAAAGGTTATTGACTCATCAGGCCGTGGAACGGTTGCTTCCTTATATAAAGGAATTGAGTATGCAGTAGAGCAGAATGTTGATGTAATCAATCTTTCTGTTACCACGGCATCAAGTGATAATGGACTTATAAAAAAGGCAGTTAAGGACGCAGTAAATGCAGGAATAACAGTTGTTGCTGCCGCCGGTAACTATGGAACAAACGCAGATTACTATTCACCTGCAAATATTAGTGAAGTTATTACTGTTTCATCAGTTGATAATGACCTCAATCCATCAGAGTTTACAAACTATGGAAGCTGTATTGACTATGCTGCGATTGGCGAGACCGAAAAAGCATCAGGTACATCAGTATCAGCAGCAAAGGTTACAGGTATTGTTTCTTTATTAAAAGGTGTTGACAAATCATATTCAACAAATGACATTGAAACAATTCTTGATAAATATGCTGTTAATACAGGTAAGAATAGCCAGTATACAGGAAGAGGAATACTTGCACTTGAAAATGTAAATACCAATAAGGTTGAAGAAAAGAAAATAGAAGACAAAAAGGAGCAGTACGAACCTTTAATTGAAAAAATTAAAAGAGAAACAAAAAAGAAATATAAGAACTGGAATGAATTGTCAGCAGATGATTTGAATGAACTTATCAAGAATGACACTGAAGACCATATAGCTTATTTCTGGCAGGGACTTAATGATGCTGAAAAAGTAGACGTACTAAAAAAGAGCCATTACCTCAATCAGGATATAAGCGTTTTTGATAGCGAAACCAATGAGTCAGCAGAAATGTCATATGCAAAACATCTTGAAAATGATTTTAATTTTAAAGATGAAGTATATACATCTAATTGGCGAGATTTTAAATTATGGGATAGTAATTCTGGATTTTATTATTTAAGATATACAGGAGACGCAACAGGTTATTATCGAGTAAGTATTACAATTGACAGCAATAGTGCACATACAGGTAGATATCATTTATCAGTTGCTTTTCATTCAGGAACTGATATATACAATTCTTTTAAAATAAATAATCCTGAAGGCACTACAGAAGGAGACAATTATTATATCGGAGCAACAACATTTACTATGACATTAGCGAAGAAAGGATATTCTGCCATAACAGCTACAGCAATGGGACCAATAGATCTTCCATATGCCGGATTTACAAGTTCTACTAAACCTAATTGGTATGCGCCAATGTATAATAATCCAGACTGTCAAAAAGTTGGATGGTATAGCGCAGGAGATCATGCTACATGGACATTTGAAAACAATGAAAAACATATCTGGAGTCTAACATGTAATCCAAATGGAGGAACACTTGTTGGAGGCAATTTTAGTACTAATGCTGGAACGTCAAATAGTCATACAGTTAAAGTTACTGCACAACAAACATATTATTATGCGCTGGGTACTGCTAAAAAAGATGGGTATACATTTTTAGGATGGTATACAGATCCTGAAGGAGGAACTCAAGTTTATAATTCAAATGGTTATTTTGTGGTTGGTGATTATTGGAATTTTAAAATTGATGAATTAATAGCTAATAATCATTATAATTTATGTAAGGCTAAAGCTCGTCGTAAAGGATTTTCATATAAAAGAGGTAGTCAAGCCGCTAATACGTTAAATGCAAATAAGAATGTTACTGTTACATTAGCTGCGGATAATCTTTCTTATTTAACTGATAAAGGTGCTACTTCTTATATGGTTAAAGTTAATCTCGATTGGTATGAGAATAATACTTATTGGCAAAGAGGTTATCTTAGTGAGAATTTTGAAAATGGTATAGAACTTGGATATAAAAAGACTAAAGATGGTCAAAAGGCTTATGGTTTTAGAAGTAAACTTATAAGTGTTGCTATTGGTAAAAATGAATCTGCGGCAGTTGGTAAAAAATCTATTGAAACAGACTTTGAAGAAGCTGGAAAGTGTCCAAATCTTCAAAAAGCTCTTGATGTAATGAAATCCAATAGTGAATCAGGAGCTATTCAAATTGGTACAATACGAGTTTACGGAACGGGTGGTACAAAGGGTGCAAACTGGGAGGCTTTTAGTAGAGCATTTTATAATCCTTCTGAAAATGACATGCTCCCTATGGAAAACGTTTGGGATGTTAATAAAAGACATACAGTTTGTGGTTTCTTTTTTCCTCAAATTTGGTGTTACGAACCTTATATAGAAGATGGTAATTCTCTTATTTTTGATGCTTGGGAGCATGATAAGGAAAGAAAGTTTAATGCAAGAAAGAATCAAAATTCTACGAATTATAATATATTTGTTGCTCAAAGAGCTAATACACCTTCAGAAGCTTTTATTAGTACACAAGAAAATATATTTCATAGTCCAGAATTAACTGAACATATTCAGAATTTATTACATGATAATTCTTATAAATTTTATAAGGATGGTTGGTATATAATAGAAGATGGTATAGTTAAGTTTATAACTAAAGAAGAATGAATTAATAGAAATATATTTGGAAATCATAAATTTCATGATTATATTACAGATGTTCCGCATAATTCGAGAACTGATGTACACGGATGTGTAAGAGAATATTATCCTCCTGTTGCAAATAGTGGAAATTTATATTTTGCAGCTGTCGATGCTTATAGAGTTGATTTACTTGAAAAGAATGTTACAATAAAACATTCTTTATATTCTTTTCAAATATGGATGCGAAATAATGAAGAATCTGGTTTTCAAGGTAAGAGACTTGTAGCTGCTTATTGTGGACGATTAGATAGTATGGAAGATAATGATAGAGTTCTTTTATATGCTTGTCTAAGATATAATTGTAAATGTCTTATAGAAGCTGGAACTGGAGAAACTATTCCTAATTTTAAGAAATGGGGTTATAGAAAACTTCTTATGCGAGACCCTTCGACTTATATAGATAGACATGTTAAAACTAATACAGCAGAAGCATACGGAGTTGTTGTAGGAGATGGTGATAAAAAGTTAGAAGGACTTCGTATATGGAGAGATATGATGTATGAGATTGTAGGATATAGTGAAGATGGTAGTCCTATATATATGTTTCAACGTATTTATGATGCTCCTTTACTTTTGGAATGTGATAGATATGTTTATGGTAAAAACTTTGATAGATTAAGTACAGCTATAGTTGCTGCATTTGAATTTCAAAAAGATAGTATATTAATAGAAAGAGCAGCTAATAAGAAAGTTAATAATTCAAAAGCTGGTGAAAATAGAAGATTATCACAAAGAATGACACGATGAGAAGTAATGATGTTAGAACTGTAGATATGGTGGCTTATAATAAGCCTGACCAAAGAGTTAGTAATAATAAGAAACAAACTCCTGAATGGTATATTCCAAATGCTAATTATTATATTCAATTAGCTTTGGAATTAAATGATAAATATACTACTCTTAAATTTCTTAATGCTGCTAATGGTAAAATTGATAAGAGCACATATGATTATGTTCTTAGAACTTATACTAAAGAATTAGGAGATAAAGGAGAACAATATGCTGATATAAGAAATATAGACTTTCTTACTCCTATTAAAGAAAGATATATGGGTGAATTTATTAATATGTTTTCTAATTATCAAGTTATTAATAATGACCCTTCTATTGTTCTTTCTCGTAATGAAGCTGTAGCTGATAAAGTTATGGCTTGGGTTAATCAAGAAGTTATCAATGAACTTAATGAAAAAGGTTTTCCTACAAATCAGCCTTCTAAAACTCAATTTACTCTTGATGAAACTATAGATAAAGTTCTTGAAGAATGGAGTGATAATGTAGTTATAAATGGTCAGAAAAGATTAGAACTTATAAATTCTTTGATAAATGCTAAAGAAGTATATTTACAAATGTACTATTATTGGTGGGCATGTCAAGAATGTTATAGTTATAGATATGTTAAAGATGGAGATATTTATGTAGAATGTATATCACCTCTTGAAGCCTTTCCTGTTAATGCTGGTCATAGATATGATGAAGACGGAGAGGCTTTTGTTCGTATTTATGCTATGAGTATAGAAGATGTTATAACTCGATTTAGAGATAAGCTAAAATCTTCTGAAATAGAATATTTGAAAAAATTATATAACTGTGGTAATAAATACGAAGCTACAAAAGGATTAGAATGGATACGAAATCTCGAAGATTTTGGTGCAAGACAAAGTGAATTAAATACTAATTTACAAGCTCTTTATCAAGTCAAAAGATATAGTAGAGAAATTGATGTAGCACATTATCAATGGAAAACTGAAGTTAAACAAGGTGTTCTTACTTATATAGATACTTTTGGAGATGTTCAAGAAACTCTTGTTGATGAAACTTATAAACTTAATAAAGAATTAGGTGACATAGATATTAAATGGGAATGGACACTTCAAACTTGGGAAGGTTGGCGAATAGGTGGTATGCACGAAGGTGTATATATTAAACCTGAGCCTATCATTGTTCAAAGGGAAGCATTTAATAATACAGCAGCCGTAAAATTAAGTTATAATGGAATTAGAGGTTTAATTAAAGAAGATATTAGAAATCCAATTCCATATCGTATTCAACCTTATATGGCTTTATATAGGATTTATACTCTTCAACAAGAAAGGGCGATAGCTAAGTTTAAAAGTTACTTACTATTGCCTGAATCTGTTATAGGAGATAGTAGTGAAATGACAACTGAAGAACGATTTGCTTTAGGAGCTAAAGATTCTACATTTCCTATAGACGATGCTGATATGAATCCTACAGCTTTGCAGGCTTTTAGAGAAATAGCTAATTCTACAATAATACCTTATGTTAATGCCCTTGAGCAAATAAAAGCTAATATAAAAGCTGATGCTTATAATGAAGCTAATATGAATAATGCTCGAATGGGTGATACTAAGGATTATGCTGGTAAAGGTACTACTGAAATGAACTATGCTAATGCTGTAGCTGGTAGTGTTTGGTCTTTAGAAGTATTTAATCTATTTAGAGAAATAGATTATCAAGCAAATTTAGATTATTCAAAAGCTGCATGGATTGAAGGTAAACAAGGTGCTTATATAGACCCAAATACTAATGAAGTTGTTGTTGTAGATTTAGATGGTACATCTGATTGGAATCATAATCTTGCTGTATTTATAAGAAATAATACAGAAGTTAATAATAAACTTCGTCAAATGCAAGATTTAGCTTTTAGTGCGGCTCAAAATGGAGATTTAGATATAGCTATTGATGCAATAAGTAGTAATAGTTTACGTCAAATAGCTAAAAGAATTAAAGATGGTGTAGAAGCCCGAAGAGAATATGAAGAAAATCTTGCAAAGATTGAGCAAGAAGGTAGAGCTAATGTTGAGCAAATTATATCTGATAGAGAAGCTGCTAATAGAGAATTTGAATCTTATCAGAAACAAGCTGATAGAGATAATCAATTAGTTATCGAACAGATGAAGATTGAATCTAATGAACGAATATGGGATAAGCGACTTAAATTAGATTTGGATGGAAATGGTTATGTAAGTAAGGAAGAAGCAAGTGGTTATACAGATGCCGATATTAATATGATTAAAATGAAAAAGGAACTTAATGGGTAGACTACATAATTTTCAATGCCGCTCTCCCAGCGGCCTGTAATGGCCTTTAAATGGCCTAAATTTCGATTATTTTTCTTTTACCTTTGTAATATACATCTATAATAAATAATTCGATAATATGAGTATAGAAAGCGAAAATGGCGGGGTAAAAAAACCTATTATGCCTGTAAAGATTGGAAAACCTGCTACTGTAAATGTAAAGGATTCTAATATTGAAAATGAATCTTCTAATGAAGAAAAAGATAAGAATGAAGATAATTCTTCTGTAACCGGAAATGATACTTC
>OJMN01001791.1_pt1 | contig 11847 bp, 9 predicted proteins | sample 1597261 | NCBI WGS metagenome assembly OJMN01 (sample SAMEA2452130, study PRJEB22498) | human gut metagenome | biome: human feces; feature: human gut; material: feces | place: Australia | collected 2012 | reverse complement strand
TCTGTAAAGAAGTACGCTACACCGTACGCGGCAAGTTCTATTTCGCCGTAGGATTTGCCAATGACAACGGAGGTTACGAGATACGCAACCGCTATTTCAAAGGGGCCATTCCTCCGAAGGACACGACATGGATCAGACCGCAGAAGTCGAACCGGAGCTGCCGGCTGTTCGAGGGATTTACTGATTACCTTTCGTATCTGACTCTGTGCAAACAAGGCGATGTGTCATGGCATTCGTCGGATGAAGACTTTCTGATCCTGAACTCCGCATCGCTGCTTCCGCGGGCAAAAGGTAGATTGCAGGGATACGAACATATCGTATGCTGCCTCGACCGGGATACGACAGGCCGAAGGCTTGTCGGTGAACTACGCGCGACATTCGGAACGCGGGTACATGACGATTCGATAATGTATGATGGCTATAAAGACTTGAACGACTACCTAAACAAAAAATAACGGGATGTGCTGACCGCACTGAAAAACATAACTATGTTGATCTGCAGACCGTACAGCGGACAAAGCGGAGCTTTAACTAAAAAATGAAAACACTCAAAAAAGTATAACAGGGCATGGTGGAACGATCTGATCTACGAAAAGTCCTGTAACTATGACGTGTTCTCCTTTCAGAAATGAACGATATCGGCGAACTGGATACAAACGGATCGTCCGCATTGAAGTAGAATGCAGGCCAACTATTCGATGCACATACCACACCCAAAAGTCACATTAAAATTCTTTGCTCGTTATCGTGATCTTACATGTGAAACTTTGCAGCCGTTTTATTCGGACTAGCAATATAGCGTAAAGATTGAGAAAATATTCAAACAAGCAGAGGCAGTATTTAACGACATGGTTGTGATTCCCGAATAGCACATGAACCAAAAGTTTTAATGCCCGTTATATCAATATGGTATCTTTCGCGATGGTCTGTCGCACGTTCATTGTGATATGAACATGAAAGCGAAATGGAATTTGGGCAGTAATTATAAGACAGATAATAAAACGTTTTACCCGCTACCGCACGATTAACAACATGCAGAAAAGACTCGTCAAGGTCTTATTTAAAATATATGAATATTTCGTATATTGAATGAATTTAGCAATTATTTATCTATAATTAGACATGAGCGTCATTCATATCCAACAGATTCGAAATAAAATTTGCGATGCATTCGCAACAAAGATTGACACATCTGATATAGCAGATAAGGACAAAGAAAAAGATATAAAAATAACGACTCGTTGCCTTGCTGCTTATGCCGTTCATTACACAAGTGGATGTAGTGAACAAGAAGCTGCTGATGCAGTTGTGGACGGAGGTAATGATAATGGCATAGATGCAATATATTTATCAAATGAAGGAGAATTATTCGTAGTTCAATCCAAATATAGTCAAGACGGTACAGGTGAGCCATCATGTGCTGATGTCTCTAAATTCTGTCGAGGTGTCAAAGACTTAATAAACGAGAAATTTGATAGATTCAATTCCAAAATACAAGGAAAGGCTGCAATCATTCAGCAAGCATTAGGAGCATTCAATACTAAATACGTATTGCTTCTTATAGATACACATGCAAAAAAAAAGCTTGCAGAACATGCCTCCCGAGTTATAAATGATTTGCTTGATGAAATGAATAATAATGGAGCTGAAAATCCAGACCCCGTTTTTTCATTCAAGAGAATATCCGTAACGATTGAATGTTGAAATCCAATACAGAACACGTATTCAGCATGCATGGTCAACTACTGTTGAAATTATTGGTTTGATAACAGAGAACCAACCTAAATTTCAAAGAGGTAATGATGATCGTTATGAAAGATCAATGGTATATGCGAGTGAAATTTTAGCTCGTGCACACGAAAATATGAAAGGTCCTTTACCTGATATTGAAAATAATGAACTTGTAAAATCCTTTATTACTTTAAGTAATGAGATTCACCTATTACAACGACTTAAAGGACTTAATACTACAAACACAGAAATATCTAAAAAGAAAAATGCTATTCTGATTTTTAAAACGGACGGAACTCTTGAAATCAAAACTTTTAAGGATGCGCCAGATGCGTTAACATCATTGTTTATTTTGGGAAAAGAGATTCCACACGATGATATTGTATTAGTGCGGGCAGATACATCTCAAGAGGTAAGAGAAGCATATAAAAATTACTTTTCAGATGCCCGCGATTTTATTCGTTTAATAGAGGAAGGATGTGAGAAATTATATGCTAACGCACTGCTATTAGATACATTAGATAAATATAATACAGACAAAGACACAACGGTAAACGCAAAAAAGTTATATTTTCCGACCGTTTTTAACCTTCGATCTGTCTCGTGTAATTGGACGGATGTTCAGCTTGCAACCGAATGCCATAATTTGTTGTTCAAGGCGATGCGGCCTTTGCCGTTCTTTTTGTTTTGTCTTGTCGTCTTGTAAAAATAAGCATATAATTGTACCGGTACTGTATATTTTAGAGTCCCTTATTCACACGATTCTCTCTTGACGTATTCTCGCATTTCTTCCATAATATGTTGTACTGTTTGCGAAGGGATTTTCACTTTCTTGACAAGAATTCTATCGGCAATCTCTAAGGCCTTATTCCTGTCATTCAAAACGATATAAATTTTATACAATCCGTATAACGGGAAAAAGCGGTTCGGGCACATATGTGCCGCCGTTAAATAATGCGACTCAGCTTGTATCCAATTTCCTAAATGGTAATGGTTTTCCGCTACGATAGTTTGTACATCACAATCATCAAAATAATGCTGGCATTCCGTCAGTATCGCATTGCTTTTCTCATATTCCCCCTTTTCTGCTTAATAAAGCGGCATAACTGTACAGAAAATGATAGTTCCCGCTCCAACGATCATAAAGATTCCCGTATTGCCGGAGTACTTCCGATGTCGGCGCAGAATATTCTACCTGTGTTCCAACAAACACAGGAGCAGATTATAATGATGAGCATTATTTAGTGATAAATAACATTTTCGAAATATTCAATAGTTTTTTGCAACCCTTGTTCTAAAGTTACGGCGGGATACCAACCTGTCAGCTTTTGGGTTGCAAGTGTTATATCTGGTTTACGCTGTTTGGGATCGTCACTGGGTAAAGGCCGAAATACAATTACAGATTTCGAATTGGTCATTTGCACGATCATTTCAGCAAGCTCCTTAATCGTGTATTCTTTAGGGCAGCCTATATTGACAGGACCAGTAAATCCGTCTTCGGTATCCATTAAGCATATCATGGCTTCAATAAGATCGTCAACGTATTGAAAACTTCGCGTTTGTGTGCCATCGCCATATATAGTAATATTTTCATTACGAAGAGCCTGAATGATAAAATTCGAAACGACTCGACCATCATTAATGTCCATTCTTGGTCCATATGTGTTGAAAATACGAGCTATTTTAATCCGTACACCATTTTGACGATTGTAATCCATGAACAAAGTTTCGGCACAACGCTTCCCTTCATCGTAACAAGCTCTGAAGCCAATCGGGTTTACATGTCCCCAATAATCTTCTTTTTGAGGATGAACAGAGGGATCTCCATATACTTCACTCGTTGAAGCTTGTAATATTTTCGCATGGGTACGTTTGGCTAGCCCTAGCATGTTAATTGCTCCCATGATGGATGTTTTCATTGTCTTGATCGGATTGTATTGATAATGAACCGGGGAAGCTGGACAGGCAAGGTTATATATTTCGTCTATTTCTGCATAAAACGGCTCAATGACATCATGGCGGACCAACTCAAATTGATGATTATTCAACAAGTGGCGAATATTACTTTTATTGCCAGTAAAATAATTATCTAGACAAATCACATCGTGTCCATTTTGAAGAAGTCGCTCACAAAGATGCGATCCAATAAAGCCGGCTCCTCCAGTCACTAATATTCTTTTCATTGTTTTTTCTGCATCGAATAGTTGTTTCAGTTCTGTTCTCAATATCAACAAGGAGCAATACAATCACTTTATACCTTATTCTGCGATATGAATAACTCTCTTTTGGATAGGTCACGACTGATATTATTTTCATAACAACTATTTTCTTGTCTAGGATGCCATAAGTGAAAAAGGCAAATTCTTGCCCTGTATATTTTGAACCCCAGTGCTAAATAATGATAATATCTGCAGAAATCGTCATCTCCCCAACCGTATATTTTTTCATTTTCTTTTCCAGAAAAGATAAAACGATCCTTTTTCACAAGAACTGCACCTCCAACTAAAGGTTGATTATGTAACAGATTTATTTTATTTTTATGTCTGTGTAACAAGCGGATGTCTTTCTTCTTAATAAATAGTTCGCGCAATAGTTTGGATACATTATAACAATTCCCGTTATACGGATATGCCACGTCCGCTTCATTTTTTTCTAATTTTTGCACACAATCAATAATTACCCTTTTTTCGGGTACGATATCGACATCCCATATTGCCATATATGGGGTATTTACATGTAAAGACATTTCATTGAAATGCCTTGTTTTGTGCAGTATAGGGTCCAAATCTTCCACAAACTCATACTTGACCTTCTTTTTTAACAAGGATGCCAAAATATTATTGTTATACAACCCTGCTTCTCGAACCATTACATTCGTATCAAAATACCTGCATAACAATTCAACGACGATCATTGTATTCTCTAAACGTTGAATCGTGTCTATACGTACTAATAAAAGAAAAGTAAGACTTTTAAGGTTATCTTTCATTGCGTTAATTTATTGAGTTTATCAACCATCATGATAGTCCCTGTAAAGCCATTCAATAATCCTCTATTAGCTTTCCAAAGAATTTTGTCGTTATTTAATAACGCATTCCAAATTGAAGAATCGCAAATTTTGTCAATGACTAAACGAATACATGTGTTTACATCGTAACGCGTACCAAAATACCCTCCAAGTGAATGAATTATATATCCTATACTGGCATAGCCATTATAAAAGAAAATATTTTTGTCAAATAATTCTTCGTGTAAAATCGCATCAATACTGACTTCGCGCCTTAATATATTGATATGCTGAGCAATACAAGGCCGTTTAATGTGCGTATAGATTTTATCCAGTCCCCACAATAAAAACAATCTATTGGTGTGTAAATACGGTAATGAAGATAATGTCTTTACACAAACTGCATCTAACATATTAATCAATCGGGCATTGTAAAAAGACAATTCGTATATGTGCGATAATATGTTAAGAAAATGAGGCAACTCGTAATCTATGGTATAAGTGAGCGGTTCTTTACAAAAGAGCGACTCCCCATCCTTATACACAGAGTTTAGAAGTTGCCGAATAAGAGCTTGGAATAAATATATATTTTCTTCGTTTTGTAGATTTTTCAATCTTCGACAAAGATAATAAAGTAAATATAGAGAGTTGAGTGTATCTATGTTCTGACACTCCATGTCATTGTCTAGTTTTCTAAAAATATAGTTATCTGCATCGGAAAGAATATTATTGATATTTCCGGATACATAATTATTGCGGACTAGATAATCGATACCGAGTCCAATCCCCGGAATTCCCGTTTTAACATCGACAGAATGGAGTTGTGAGGCATTTTGTAATATATGTTTCAGTAAGTCTTGAGCGATATATGTATAGCGATTGTTATGATATTCGGAACCAACATAATAAAGATAAATACATATGCCCATTGCCCCTGATGCTAAACCTAACGGCAATTTGTCTACTTGCAGTGTAGCAATCAATTGGTCTGTTAAACATTTGTAAGTGTGTGTATTTATTTTTACTGTATCTTCATCCATATTTTTCTTCCGGTTAATTGTAGCCTAATTACTGCAATGAAATGTTCTACTTATTAAAAAACCTATGTGATGTAGTTTTTTAGGTTGTTCGTATATTCCTGAATTTCTTTTTGAAATTCTTTTTCGATTTTTTCCCTTTGCGGAAGCATATTTGGGTTATAATCCCAAAAGTCTTCAACTTTACGCCTAAATAGGTTTGAAGCAGAAAAACCTTTACTGATTTTCTGTAACCATTCTTCGAAACTTTTGGAATAATAATGACTAATTTGTGCTATCTCATTGGAGAATAAAGAAAATGGACCTTTTACTTCTTGGTAATGTTCATTGACTGCTTTACAATTCAAATCATACGATGCATAATGAGGATTTACGACAGCCCAAACATATTTAGGCTGAACAATGGATTTAACATGCCTGTTTACAAGAGCATCATCTGCCAAAGGAATGGTATAAGCTTTTTTTACTTCACCTGAAGGTTTATGAATATGGCCACTTGCTGTATATATTCGCCAATTTAAACACAATGCTGCATATTGTTCATATTCTTTTAATAATTCACTAATATGCTTATGTTTATGGAGTGTAATAAACTCGTCGCCATCTATAAATGCAATCCACTTTGTCCGATTATGCATTTCGAACAAACAATGGTTGTAAGCTTTTAACTGCGGACTTTCCACAATAGGACATTCGATTACTTCAACATCACCTGTACGAATATAGGTTTTTAAAGTTTCCCGTATGGGAATTGCACTATTGTTATCGTAAAGAACGAAATGTTCTACTCCTATTGCCAAATGATGCTTAATCCATTCTTCAAGATATGGAGTTTCATCTTTCAATATAGCACATATAATTGTTTTGTACTTCATGAGTTGTTTGTTTTTGGGTTAAATTATAAATATAAATTTATGTTTTGTTTGTTCGGTATTATGTCATCCCATTTATTTGCTACTATTTTTTTCTTAATCAATGGATAGCCAGCTTTTATAATTTCTTCCCAAAAAGTAGAGTGTAGATTTATGGTATGTACTGGCATTTTGTATTTCGTACTAAATTCAACAGATTGAATCCATGAAGCAGGTTCAATACCATGCCTTATCATGTACTGAGTCAGTCCGATTTCACAATTATATATAATTAATTTTCTAAGTAATTCTTTGTTTTTTACACTGAAAAATTTTTCGAATCTCATTGTTGAGAAAAAATTCCGAAGTAAAGAAATGGCTCTGTCCTTGAATATCAAGAAATGACTTTGAAGATGGTAGGAATCTTCCGGTTTAGCTTTAATTGGAGATTCGTAACTATCCGTTATTCCGCAAAAAAGAGAATCACTCGTATAGCACCAATGAAATATGTCTTTCAAGTTTTTGTTCTTCAGCAACATGTTGCTATTGTTCACAAATCCTATTAGGTGGCACTGTGATAAATCTGTATGTTGAATGGCTTGATATAAAAAACCGAAATCATAACCTTTATTCTCGACTAACATATATTCTGTACTCAAAGAAGAGGGTGGAACATGATTAGTAAGCACAATTACTTTATCAAAATAATGTCGGAGTTCATCAATGTATCTTAAATCATTCTCATCGAGTTGTGTCTCCGTATATCCAATAAAATAACATACTGATATTTTCATGCTGAATTTAATGTTTCGATGTCCATTATCTATGTTGTTATCGTATAATGTCCATTTTTGCTTTTTTATACTATTCCAACTGTTTTGTGATTCTATAAAACATTTTTTTATTCGATAACTTGATTTTTGGGCATTGAACATTATTTCATTAATGGAACTCTTGTAATAGTTCCAACAGCAAGCACGAACTACATTATAATCGAGTATTTGTAAGTTCTGAGATAAGATTGCTTTCTTTATCTCAAACAAGCAATTCCATAGTTTCTTGTTCGGAATCCCAGCATATTGAGTATCGTGTACCCGATAACTCATTAATTCTTTATCTAATGGTAATATTTCATTATTGAGAGATAACTGTCGAGCAATTATCAGGTCATGTAATTCATTATCATATCTTTGATTAAACGGAATGAATTTGTCTATACTTCGAGATTTGAAAACGACTGTCGCGCCGGTAACAAGGTTCCCGAATCTTAAAAGAGATTCGAATAATCGTTCCGTTGTAATGACACATTCATCGTTTCTCTTCATTCCAAAAGCCTCCCATAAACTTCCTGCTATTTTGTGACCTTCTGCATCTATAAGACCTGCATTCGAGAAACAAGCCTGAATACGATCATTTCTTTCCAAAATCGGAATTACGGTTTCCAGTTTTTCTGGATACCATATATCATCTTGATCGGCTAGACAAATATATTGGCCTCTACACCTTTTGATCGTATTTTCAAAATTCTTTAAAGGGCCTAATCTCCTTTCATTAATTGTAAGATATAGCCGGTCAAATTTTTTCCGAAAAGAGTCAATAATATCGATCGTTTTGTCACTAGATCCATCATCACCGATTTGAATCTCTTCGACAGGATAATTTTGGTTCAAAATACTATTCAACTGTTGTTCAATGTATTTCTCTCCATTATATGTACATAAAGCTACGGAAACTTTCATTTTTTTGCTTTTTACAGATACTTATGACATTATCAAATAGAAAAAAAGGGGGAAACAATCATTTTATCCGAAGACGAATTCAAAACTGTCATAAACGGATTATTTGTTTCTCTCATGCCTAATAATAAAGGAAATACCTTTTTAAATAAAATAATAAAATTCGATTTTTCAACTCGGTTTACCCAATACAATCCATTTTGAATCTCAAACATTGAATCAATGCCATCTCCCCCTCCGAACAAAACATCTGCGTTATAATAACATGCTAAATAAATGAATCTGTATAAATCGTTTTTGGAATATTCAGGGCTGAAATGATGTGGTCCGAAACACAGAATGATTGCATCGTCTTCTTCTGCCACACTCCGATTTATTATATTGTAGAAATCTTTATCTTCGATATCGTTCATTGTGGTATGTATAAATCGAAACTCGTGTCGGTCAGAGAATTTATCTGGGTTTGGATAACGATTTTGGAAATAATAAGTGTTAATGTAAAAGTCCGTCACATTTGGTATATGGGAAAGATCCAGTTTTTTCAAAGAAAAATCTCTAGTGTATTTAGCTTTTAATAATTCAGTTCTAACACATTCCGTCCCTAATAAATCTATCCCGTAGTGCAAATATTTGTAGAAAACAAACGGATTATAAGTCATTAAAAGAAATGAAAACAATTGACCCAATATAGTACGAAGTTGATCATTATCGAACTCTTTATGATACCTGAATAACAAGTCGGAGTAGAAGTCAATTGAGGCTTCTTTTTTCTCTTTGATATATAATTTTGTTTGCCCAGAGATACTTTTACTAGAAAACCTAATAAAAACAACAGAATCAGAGATACATGCAATATTTTTGAAATCAGAATATTGCATAATCATCATGTCATCTGAATGCCATGCTAAACTATACTGCGGAATTTTATATTTCGTATATTGTGAAGTTCTGAAAATGTGTTCACTCAAAGATGATCGCACTTTCCCTTTTATTATCTTATTAAAAAAAAGTTCGGTCGAACTCTCCGTTGGTAATAGACTGAACGCGTTAGAAATGATTTCATCGTACTCGTTGAGTAAAGCAGAGGAAAATTTGATAACATGTAGACCCTCTGCCTCTACTTGAGGCAAATTACGATAAAACTCGGCAACTACGTCACTATCTAACATATCATCGTCTCCTAAAATCATAAACCACTCTTCATCTGATATAAGAGAGAGACATTGCATAAACTGATTGCTTAGTAGGCGAGGATCTCGTTCATTTCTAAAAACCTTATAAGTAATATCCAATCCGTCTTTATAATGATCTATTAACTCCATTGGATCATTAGGGCTGTTATTATTACCTATATACACTTTAAATCTTTTGTCGGTCTGACAGGATAAAGAAAATAACGTTTTATCAAAAAAGTGTATATTATAATAAGGGATTACAATGGCCAGTGACATATTATTTCTCCGCTAAATTTTAATTATGGTTTTAATCTAGTTCAATGTCCTAATTCTAACTGGTTTTTTACTAAACAATAGTAAATTCCTTTTTGACACACCAATGAATCGTGAGTTCCTTCTTCCGCCAAACGTCCTTTGTCTAAAACGATAATATTATCCGCATCTTTAACTGTGCTTAACCGATGGGCGATAATCACAACCGTTTTTCCTTTATAAAATTTTCTCAGATTATTCATGATTTTCTGCTCATTATTAGCATCAAGTGAAGAAGTTGCCTCATCAAAGAAAATAAAATCGGGATTTCGGTAAACTGCTCTTGCGATCAGAATACGTTGCCTTTGCCCTCCACTCAAATCAATGCCTGCATTACCTATTTTTGTATTATACTTCATAGGTAAACGATTAATAAACACATCTATACAGGCTATTTTTGCTGCCTCTTCTAGTCTTTTTAGGTCTGGCTTTTCTTCATGTAAAGCTATGTTCTTAGCAATGGTGCCACTGAAAATAAAACCATCCTGCATAACTACGCCACATCGCTTGTGCCACTCATTTGTGTCTATCCTGAACATTTTCTGCCCATCTAAATATAAATTGCCTTTCTGCGGATAATAAAATGACAACAATAGTTTCATAAGAGTTGTTTTCCCGCTTCCGCTTGCACCCACGATTGCTGTGACTCTATTGACAGGGATTTTTACCGAGATATTGTTAAGAACATAAGGATTAAATGTTCCGGTATATTTGAACGATAGGTTTTCCAAAAAGAATCCACTTTCAATCCGTGTACTGTCTGCGAGCGTGATATCACATTTATCATTTTCCTCTTGGACTTTCTGAATCTCTTCTATTCGTTCATAAGATAACTTGGAATCCTGATAGCCTTTGATAAAACCAGTAACCTGGGTTACTGTGCCGGACAAACTCCCCAGCACATAGGTGATAGTCATCATGATACCTAATGTCATCTGTCCATTAATTACGAGATAAGCGCAAGAACCAGTTATAACGATATCTCTTAATATATTTAGAAAAGAGGTTCCTGATCCTAAACAATATTCTAGATAGAGATTTTTGATAGACAAGGAGTTTATTTTTTGTTGAATGTTTTCCCATTTGTCTGTAAACAGTTTGTGAGCATTGTTGGTTTTAATCTCCATCATACCAACAGTGAGTTCAAATTCCACGTTTCTTTTTTCGCTATATTTGGTGAATAAAGAATAGTTGATCAATTTTCTCTTAATCAATGTAATCTTTGCTATTATAATGGTCAGTGATACAAAAAAAATAAAAATCAGAAATATGCTTGCATTATAATAGAGCAGTATAGAGGAGTATACCAAAAAATTCAATCCCATTAAAACAATATTGTTTACCGTATAAGTTAGGAATGTTTTTATTTTATCTTCATCGTTTAGACGTTGCAACAGATCCGTTCCTAGCTTGGTGTCAAAAAAACTAATAGGAAGACGGGTAAGCTTGATGATATAGCTTGTTGTAATATCCAATCCAATTTGCAATCCCGTTTTAAATAATATTGTGTTGCTGAGAAAGTTAGAGATAAGATTTCCGATAAAAAGCCCCACTTGAGCCAAAAGTAGTAACACAATCAAATGTAGATCTTTGTTGCCAATACCTTTATCGATGATACGTTGCAATACAAAAGGAATGAACCAAGCACACACAATGGTAATAACACTGAAGAACAGAGCTGTATAAATGTGCTTTTTGTATTTTATTAAAAAACGAAATGGTCTTAAGGTCTCCTTGATAATTTCTTTTGTCCGCCCTCTTTTATGCATTGAGAAAAAATCTTCAGTCGGTTCTATCACACATACTACGCCCTGAAAATTATCCTCAGTCCAATCCTGTAGAAAGTCTGTTTCCGGTAAACAAGCTTTCCCGAAACTAGGGTCAACAATGTAGAAATAGCGTGTGCCTTTTCTCTTTTTTATTTTGTAAAGCACGACAAAATGTTCCTGCCTCCAGAATAGAATAGCGGGTAAAGGCATTCTGCCTATCTCATTTATA
>OJMN01001776.1_pt1 | contig 11931 bp, 7 predicted proteins | sample 1597261 | NCBI WGS metagenome assembly OJMN01 (sample SAMEA2452130, study PRJEB22498) | human gut metagenome | biome: human feces; feature: human gut; material: feces | place: Australia | collected 2012 | reverse complement strand
TTTCAGACTGATTTTGGATAACGCCTACAACTTATGGGTATGATACTGCGTATTGCCTCAAGTCGCATAGTGGGGCAAGGGGATATTGTGGGCAGAAGTGGGTATTTCAGCCTCAATTTATCTGCTAATTCAGTGATGAGAGGACGTTTAGACGCAAGAAGGACGCTGAAGAGCTTAGTTGCGGATTTGAGGTTGAATAAAAAGTTGAGCAGGCCGGGCTCCGAACACTTTTTTCATACTGAATTCTTTTCTCCTTTTAAGGATGACGACAGAGTTGAGGTGGACAAAATTGAATACTCCGACAAGCAAAAGCAGTAAGGCTGTGACGGACAGGATATGAACGCTACTTGCATTCCCTTGTAAAAATGTCTTTTCTCCTTTTTGGATATAAGTCTCCATATACAGTTTATCCAGAGGAAAAAGCTGGAATAGGAAACTGCGTGCGTTCTGTTGATCGTACGTGGATTTAAGTTTCTTATTTATAACGTCTATATCGGTATGTGGAACAGCTAAAGCTATGCTGTAATAATTCACTGGAGGCCATCTCCATTGTAATGCACGTGAAATCAGAAGGTCGAAAGAAAGAGAACTTTTAGTCTCGACATTTCCTGTAATTCCCTGTATGGTTAACAGTTGTCCGTTGTAATTTATGATTTTCCCGATAGGGTCCTGGTTCTTAAATAGTTTTTTCGCAAAAGATTCACTGAGGACTGCTCCTTTAGGGTCCTTTAATAGCTTTGTCTGGTCACCTTTTAAAACAGGGAAGTCTAATATTTGCAAGAAAACCGAATCAGTTGCTAGAACATGCGCACTGAATCCTTTGTTTTCAACTTCGATTGTTACGTCTTTAAGAGAAACAAATGAAGTGTGTTTTTCTATTTCCGGTATATCCAAAGGATTTTTGTAATCCTTTCTCATCATGATATTTTGTGTAGTAAGAAGAGTGGGCACTTTTTCGTTATTATTCCAATGCCTGACGCTTAGGAACAACCGTTCATGGTTGGACGCAAAATGATCTGTTGTCAATTCACTGTAGACATACCTGCTGATGATTATGACACACGCCAGACTCAGTGCCAACCCCATGATGTTGATGGCACTGTAGAGCCTGAAACGTATCAGCGATCGTAAAGCTAATAGTATTATTTTCATATTGATGTTGTCGTATCGGGATTATTCTTCTTTTATTTTAAAATCAACTCTTCCGCATCCCCAAAGGTACTATATCCTGTGACAATCACCTTGTCGCCTGATTGGAGACCACCGGTTATTTCGTATTGTTGCGGGTTTTGACGGCCGATACTGATCGGGGTTTTCCGGGCTTTCGTGCCGGATTCGTTCAATTTGTATATCCATTGGCCACCGGTAGTTTGGAAAAAGTCGCCACGTGGGATAACGAGAGCCTCTTCCGGCTGCCCAAGTTCGATCTGGACACGGAAACTTTTGCCGATGCGTACGTTTTCCGGACTTGTCTCCGTAAAGACTAGGTCGACATCGAAGTTACGGTCTTTGACTTCCGGGACGACTTTGGTAATCCGGAGTGGGAATTTCTTATTTTGCCAGGTGATGGTGGCGGGCAGACCGGTCGTGATCCGGTCGATGTAGTATTCGCTGAGGGATGTATGGATTTTGAACTGATCGAGGACTTTGATCTCAGCGATTGCTTCGGTGCTCTGTATCTGTTGTCCGGGAGTTACTTTGACAAAACTGAGTTGTCCGGAGAGAGGTGCACGAACAATCAGATCCTCCATGCGCTCCCGAGCACGTTCGAACTTTTTACGTTCTCGTTCAAGATCATTTTTCATTAACTCACGGCGCAAGATCGTGGCCGCACTATCATGGCGCAAACCTTCCAACTGCAAAGCAGTGCTTCGGGTCTTATAGTCGAATTCGTCCCGAGCCACTTCCAGCTGTGCTTTGCTTTTGACTCCCATATTGAATTCCTCTTCGTCGAGTGCATAGCTTTTTTTGAGCCGGTTCAGTTCGTAAGTCGTCTGCAAGGTTTCTTGTTGCAAGTCGATGCTTTTCTGTTCCATCTCGATCTCTTTCTCTTGATAAGAGATCAGTTGCTTTTCCCATTCATCCTGCTGATCCTCGATGGTGCGGATAAGGTCGGGATTGTTGAGTGTCAGGATTGTATCTCCCTTATTCATCATAGTCCCTTCCTCTGCTATGATCTGATCTACGCTGCCTGCTTCGCGGGCGTTGATCTGGATGGTGAGAATAGGCTGTACGACCCCTTCGACATCTACATATTCCAGGAACTTGTCGCTTGTCGCTTCACCGATGATCAGGTTTTCCGCTTCGGTACGGAGTTTCCTGCCACCGGAGGCGGCGATCCCGACATAGACGAGAAGAGCTATGAATGCGGTTCCTCCGGCGATATGCCAGCGGTAGCGGTAATAAACGGGTTTCTTTGCAATAGGTTTATCCATTATGATTTATGAATTATGATTTATCAATTGTCAATTCTCAATTGTCAATTACCTCAATAGGAGTTCGTAATCTTCCGTGATCGGGATCATCTTCTCGAAATCGTAGCCGGTCAGGCTGCGGAGACCGTAATAGAGATTCCAATAATGTAAGCACGGCGGGAGTTGTCTTTTTCGGCTATGGCGGCATTGAGGTCGAGAATTGTCGATTTTCCCAACAGGTAAAGCCTGCGTGCCACATCGTTACGGCGCTGGGCCGTTTGGTCTGTTTTATAGGCTATGGCAACTTTCCCGGCCTGTATGTTGAATTGTTTGACGATCTTGGCGACGTTCAGTTCGAAATCCATCCGCTCTTGTTCCAGTTCGGTGTAAACCTTGTCCCGATTGCTTTTGGCCACTTTCACCCGGCCTTTTCCTACTCCCCAGTCCAGTATCGGTATGCGTATACCCAATGTCACCAATTGTTGGTCCATCGGATCTCGGTAGGATTCTTTCAGCTTTTCGTTGCTCTGCGTCAGACCGAACTGTGCATATAAGGCAGCTTTAAAACCCCGGTTGGCTTTCGCCTCGGCGACGTTACTTTCACTTTGCAGCCGACGGCGTTCGAAGGCGCTGATATCCGGATTGTTTTGGAAAGCAAGTTGCATAGCTTCGTTTACATCGACTGTGAAGTGAGGAATGCTGTCGTCGGGAATCACTACCAGGGTAATATTTTCGGAAATACCCAGATAACTGCGGAGCGACTGGATATAATCATCGACTTCGATTTGTGCATTGAGACGGTTTGTCTGTTCGGTCAGTTTGTTGAGTTCCAGTTGGAGCATTTCGTTTTCGGTAATCGTTCCGATATTGTAACGTCCTTGCGCATATCGGTAAAGTGTGTCGGCGTATGCGAAATTATAGTTTGCGATTTCCAGTGAGGTTTGTGCCGTTGCCAGATTAAAAAAGCGATTGGTCGTATAGGCTGCAACCAGTTCGAGTGTTTCGATATAGGTCTTTTTTGCTTCTTCATATTTAATCGGTTCGATGCGGCGTTCCCACTTTAGGTCGTTGAAGCCGAATAAGTCTTGTTCATATCCTACGACTACCGGAGTACTCTTGTAAGACGAGATATTGTCGGTAAACATATCCAGTCTTTCAAGTCCGGTTTTCAATAAAACCCTACCTCCCGTGAGTGCTATATTTTGTTGGATTTCGAGACCGGCATCGACTGAGAGTTGGTTCCGATGTACAAATTTGTCGCTGCCATCTTCCAATGTAACCGATTGAATGGAACGATTCAAGCTCGGATCGGATGTGAGCGTCAAGCTCGGTAGCTGTTTGGCTCGGAACGAACGCCAGTTCCAGTAAGAAGCTCTGAAAGCATGACGGGCGGCAATTGCTTCAGGAGAATTCCGGCGCGCCATTTCGATTGCTTCGCTCAATGTCAGTGTAAGTGTTTTCTGCGCCTTGAGCTGGAAGGGGAGCAGAAGGAGTATTGTTATGTATATCGTGTGTTTCATGACAAGAAGGACGCAAATAATGTGCCATTCTTGTAAAATATTGATATTTAAGTTGATAAAAGAGTGAAGATTGGAAGTGGAGGTGCGGATTAGCACAATTCACGTGCGGATTAGCACGGGGAGTTTTCTAAAACCTTATCTATAGTTGGCGATTACAGAATAATAGCTTGTCCGGTTCGATTTTTGTGTTTGAATACTGTTTTATTTTCAGGTGTTATTCTGTCCAATGGTATAGATCCGTTTTTTTATGTCGGCTGACCTGTTCCTTTATCTCCGGAAAGTATCGGGCAAGAATGGTATAGAGTCCCGGATCATATGCTTTCAGTTCTTCACGGGTGTTAATTTTATTATGTTTGCCGTCGCCATCATCCGTATTGACCTCGGCGTTCACGTTAAACCAGTTCTGGACTCCTTCCGCCCAATATTCCCAGACGTTTGTGGCGGCATAGACATTTTTCCAGCGACCTTTAGCTACGGCTGCATCCAAAGACGCCTGCAATTCGTCGTTGAACTCAGGATGGATCGGGAGAATGCCGGCTCCATGTATGGTGTGGGCGAACTCGTGGATCAGGATATCTTCCGCATGGTATTTGTCGATCTGATAGGCAAGGATGTTCTCCTCGGCACAGGTTGAGAAAGGATGTTCGGCATCGCCGCCTAAACCACGGGCACGGACGTCCCAGTTAAGCGTTGTGTCTTTTGCCAAGAAAGCATGTTCGGGAATATCCGTCGTCCCTTCGTAGCGTGCCATGATGCCGATACGTGTATGTCGGTCGGTCAATGATTTCATGACCTCGCGTGGAAGTATGTCGGTCAAAGCCTTAATACTGATATAAGCGGCGTAGAAACAGGAGTCGGGTACGCGCCAGGAACTGACGACATGAATGCCGTTCACATTCATATATTTCTTATAGAAGGGGTCGAGTTTGAGTTCGGCAGGGGGAGCGGTGATTACAGGAGTGTCTGTCAACAAGGCAACCGGAACCTCTTCTGTTGTCGCCGGGCAGGTACATGTGTCGTTGCAAACATTGTTTGTCTTAACCGCAGGTTGGCAACCTGTAAGGGCTGCCATACCGATAAGGGCGGAAATGAATAGCCGGGATGTTTTCATCGTAGTAATATTTTTTAATGGTTTATGTCGTATTTGCCTGTAAATGTATGAAAAAAACGTGTTATTCCGCACAAATTATGTGCAGTATCGCACATACATTCCATATATATAATACATATCTTTGCCACGTTAAGGATGATTTCTTACAGGAGACAGAATAATATCAGGAATATGAAGAACGGGAAAATATTGATTATAGATGATAACGAAGATGTCCTCTTCGCATTGAATCTGTTGCTTGAACCCTATGTGGAACAGATAAAAGTGACAACACAGCCGGAACGGATCGAACATTTTATGTCGACATTCGTGCCGGATGTGATTTTGTTGGATATGAATTTCCGGCGGGATGCTATCAGCGGACAGGAAGGGTTCTTTTGGCTCGAAAAGATAAAAGCCGCCGATCCCGATGCAGTGGTTCTTTTTATTACGGCGTATGCAGATACGGAAAAGGCTGTGCGTGCTATTAAAGCGGGAGCTACCGATTTTATTCCGAAACCCTGGGAAAAAGAAAAACTGCTCGCTACTATCTCGGCTGCTTTGAGACTGCGTGAAAGCCGTACGGAAGTCAATACGTTGAAACAACGGGTAGAGGCATTGGGAAATCCAGAAGATACCGGTTTTGAGATTATAGGAGAGAGTGATGCCATGCAGGAATTGTTTGCCACGATCTCCAAGCTGAAGGATACGGATGCCAATATTCTGATTTTAGGCGAAAACGGGACCGGAAAGGATCTGATTGCACGTGCCCTTTATCATCATTCGCCCCGTTGCAACCAGGTTTTTGTCAGTATCGATTTGGGGAGTATTCCGGAACAATTATTTGAAAGCGAACTGTTCGGATATGAAAAAGGAGCTTTTACGGATGCCCGACGCGATAAACCCGGACGTATGGAAGTAGCTTCCGGAGGAACCCTGTTCTTGGATGAGATCGGCAATTTGAGTTTGCCGATGCAGGCGAAATTATTGACCGCTATCGAGAAAAGACAGATTCTCCGTTTGGGGGCTACCCGCTCCGTACCGATCGATGTCCGGCTGATCTCTGCCACGAATATGAATATCCATGCGATGGTCCAGGAAGGTACTTTCCGGCAAGATTTGTTGTACCGGATCAATACGATCGAGTTGCATATTCCTCCGCTCCGCGAGCGGGGAAATGACATTTTGCTACTGGCCGATTATTTTCTGAACCGTTATGTCCGCAAGTATAAGAAGAAGATAGGGGGACTTACCAGGGATGCGAAAACGAAGTTACAAAGCTATGCATGGCCGGGCAATGTCCGCGAATTGCAGCATGCGATCGAGCGTGCCGTGATTCTTTCGGATGGTTCCATGCTGAAACCTGAAAATTTTATGCTACATCCTGCACCTGCCCAACAGAAAGGAGAGCCGGAAGAGTTGAATCTGAGCGTTCTCGAAAAGGAAGCGATCGAACGTGCCCTCCGCCGGGCGGACGGGAATATCACCCGGGCCGCCGAACTGCTGGGAATCACCCGTTTTGCTTTGTATCGGAAACTGGATAAGTTGGGCCTATGAAACGATATGTCCTTTTCCTGAAGATCGGGTTACTGGTCGGGCTATCTCTTTCAATTGCTTTTTTACTTTTGAAAGGGTTGTATTTTACGGCTGTCATGTGTTTTATAATCTTGCTGGGAACTGCTTTTTCTCTTTATCAGGATCAGCAGAAAATGCTTCAGAGGATGGAGCATCTGATTGCTAACATCCACTATGGAGATATGAACCTGTCTTTCCCTGTTCCTTCGACTGACGGACCGGAAGCCAACCTGACACGTGCCATGAATGAGGCACTTTCTGCTTTTCGGACTCGTCTGTACAATATGGTAGTGGCGGAGGCAGAGACAGATGCCTGGCAAAAGCTGATCCGTGTCCTGACGCATGAGATCATGAATTCTATCGCCCCTATCATTTCTCTGTCGGAGACGGTGACGGAGCGTGCGACCTCCAATGGCTTGAACGAACGGGATTACGGCATTATGTTGCAAGCTATGCAAACGATACACCGTCGGAGTAAAGGGTTATTGGACTTTGTCGAGAATTACCGGAAGCTGACCCGTATTCCGGCTCCGACACAGCAGTTGTTTCCGGTCTCCTCCCTTTTTGACGATTTAAGGGGGTTGTATCCTGCCGGCGCTGTTTCATTCTCTTTCTCTGTCCGCCCGGTGGACTTGCGCATTTATGCTGATCGTGCCATGATTGAACAAGTGTTGATAAACCTGTTGAAAAATGCAGCCGAGGCATGTCAGGAACGTCTTTATCCTGAAGTCCGGGTGAATGCGTTCAGGCGTGAAGGAGTTCCGGTGATTACGGTATCTGACAACGGATACGGTATTGTGCCGGAAGCGATGGATAAAGTGTTTGTTCCATTTTTTACGACCAAACAGGGTGGTTCGGGAATTGGTTTGAGTGTTTGTCGGCAGATTATGAACCGGCATGGCGGTAGTATTTCCGTTATTTCGGAAGAAGAGAAAGGGACTACTTTCACTTTACAATTTCCCCAGACATGTGTATTGTAGAGGAAAGATACTGGACGATGATCTTTTTCAATTCCGCCGGTTTGATCGGCTTGGCCGCATATCCGTTGAAGCCGCTTTGCCTTACCCGTTGTTCATCTTCTGCAAAAGCAAAAGCGGTTACGGCGATAATAGGGATGTCGGAGTCTTCTTTTCTGATTTCGGCAGTCGCTTCATATCCGTCCATGTCTGGCATCTTGAGATCCATTAGGATAAGATCCGGATGGTGCTCGCGATAAAGCCGGATGGCTTCGTTCCCATTGCGGGCATGCAATAGGTCATACTCTTTTAGGATCGCACGGATCAGTATGTAATTGCTTTCGTTGTCTTCCGCGATCAGCAGCGTCGCTTTTTTCAGATTCGTGTTGTTGATTACGGCCTCCTCGTGTACCGTTGTTTTTATCGACTGAATATTGATGCCATGAATGACGGTATCCGGTAAAGTGAACCAGAAAGTCGAACCTGTTCCCAATTCGGATTCCACACCGATCTCGCCGCCCAGCTTCTTGACGATCATCTGACAGATGGCAAGTCCCAGGCCTGTCCCCTGTGCAAAGCTGTTCAGTTTTACGAAACGGTTGAACACAAGATCTTTCTTCTCCGGTTCTATGCCACATCCTGTATCTTTGACGTAGAATAATAGTTTGTCGTCTTTATGCTCGTAACCGAAACGGATGCTTCCCTCTTTCGTAAACTTGATTGCGTTGTTGATGAAGTTCGTAATGACTTGTGCCAACCGGTTCTTGTCCGACATGATGATGCAATAAGGCAGTTTTTCGACAAAAGAAACCTGTACCCCTTCGGGGGCTTTCAAGCGGGAAGACTGCTCGATATCGGATAATAGGGCATTGATATCTATTTCGGAGTTGATAAATTCCAATGTGCCAGCTTCGATCTTCGCAACGTCCAGAATATCGTTGATTAGTTGCAGGAGCAATTCGTTGTTACTGCTGATGATATTGATATATTCATCCCGTTCCTCTTCGTTCTCCGCTATGGTCAGCAGGTTGGAGAAACCGACAATTGCATTTAGCGGCGTGCGGATCTCGTGGCTCATATTGGCCAGGAAAGCGGATTTCAAACGGTCGGATTCTTCTGCCTTGTCTTTGGCCTTTCTTAGTTCTATTTCGTCTTCTTTCTGTTTGTCGATTAGGATCAGTAATTTATTTTTCAGTTTGCTGGTGCGTAGGTAAAAGTAAAGTACCATGATCAGGAACAGTAACAACACGATTGACACCAACAACAGGATTTCAAATTTATATTGGACGAATAATCCTACCTCGGTATTGATAAACACGGAATGAGGGGGCAGTTCTTTTGTCGAGATACTTCGTTCTTTCAGTTTCTTGGCATCGAATGTATATACGTTCGGGATTGTTTCTGTGTCAAGTTCATCAGGGTGTTCCTTCAAAAGGTGGACAGCCTGGCGGGCCAGATCTTTTCCTATGGAGCGGTATTGGGGGATACAGCCCCCGATCGCCCAGTGCCCCAGACCGATGGAAGTCAGTGAAAATGCAGGCACTTTGGGATTTGCCAGCATCATGGTGTAAGTCGCGTTGCCGACATAATATCCGTCGTTGACGTCTACACGCCAGGTTCCCAAAAGGATGATGCTTTGTGGGGGCAATTGCTTGATCTCCTCGATGATGTTATAGATATCGTTCTTACGCCCATCCAGAGGGATGAAGTCTATCCCATCTATTTTGCCGATTTCCTTTCTTACCAGGGCTTGAAGCGAAATACCTCCATAACTGTTGTCTGTGACAAGGGCTAAATGCTTGGTGCTCGGATACAGTTTCCGGATCAGCTCTATATTGGCTTTGATATCATAGTTGTAGACAAATCCTGCCAGGTTCCTTTCCTTGTTTTTCAGGTCTTCTACGTTTACACTTTCGGGAGTCCATTCCGCTACATTTATATTACTGTCAGGCAGTAAAACGGCATTTCGGCTGACCATGCCGCAAAGTATCGGAATATTCTGGATTATGCTGTCATCTTGAGACAGATAGGAGGCCCATCCTTCCTGCCCGAGTATAACGATCAGGTTGGGGCTGCTTTCCCCCTGGTATTTGTTCAATAATTTACGCATTCTTTCCTTCCAGAGGGGAGCTTCGGGCAGGCTCTTGCAGTTCATGTTTTCGATTACGACAGGCGAGTTTCCCCCCTGTTTCTTGTACTCTTCCATGAACTCGGAAATATTTTGTGTCGTATTGCGGGTGTCGGGGTTGTAAGAACTTATGATCAGGATAGGATTATTTTCATCAGCATGAACCCGGCATGTGAAGAGCAGGCATATGACAGTGAAAAAAAATAGCCATCTGTACTTTGTTTTGTAGTCTGATGATTTGCCCATTAAATAAATATTATTCTAAGCTCCAAAATAGATCCCTTTTGAATCCTACATGCAAAAATAGGAATTATTTGGTATAAGCTTGCATAAATCAATACTTTTCTAAAATTCGATCATAAGTCCTATACTGGGCAATAAAGTCCCGGTACGGCGTTCTACGGGTTTTAATTCATAGCGTTGTTGGTCGAGGGGTGCTTCTGGGTTTAGGACTTTACCTGTTTTGATATACACATCCTGTTCTTTATATTTGGAATTCAAGATGTTCTGTATGTCAATATAAGCACCCAACATGAATTTTTTCAGATAGAAGGTCTTGTCTATCCGGATATCCAATTGCGTGAAAGGCTTTAACCGTTCGCTGTTGAAGCGGCTGTAATCGTAATAGAGGCTACCGCTGGCGTCCCAGGCTTCGACCAGACTACTTTTTTCAACATCGTAAGGGGTATAAGGTGCACCGCCTACAACTCTTAATTTAGCTCCTATATCCCAGTTTTTGGGCAGTGCGTAGGTTCCGCTGAATGTAAAGAGGTGGCGGTTGTCCCAAGCTGACGGAATGTATTTTCCGCTTCCGCGTCCATCCTTGAATTCGCTTCGGACGTAGGTGTAGGAAGCGATAAAGGTCAGTCCTTTATAATTATACCACCGTCCGGTAAGTTCGAGGCCGTATGCTCTTCCTGTGGCGGTCGAGCTGACCGCTTCGTTTCCTAAAACCCCGTAGTCCGTACCTTTAGAGGCGAGTGGAATGCTATCGACTAATGACATCGGGTATTGGTCGTACTTCTTGTAAAAACCTTCTGCCGAGAATTTCAGATATGAGGAAGGGCGATACTCCAGTCCGAGTCCCGTCTGGTCGCTCCGGATATAAGTCAGGCGGTTGGCCTTATTCAGATAGTTGCCTTGATTGTCTTTGAATCCGAGGACTGTATAAGGAGGCAATTCGTAATATCTGCCGATGTTTCCGTTCAGATAAACCGCTCCAAACAAACGGTAGGAAAGGGAAAGGCGGGGTGAGAGCTGATCCAGGAGATTGTTCATCTCCGGCGAATAGTCGTTGGCATCCGCCCGTACTCCTAAAGATGCGGTGAAACGCTCGTTATCGCTTTCGTATATGGCTGTGGCATAAAGCCCCCATTTCAAAAGTCCGAGATCCGTGTGATAGTTGATCACTTTGGGAGTCGTGGTGAACTGTTTCTGGTATGTATGATTGGTGTAGGTCGCATATTCGAGGTTTCCGCCGACATTCAGCCGGAAGAAAGGAAAACGGAATATATTCTCACTGCGCAGTTTGTTTTCGATTTCGTCCGAACGGTAATTGAGAGTCAGGTTTTCTTCCAAACTTTCGTCATTGTCTTTGTATTTGATATTCCGGTTGTTTAGCTGGCTCCGGCTGATAATCAGTGAATAAATGTTTTTGCCGGAGTAATGTTTGTAAACTGCTCCCAAGGTGTATGTTTTTTGCTTGACTACTGGCAGGTAGGCTAAGATATATTGGTTCTTTTCACTCATATCTTCCATGCCGGTGTTGAGTTTCATGTCGTCTATGGCTCCCAGTCCCAGGATCGTCAGTTCGTTTTTCCGGTCGAATGTATGTTTCACTTTGAATTGTGCGTCAGTGAAGGTCGGCAGGAAAGGTAATCCGATCATATCGAAAAGGAACTGAAGGTATGAACGGCGAATAGACACCTGGTAAGTTGTCTTCTTGCCGGCCGGTCCGTTGACAGAGAATCCGATGTCCGAAGCTCCTATCACTCCCCGCAAGGAGAATTTTTCTTTGTTGCCGTCCTGTAGCTTGAAATCAAGAACCGAGCTAAGGGCGTTTCCACGCGCGGCAGGATAGGCGGCAGAATAGAAATTGACTTCGCGTATGAAATCCGGATTAATGATCCCGACAGGACCTCCGGAAGCTCCCTGCGTGGAAAAGTGGTTGATGTTCGGTATTTCTACGCCATCAAGAAAGAAACGGTTCTCAGACGGGCCTCCGCCTCTGACCATCAAGTCGTTTCGG
>OJMN01001764.1_pt1 | contig 11970 bp, 8 predicted proteins | sample 1597261 | NCBI WGS metagenome assembly OJMN01 (sample SAMEA2452130, study PRJEB22498) | human gut metagenome | biome: human feces; feature: human gut; material: feces | place: Australia | collected 2012 | reverse complement strand
TATGTTAGAATGTAGAATTTACTTTTTCATTCAAGCTCTAACTCATCACTGAAGTAACGAGAATGCGACGCGCGGTCATTCAACCATATCAATCTTCTTCAGCTTCTGGTGCATAAACAGATTGACGATCATGGAAAATCCCACCGTCAGCAGTCCGCTGTACAGGAAGCTGATCGGTTTGATGTTTCTTCCAAACATTACCGCATCCACTTTCACAGTCAAAATAATATATCTGTGCAGGAAAATTATAAGTCATATGGCGGCTGTTCTGTATTATGAATACTTAATCGTTTTCAACTTTGTCTGCGTAAAAATATCCCCATATATTTTCTTTTTTAATGAATTGATACGGTAGCTTTTAATTGCATAGGTATAAGTTACTCCTTTTTTTAATCCCGTATCTGTAAAATTCTGGGTTTTTCCATTGGTTATCCTTTTCACACAGGTAAAAGGTTTCCCGTTTTCAGATCTCCATACTTCATACCCATCTGTATGTGCTGTCTTTTTCCATCTGACAGTCAGTTTTCTGTCTGTCTTTTTCGTCAGAGACGTAATTTCTGGTTGTTTCGGCCAGAAGCTAACTTCTGCATAAGAATAAGGAGTATAACTTTTCTTCCCGTCCACTCCTGTAGAATAAGCTCTGATTCGAAAACTTATATCTTTTCCATAGTAACTTGAAATTGTAAGCAGTGAAATTGTCGTAGTACAGATATCACTGTTTTTTATATTAAAGCAGGTAGTGTATTTACCTCCAGCTTCTTTTTTCTGAATCAGATATCCGTCTGCCATTTCCGGTTGATTCCATTTCAGTCTGATTTCATCTGTAAAACTCTGGTCGTCTTTCCTCTTAATTCTGGATACCTGAAGTTTTATTTTTTCATCCTGTATATTTTCAGCACTGTAACGGACAGGGATTTGATGTTTTTTTGCAAATTTTTCCGCATAAGATCCTTTGACCGTATAAATTACAAGAGATGGACAATTTTCAAAAGCATTTTCTTCAATCACTGTAGTTGCAGATGGAATAAACAGTTTTTTCAGATTTATGCATGATGCAAAAGCTTTTGACTCAATGAAGTAATTTTCTTTTCCCAGACGTACTTCTTCCAGCCTGTCACTTCCATAAAAGGCTTTCCGTCCAATTCCTTTTACATTATCTCTAATCCGAACTTTACTGACTGAATTGTCAAAATCAGCAACACGGGTTCCCTCGTATTGTGAAGGACCATTATTTTTTACATAATCCCAGTAATCCATTCCCTGCTCTTTTTCATGCCATCCATCTTCACCATTTTCATTGAAAAAGGGCTCAGGGCTTCCTTTCCATGGAAGTCCGCCATCTGCTGACACAAGTACCTTGCTGTCTGCATCAAACGCATCATCCGCTATGGATACTTCTGTACCCTCATAATAATTGATTAAAGCAAAATCATATAATTTCGGACAGTTGCGAAATGCACCACTTTCTACCTTTATTCCTCCAAAAAAGCTTACTTTTCTTAAACTGATACAGTTTTCAAAAGCATCTTTTTTTATTTTGAAATTTTTGTGATGATCCAGTATCCGGATTCTTTCTATCTGATCACATCCTGCAAAAGCACCTTCTCCGATTTCCAGAACTTCTTTTCCTTCATATTTCTCCGGAATACGGATTTCTTTTTCATTCACGCCCTTCTTCACACGATATCCATCGATTTCCGGGACATATTCATACTCCAGTCCTTCTGTACCTTTGTCTTCTGTTTTATCTCCTGTCAGATCTTCCTCTTCGCTATTTCCATCTGTAATCTGTGCAGCATCTGCATTTTCTTCCATATCTGCAAAAGCTGGCATTGTGTCCTCCGTCAGTTCACTGTCTTCCATCCCGAACAGAGAAGATTCCGCATCCTGTACACTTTCTGCAGTCCCATCCGAAAAATCTGCTGCATACACTGGTACACCGGATGCCATTATTGTGCATGCAAGAAGTAATGCAAGTATCTTTTTATTTTTCATAATGCTTTTTCCTCCATTTCCGTATCATTATAAAATATAATAATATTACATTTCATTTTTACTATACCATATTTCTTTCCATTTTCTGTAAAATAGTTTTAAAGCTCATCAAATGTCCCTGATTCAGATATTTATCCAGTACTCCTGTCCGGAAAAATTTTATACCAGAAAAAATTTACTTTCTAATATTCCCGCGATATAAAAAAGCAGAAAAATCTTATCTCTCTTTGGATAAAGCTTTCCTGCTTTTCATAGATTCATTTTTATTCTGGTTTACAATCTCTGTTTTTTCTACTCTTTATTTAGTGTAACTGGTAAACATCAATTCAAAATAAGTTCATTTAAAGGAGGACAAACAAACAACTTTATAAAATAATGCTCCTGCTTAACAATCGCCCGTTTTAAGGCATTTATTACTGAGGATGATTTTATTCGGGTTTCGATGTTTTTCACGAAAGTAGCAAAAAATACCTGCTGGCGGATACACTCGCTTAATGCAAAACGGAAATCCTGCACGCTTTTATCACGATAATCAGAAAATTTTTCATCCTGATATGACAATAGTTTCATACCACAGTAAGTGATGTTAATAAGATTAATCATCATCTCAATGCCCTTGCAGCTCCGTACCATGTAGCTGCATAGCGACCAGAAAGTTTTCTGTTCATAGTAGCTGATTTCAATACCAGCGAAACGAATAAATACTGGTTGTGACTTTAGAGATTCAGGAATCAGATGCAGGGCTATTTTAGCTGTTACATTCATAAAGCCTGAACAATCAACTTTGGCATAGGAACACGCATAATAAAAGGCATTCAGCGACTTTTTCGTAATACCGGATAAAAAGTGTCGGTAAAAAAACGTATGGAATGAGCCGACTCCAAAGCCAGTATTGAGAGTACCAACAGAAACAGCTTTTCAGCTCTTGGGACTGAAATTATTACGCCCAGTACCATCCATATAATCTGGTACCATCTTTAGTTGTACAGTATGCTCTCACATAATAATTTTCATTCTTATTTAGTTTTCCGGTTTTATCTGTATAAGATGTAACATTTCCATTTTTTATAGTTTTAATTTTTCTGTACTTCCGGGCATTTTCATCATATCTGTACAGAATATATCCCTGTGCGCCTTTTGCCTTTGTCCACTTAAACGTAAGGTTTTTCCCCTTCTTCTTTTTAGAAACATCACTTACATTCCCCGGTCGTCCCTGGACAGTCACTGTATTACTCTTCTTACTGTACTGGTCTGTATATATTCCGGCTAATGTTCTCACCCGGACTTTGTATTTCACTGTTCTCCCTGCAGAGCTCTCAGGCTTATATGACGTAGTATTCTGGTCAACTTTGCTTACACATTTATATTTTTTTGTGGCTGTATCATATCTGTAAATATAATATTGAAAAGTATATTCTACCGGAGTCCAGTTTAATGTAGCATTACCATTTTTTGCATCATAAGATACTTTCAGTTTCGGTACCGGTACTGCTGTCGGTGCTGGTATTGTCTTACAGGTCAGATTATGTTTCTTTGCATATTTTTCCGCATAAGAGCCCTTATCCGCGTAAATAGTAATGCCAGAAGCACCATCAAAAGCATCGTCACTGATTGCTGTTATACCGGAAGGCATAATAATACCCATATTTTTGCACTTTGCAAAAGCTTTTGACTCAATCGTTGAAGTTTTCCTCTCAATGAGCACTTTTTTTACATTTGAGCATCCATAAAAAGCTTTCCGTCCAATCACTTCCACAGCAGACCACACTCTTACCGATGCCATTGTATCATCACAATCTACGCAGAATGTTCTGGAATCTCCTTCACTCCAGTCATCATAATAAGAAGTACCATCTTTATCTGTCAGAACATAATTATCATTATCCGTAATTTCCATAAATACCCTGTTCTTGTCTGCAAAAGCCTTAACAGTCTCCGGAATTCCATTATCTCCTGCTCTGAATATTACCTTTGTATCCGCGTCAAAAGAATCCTGTTCTATTTCTGTATCAAAAGAATCATAGTAGGAAACCCCTGTATACTCCCACAGCTTCGGACAATTATAAAATGCCCTGCTTTCTAGCTTCGCTCCCTGATCAAAAGAAACTTTTCTGAGATTTTCACAGTTCTCAAAAGCAGATTTATCAATGCGGATACGATTTTTCCTTCTGTCAGCTCCCTCTTCTGCTTTCACAGTCTTTATGTTTATACATCCGTAAAAAGCTCTCTCTCCAACCTCTGAGACTACTTTTCCATTATACTCATAAGGTATTATGACATTCTCTGTATCTGTTCCCTTTGTCAGGCGGTATGTATCAGATTCTTTAAGATATTGATATGTAAATCCATTCGCATCCGCTTCCCCTGAGGATACTCCTGTTGCTTCATCCACAAATCCGTCTGTATCTGCATCTGATTCCACTTCATCCTGAAATGTATCAGTTTCAGGATCCTGACTATCTGTCTGGAATTCCTGTTTCTCTTCTTCTGCTCCATATTCCTGTACTTCCCCATCAGAAAATGCTGCAGATTCTGATGCATAAACCGGAGCACCGGATAAACCAAGTGCTGCTGAAATAACAACCGCTAAGAACTCTTTTCTATTCATAAAAATTCCTCCATTCCGTGATATTTAACCGTTAATGTTAATATATCACAAGATGGAGGAATTTTTGTAATTATGGCATTAAATGTATTTTGATAGACATGAATCTTATTCTTCCATCTTGTTCCCCATAAAACAAAGAGTCTGCAGCATTTAGCCTGTCTTTTTTAATCTGCAGATCCTCAGGAAATAATCATTGCATAATTTGTGATCCCTCTGGTCCACCGCGTATCAATAACTGGTCTGTTTAATGTCTGATAAGCATCCACCTGTACCATTATCTGTACGGCAGTGTCCAGTCCTTCATTATTTTCATCCTCATTCAGTTCCAGAGATCCGTTGACCAGAAAACTTTGAGCTGTTTTTTCTGCACCATTGGTAATTCCAGTCACAGGCTCAACAGCATCTGCCAGTCCCTGATAAATCCGGTCTCCTACAATAAAAGAATCCTGTTCCTCATAGTTTCCGGCAGGAAGATTCTTCTTATCAACAATATCCACAGCAGCACAACTTCCAGTCTGCATTTCTTCATCTGTATTCGTATCGAAAATCGGTGAATAGGAAAAATCAAAATACCTGCTCTGCGGAAAATCAGACAGATGAAGTGTATCCGTTCCTGCATTATAAAGAAATAATCGATTAACTTAATTTCTTTCACAAACAAATTTACCCGTTTATAAAGTACTATATCTTTTATCATTCTGAAACAATAATTCCTGTCTGTATTTATTTTTTATTTCCGGTTTACAAATCATGAAAAAACGTCTCTTTACAAAGTGAATTTGCAAATTCCAAAAATTTAAAGGAGGCAAAAAAATTATGCCAGGAACATTCAATGGAACAACTTTAACCATTTCAGCTACACCCGTAGACCATGCACTAATTCCCGATGAAGGTGCAACAAACGTAGCGGGAATTGCAATTGTGGGGTCAGATATGTATTGCGTAAAGACAACCGGTCTTAAAACTACATTACTCAAAACGACTGACTACATGGCAACAAAAGCAACTGCCGTAAAAAAAGATCTGAACTGGTTCGCTCTGGGACTTACCAAAATTGGAAATTATCTGTATATGCTTGCAGAAGACCATAAAGGTTACGGCGGTTCTACAACCATCGTAAAACTGGATACCAAAGGCAATCAGCTCGGTACGTACAGTATCAATGAAATTTGTCCAAAAGGCGCATTAGGTATCACTGCTGCTGACGGAACTAACGAGAAATTTATCATTATGCATTACGCTGACAAGAGCAATGCTGGGACATTAACTTTCAGTGTTGTAGACTGGAAGGCTGCTAAAGCAGCAAGTACATTCACAGTTACTAACTCAGGCTTTGGTTATACCACACAGCTCCAGGATATCTACTATCACACTTCATTTGGATTATTTATCCTGACAAATAACACTTTTTCAACACTTCAGAACCGTATTCTGGTAGTTGATTATCATCTTACTGATGATAAAGGTAAAAAATACACTCCATGTGCGGTCATCAATGTAAATAAAACAGGTGAATATAAACAGTACAACCTTGAATCAATCTGTATGAAAGCCAATCACCTTGTGCTTGCATCCAATGTTATAACATCCGATGGAACCGCAGAAGATAAATTCTCTGTACTGGAAGGCATTACCTACTCCGGTAAAACCTATACTTTTGCATGCGGTTTTAGAGCAGGAGCCCGTGTGCCTACCAAAGTAGATCCCAACTATGAAACAACCAATCTGGGATGTGTATCCTTTAACGGAAACAATACTCCATATTTTATAAAACAAAGTCAAGATAAAGTCGCTGTTCTTGGCTACTGTAAAAATTATATGAATACAAGCGCAGGTGTATCTCACTTTAAAACATTCACTGACGGTTTATTAGGTCATGCCAACGGTATGAGCTGTTTTAACGGAAAATTCTTTGTTGTCGCAGGAAATAACAAAGTGGTTGCTATCAGCAGTAACAAAGAGGATGAGGAAATAACATATACAGTAACTCCCAACGATAACGATAAATCATTTGCTCTTAAAGCAATTAATTATTTTTATGAGGCAAATACAGCTTTATTATTGTCCGTTGTTGACGGAACATTAAAACTCTATAAATGTGCATTTGAAAATGAAAAAAATGTAAAAGCCACTTATCTTTGCACACTGATAAATGCCGGTCAGCCTACATCTCAGGATATTTTTTATCACAATAAATTAGGGCTTTTTGTCGGAACCAGTAATCCACATAATGTAAGTGGAGTAACGACTAAAATCACAACAAAAAACACTTTGCTTCATTATAATCTGAAAAAACTTGATGATAGCAAACTTTTATACCCAGATTTCGGATTTGTTACAGATATTCCTGCTAAAGATGCTCAGGGCCGCACATATAACAGTTTTGAACTGGAATCAGTGGCTCTGGATCAAAATAATAAATTAATCGCTGTGTGCAATGCCAATGTCAAAGATGCTACCCACACCAGTGGTTTAGCATCCACTGACGGCTTCTTTCAGTATAATACGCTTGAATTTATTACAGCTTGATTTCGCTACATCAATAACAGCATAAATTTCCATTATAAAAAGCAGGCAGTTTTTCGCCTGCTTTTTATAATTCCAATTTTCTATTTAACAACAACTTTTTTATTATCTGACCATACGCCAAACTGTTTAATACCATTCAACAACGTATATGCATGCGCTTTCAAATAGTAAACTCCCGGTTTTATATTTTTAAAAGTAACTGTATTTTTCTTTTGATTTTTTAATACAATATTTTCTCCTGAATCTGCATTCTTAAGTACGCAATCAAACCCATCACTGTATTTTAAATTTCCAAACTGTGCGGTTACTGTTTTCTTTTTCCCGGTAATTTTTATTAATTTTATATTATCTTTATTTAGTTTAACAGGAGGCATACGCATTTCATTAGACCACCTGCTATAACTTTTTTTACCATTTTGAACAGTATAAGAACGGACTCTGGCAAATCCCATAGTCGGCACTTTTTTTAATATACAGGTTGTGTTTGCAGAATTTTTATTAGCTAATACCTTAGTACCATCATATATTTGATATTGATATCCATCTGCATTCTTTACTTTTCCGCTCAAATCAATTGTAACATAGATTTGTTTGTTTACTATATCTGAATCAACAGATTTTATATACGGACGATTTGTTTCTGGTTTTGAAGCAGTTCCCTCACTTACAAAAGGAATACCATTCATCTTACAGTAATAGTATGCATATGAATTTTTCTTTCCATGAACTGTTAGAGAATCACAATTTATGAACGCCTCAGCACCTATCTCAGTAACTGTTTCAGGTATATATAACGTTTTCAGTTTTCGACAGTCAGCAAATGCAAAAAAATCTATACTTTGAAGATTTTGGGGAAGTTTAACACTCGTCAGTTCACCGCAGTATATAAATGCACTTTGTCCAATTTTTTTCACATTATCAGAAAGTATTACCCTTTTAAGCTTTGGACATGTGCTAAAGGCAAAAACTGGAACAGTATCTACTGAAGCTATCCACTCTACTTCTTCTATATTCAAATTATCTTCAAAACAAAATTTTTCTACTTTAGAAACCGAAGGAAGAAGTGTTATCTTCTTATAATCTCCAGTTGGGTATTCTCCATACACACGGCTCTCTGAAATTTTCAACTGTTCATACTTATTTTTACTTTCAACGGTTATCTGCGATTTCATAGCAGCTTCTGCTGAGACAGATGTAGAAACTGCTGCACACGTTAAAGCAATCAACAATATTTTCTTTACTTTCTTTGACTTCATAGAATCTCCTCCAATCAATAATATTCAGCTATTATCATAATATATCACTAACTATAAAAGATCCTGTATTTCTGGCATTAAAAGTATTCTAATGACCCCGAACCAAAATGCAAATTTAAATTAATCTGTTTCTTCCAAAAAATATTCCATATCTTATCAATTTAATTCCTTTAAGAATCCTATTCATTCCTTCGTCAGTCGTTATGTCTTTTTGATTTCTACAATTAATTTATATTTTTTCCATTTTTCAGTTTCTGATTTCATCTGTTCTGCCAGGTCAAACAGTTCCGCAATGGTAACTCCCAGTCGATTCGCCATAATCTCCAGAAACTTCCCGGTGTCCCTTTGAAATGTGCCTGGATCTGGCAGTCTGGGTGGACGCTGTGATCTGTGATTATAATTATGTATTTGATCCCAATGTTTATCTGAAAAGATTTTTCGGGGAGGGTACTTCCGGAGAATACATTTTTCTGATCGATGAAGCTCACAATCTGGTGGACAGAGGAAGGGAAATGTACAGTGCTCATGTGGACAGAGCGGATGTACTGGAGGCGAAGAGACTGGCCGGGGATTACAGCAAAGGTCTGGTGCGAGCACTGGAAAAAGTGAACAGACAGCTTCGAACTCTGGAAAAGGAGTGTACAGAATACAAAATCCTTCCAAATCCCGGAGCAGTTTCTCTGGGAATGCTTCAGGTGATGGGGGAGATGGATAAGCTCCTGGAGGAACTTCATGGAAAGAAACTTCCGGAGCAGCTGCTGGAATTTTACTTCTGTGTGAGAGATTTCCTGAACATTGATGAACTTCTGGATGAAAATTATGTGGTTTATACAGAAATGGGAGAAGGGGGAAAGGTGATTTTGCGGCTTTTCTGTGTAAATCCTGCAGCAAATATTCATAGATGTCTGGAAAAGGGAAAAAGTGCGGTGTTCTTTTCTGCGACTCTGCTTCCCATGGATTATTACCGTGCACTTTTAAGCACCAGAAAGGATGACTATGGGATTTATGTGACTTCTCCTTTCAGGCAGGAGAACAGGTGCATTCTCACAGGACGGGATGTGAGCAGCAGGTATACCAGAAGAGGATATGAGGAATATCACAGGATCGCATCTTACATTGCCAGAACTGTATGGACAAGAAAAGGAAATTATATGGTATTCTTTCCTTCTTATAAATTTATGGAAGATGTTCTGGAGGTGTATGAGAATGAGTTTTCAGCGGAATGGGTTCGTTGTATTTCGCAGACATCGGGGATGAATGAAAGGGAGAAAGAGGAATTTCTGGAGGAATTTTCTGCATCAGAGGGAACGCTGGTAGGATTTTGCGTGATGGGCGGGATTTTTTCAGAGGGGATTGATCTGATGGGAGAGAAGCTGATCGGAGCAATCATCATAGGGACTGGTCTTCCTCAGATTGGAACAGAAAGGGAGATCCTCAGGCAGTATTATGATAAAAAGGGTGTGAATGGATTTGATTATGCATACAGATATCCGGGGATGAATAAGGTGCTGCAGTCAGCCGGGCGTGTGATCAGAACCCAGGAGGACACAGGAATCATACTTCTGCTGGACGAGAGATTTGCAGGGAAAGATTACAGGAATCTATTTCCTGCTGAGTGGTCTGACAGGGGAAACTGTACTTTAAATACTGTGGAAGAACAGCTGGGAAGCTTCTGGAACAGGATAAGAGAAAAGAACTGAACACTGATACTGAGATTCTGGTCTTTGTTGGAAAAAAGATAAAAATCTTGCTATCCTGAATAAAACAATATATACTTTGCTTACTGTGAATGGGATGTGAAAAGAAACCGTAAAAGGAGTTTTGCATGAGAAAAAATAGACAAACAGCGAAATATTATATTAAAAGTTATATCATAGCCGGAAGTCTGGCCGGAGCCATTTCCATGGCACTGGCTTTGGCGGTTCCTGTTATGGCTGTACAGCAGAGCCTTGCATCTGTCACCGGGCAGGCACAGATTCAGCCAATGGGAGATGGAAGCGGGAAATATATGATGAAGAGTGACGGATTTTACTGTCTGGATGTGAACGGTGCCGGAAGTACCCAGGCAGAGATTCATTATTTTCAGAATTATGAAATAGACGGAACTGTATTTGACGGATATTATTATCATGATACAGATGGGAAATTCAAAGCCTGCAGTCCTCATATAGAGCATCTGAAAGGTGTTGCAGTGTTTGGGGATAAGACAGATGAGGAAGCTGATACACAGAATGCCCAGGAGGCAGAGAAATTTGACGGATATTACTTTGTGAACAATCTGGGGCGTCTGTCAGCAGCAACGCAGGTAAGGTATATTGACAATCTGGCAATAGACGGGATTACTCTGAACGGATATTATTATTTTGATGAAAATGGCAGACTGGTAACAGAACCTGGCATCCATTCGCTTGAAATGGACTGTTATGAGATGAATTTTGACGGGAGCTATTATTTTGGCGGTACAAATGGCGCCCTGCTTCAGGAAAGCACAGTGACGGATGATGGTTTTATTGTGGATGATACGGGAAAAATCGTGAATATGGATGATCTTGGGATGGATAATCTGAAGCCTCAGCTTGAGAAGATGCTGTCCGGATATCAGGGAACCTGGAGTGTTTATGTGAAAGACCTTAATGAAGAAAAGGAAATCCTGATCAATGATACTTCCCTTTATTCTGCAAGTCTGATCAAAGCCTTTGTAATGGCAAAGACCTATGAGGACATGGAGCAGGTAAAGGCAGATGAGGCAAAGAAATTAAATACTGCAGATACAAAAACTGTAGATGTAAAATTAAATGACCTGCTGTGGAATATGATCACAGTCAGTGACAATGAATCTTTTAATGAGCTGGTACGTCTGCAGACAGCATCGGGTGTTTTTAAGGACGGAGCACAGGCTGTAAATGGATTTCTTGCGGAACAGAAATTTGCAGATACTTCCGTACAGCACATCTTAAGCCCGTCCTCTTCAAAGGACGTCGGCCTCGGTGGCAGGAACACCACTTCCGTAAAAGACTGCGCAGAGCTTCTTTCCCGGATCTATAAAGGAGAATGTGTATCGAAAGAAGCTTCGGAGGCTATGCTGAACCTGCTTCTGAACCAGCAGGTTACTACTAAGATCCCCAGCGGGATATCTGTGTCCGTGGAAATTGCAAATAAGACTGGAGAAACGGATACGGACCAGCATGATATCGCCATTGTATATGGAGAAAAGACTACATATATCCTCTGTGTGATGTCAGAAGACTGTAAACCTGGGGACGCAGTTTCGCATATCCGGGATATTTCCGGTATTGTTTATAATTATCTGAATATGGACCTTGACCAGGGGTGATCTGTGAGTTAGAATAAAAAACAGCTGAGCAAGATCCTGATGGATATTTCCGCCAGAGAAGTATCCGAAATGTTCATGAAAGGGGAATTCTATTATGAAGACAGTACATACAGACAAAGCACCTGCAGCAATCGGACCATACTCCCAGGCAATCATCCATGGAGATACGCTTTACACATCCGGTCAGATCCCAGTGGATCCGGCAACTGGAGAGGTAGTTGGCACAACCATCGAGGAGCAGGCTGACC
>OJMN01001760.1_pt1 | contig 11996 bp, 10 predicted proteins | sample 1597261 | NCBI WGS metagenome assembly OJMN01 (sample SAMEA2452130, study PRJEB22498) | human gut metagenome | biome: human feces; feature: human gut; material: feces | place: Australia | collected 2012 | reverse complement strand
GATGACTACACATCCACCGGCCTGAACAACCTGCCGGGACTGAACGGTGACCTTTTACTTTGGGATGATGTACTGCAACGCTCCATCGAACTGTCCTCTATGGGTGTTCGTGTAGACAAAGAAGCGCTACAACGCCAGCTCAAAGAAGAAAACGAAGAAGAGAGACTGAAACTTTATTTCCACAAACGATTAATGGATGACACACTTCCACTATCTATCGGTGGCGGTATCGGTCAATCCCGTTTGTGTATGTTTTACCTTCGCAAAGCTCATATCGGAGAAATACAAGCCAGTATCTGGCCCGAAGATATGCGTAAAGAATGTGAAGAACTTGATATACACCTTATATAATAGCTATGAACGTACAAATAGAAGAAAGCTGGAAAACACACTTACAGCCTGAATTTGAAAAAGATTACTTTCGCACACTGACAGAATTCGTAAAAAGTGAATATAGCCAGTATCAGATCTTCCCTCCGGGAAAACTTATTTTCAACGCCTTCAACCTCTGTCCTTTCGACAAAGTGAAGGTAGTAATCATCGGACAAGACCCGTACCACGGACCGGGGCAAGCACATGGACTCTGTTTCTCTGTAAACGACGGAGTACCCTTCCCTCCTTCTTTGGTCAATATCTTTAAAGAGATAAAGGCAGACATAGGTACAGACGCTCCTACTACCGGTAACCTGACTCGCTGGGCTGAGCAAGGAGTATTATTGCTCAACGCCACTCTGACTGTACGCGCTCATCAGGCAGGCTCTCATCAGAATCGTGGATGGGAAGCTTTTACAGATGCCGCTATCCGCGCACTGGCAGAAGAACGGGAACATCTTGTATTTATCCTGTGGGGAGCTTATGCTCAACGAAAAGGAGCTTTCATCGACCGCAACAAGCATCTGGTACTTAGCTCTGCTCATCCCTCTCCCCTTTCTGCCTACAATGGTTTCTTCGGCAACAAACACTTCAGCCGTGCAAACGATTATCTGAAAGCAAACGGAGAAACGGAAATAATATGGTAATACCAAATCCGATAGACCGGATTGAGACATAAAGAAAAACGGCTGCGTCATCACAAAAGATCATGCAGCCGTTTTTATATCTTATCCTTCCGGACTTATTCTCTATTCTTTATTTCCTTCATTAATACCACTGAATATTACTTTGCGTCTGGCTTCTCTGCTCATATTTCAAGTCTTGAAGAATACTTGCATTAGCACGAATGGTTACATTGTAGTATTTCCAGCGTCCGAATGGTGAAAGGCTGGCAGAAAGGTTAAAGCAGTGCAGGTCACGTGAGATCGTACAAGAAGTCTGCGTAATCTCTTTTGCCTGAAAATCATAGCCCGAGTTGAACGAGAGCGACCAGTTATTAGAAATCTTTATATTTCCGTTTGCATTGATGTTATGCGTATACGTATAAGGATATCGCATGGAATAACGGTTAATAGGCTTAGACCTATCTTCACGGATATTAAACGAATAGCTAAGGCTTAACGACCAAGGCATCTTAAACACCTGATAACCATCCGGGTCTGCCTGTGCTTTCTCTACTTTCTTAGGTGTAGTACCATCTCCTTCCGTTCCGTCAGATTCTTCATCGTCACTATCCTCCGACTTCTTATCTTTTCCTTTTTCATCCTCCTCTTTCGGACCGAACCATTTCTTCCATGTGTCATTATTAAAGGTATAGTTGAAAGAAGAACCATATCCTTGGAAACGCCCAAAACGACCATACGACCATTCTGTACGGTTACTGGTCACTACATTACCGCTTTTATCGAATGTATAAGCATACGTAGCGAATTGGGCATTCATATTGAAAGTATAATTCTTGGTCAGTTTCAGACGGAGGTTCATACTTAAGTCACTCCACGGTCTTTCCTTTGCCGCCATATTATAGGACATATTGGCACTCAAATCATCAATAAGGCTAACTTTCTTGACTGTATCATTCTTTGCGTCATAATACTTCATCTCCAAGTTATTAGCTATCGAGAAACTAACCGTTCCCGACCCCTCACGAGAAGGCACGCCATAAGGCTGATTGGTAAAAGGAGAATAATATTGTGTATTACCATTATAATCGGTATATTCTTCCCAGTACTTGCCAAATCCCGGAGCACCACTCAAACTCACCTGCGGTGTGAATACGTGACGAATCTGTATCTCCTTCTTCTTCGCAAAGATCGGTTTATACATACCATACAATTTCGTACTTAGAGCCAAACTAGCCGAGTAATTGGATACACGATAAAAGCCGTTAAGAGAATCGCCCGGCAATGATTCCAGCCTGTGAGTATCTTCGTTATAATGCTGATTGATTTTACGGGTGTACCATCGTTCTGTATAATTCACAGAAGGATTGACCTGCAAATATTTGAACAGCGTAAAAGTAGCACTGATAGGAATGTTATGGTTCATCGCATTCTCCCATGAGCTTAGTCCGGCTTTGAACAAATGGTCATCTTTAGTACGGATACTGTTTGTCAGACGTCCCGTATAACCAATGGAAATCTTCTCGTACCAACGTTCGGCTCCTGCCGCTTTCTTGCGCTTGAACGGAAACAGACGGCTCAACGTAATATTCAAGTCAGGCAAAGTGACCGCAATAGAAGAGTCACGCATTGTCTGTGCGATATTGGTAGTTCCGGATAAGGTCAGACCGATATCGGGAAAACTACGAGAATAACTAATACTTGATGTTTTGGTATTTTGAGTCAACAACTGCGAATTATAAAGGTTGTTGATATTAGAACGTTCATAACTACTGGTCGAGAAGTTCACACTGGCAGAGAATGTAGTGTTCGGACTGGCTTTAGCATCCTGTCGATGGTTCCATACCACCTTAAAGTCCTTAGCAACTGTATAGTCCGGCATCCCTTTATCTCCAGTCTTGGTGACCTGATAGTCCGCTTGCAGCGTACCGGAATATTTATAGCGTTTATTATAGTTTGTCAATCCAGACAATCTCCATGAACCTTTCGTGAAGATATCTCCCGTTATTTTCAAGTCCATGATATCACTCATGGCAAAGTAATATCCTCCTTCTGCCAAACCGAAACCACGACTGGAGTCATCCATATAAGTCGGCATAATGAAACCGGAAGAGTAACTGCTGGAGAATGGGAAGAAGAAGAACGGCACAGCCAACGGCAGAGGCACATCTTCCACAACCAGATAGGCAGGTCCTGTCACTACATTCTTTTTAGGGCGCACCTTAGCTCTCGTCAGCTGCATATAGAAGTGGGGATGATCGTGATGATCGCAGGTTGTATAACGCCCATGCTCCATGAAAATTTCATCATTGGCCCCTTTCTTCGCCTTGCTTCCGGTCACATATCCTTCTCCCTGCTGGGTGACGATATCAGTAATTCCCGCTTTCTTGGTTTTGAAGTTATATCGGATTGTTTCCGTATCATACGAGGTATCACCTTCTTTAAATACCGGTTTACCTTTTTCCACTCCGGTAGTATCCTTGATACCATAAGCATGCACAGTACTACTATCCAGATTCATCGAAATAACTTCCGCAGCCAGTTCGATGTTCTGATAATTCACTTTTCCGCTACCATAAAGTGTAGCGGCTCCTCCCAAAGTAAAGACAGTGGAGTCGTTGGATTCATAAACAACCGGTGCATCGAGTGGTTGTTTCTTCTTTACCGGTGCGATGGAATCAATGCGTACCGTTACCGTATCTGCTTTCAACGAATCATTTCCCTGAAGGGAATCCGTTTGTGCGGTATTGGAGGCAATCATTCCTCTTCTTCGACGCTGAGACGTAGCCTCATCGGGAAGCATCAGTAAGACAATCAGCAGTATGAATGATATAAGTATTTTTGCTTTCAATGGCGCCATTAACTAATAGTTTACGCTTGAAGTGGCAAAAGTACATAAACTTCACCAATTATGAGTTAGAATCTTCGTTATTTAATTATTTTTTAGTGCTATAAAAAGAGAGAACACCATCTATCAAAGCGGCTTAGGCCTTCTTCACCATATTTTGCAATACTTTGCCGCGCTTTTTCCACAGTTTTCTCTTCATCCAGATGGGTTTTAGAAAAGAATTTATCCGCAAAGCAAATCAATTGCTCTTCCAGGGTAATGGGCAGCATCTCACGATGAGGAACGGGGAGCTGCTGGGCAATGATATCTTCCAACGAGAGTCCGGCTCCCGTATGGCGTTCGCACACCAATGCGTGTTGGGGGAAACCTTCCGCCCGCAAGATTTCAGCTCCCAAATATCCGTGGGCGATATAAGGATGAGTGCCAAAGCACTGAATGGTGGGAGCATCGGTCTGAAAAATTCCAATATCATGCAACAGAGCAGCTTCTTTCACAAAACTCCGGTTTAAACGCAATTCGGGATGAGCATCCAGCATTTTCATTGCCTTTCCGGACACCGCCAGACTATGAATTACTAAGATTTGTCTCTGCTGCGTATTTTCCGGATAATATTTATCAATGATTTCGTATGGATTCATGTGCTTTATTTTTTGCTCTCTTGATGAGAAATTAATATTTTTGTGCAATATTACAAAAAAAATTACCGATATGCAAACTCGAGCTTCCTTCATTCTTATATTTCTATTCATTATGTTGTCACCAATGCGTGTAAGCAGTCAAATTGTCACGGGAGCAGAACAAATGGATCAATATATGCCGTTGCTGAAAGGAAAACGCATCGGAATGGTAGTCAACCACACTTCTGTCGTGGGAGCAAAGCGGGTTCATCTTCTCGATACCTTATTAAGGAGAGACGTCCGGGTAGTCAAAGCATTTGCCCCCGAACATGGTTTCCGCGGTAACGCGGATGCAGGTGAAACGGTGAAAGACGGAAAAGATTCCCGCACCAGTATTCCTATCGTATCGCTTTATGGTGATAACAAAAAGCCGTCTGCCACCCAACTAAAAGATGTTGACGTGATCTTATTCGACATTCAGGATGTAGGGGCACGCTTTTATACCTATATAAGCACGATGTATTATGTGATGGATGCTTGTGCAGAGAACAAGAAAGAAATGATTGTACTGGATCGCCCCAATCCGTGCGACTATGTGGATGGTCCGATACTCAAACCTGCTTACCGGAGCTTTGTCGGCATGCTTCCCATTCCTGTACTTCACGGATGTACTATCGGCGAACTGGCACAGATGATAAACGGGGAAGGATGGATTGCCAACAAGAAAAATCCTTGTTCATTAAAGGTAATTCCAATGACCGGGTGGAAACATGGAGAGCCTTATTCACTCCCCATCAAACCGTCGCCCAACCTCCCGAACGATCAGTCTATCCGATTGTATGCTTCACTCTGTCCTTTTGAAGCTACCCGCGTCAGCGTGGGACGGGGAACAACTTTTCCTTTCCAAGTATTAGGCGCACCTAATAAGAAATACGGAAGTTTCACTTTTACTCCCCGCTCCTTACCCGGTTTTGACAAAAACCCGATGCACAAAGGTATCACCTGCTATGGGGAAGACCTCCGGAATGTAACCGATGTGAACGGATTTACACTCCGCTACTTCTTGAACTTTTATCGCTTATCCGGTGAAAGCGCAGCCTTCTTCTCCCGTGCCCGATGGTTTGATTTGCTGATGGGAACTGACAGCGTACGCAAGGCTATCCTCAAAGGAGAATCGGAAGAGGCTATCCGGAATAGTTGGCAAAAGGAGTTACAGGATTACAAAGAGATTAGAAAAAAACATCTTCTCTATGAGTAAAAAACTAGTATCATACTCTCATTCATTTTTATAAACCACTTATAATTAAAAGAATAAGTATGATAGATACCCATATTTCATGAAGAAAGTATGATAGATACAAAATTTCAGAAACATCTATCATTCTTATTCATCAGATAATAACTATATTAGCAAAAAGAATGAGAGTTATGATAGTTATTTTCTACTCTAAGAACAATCAGTTAATAACACAATAATGAAAGATAAAACACAAAAAAGTTTCAGGGGAATAGTCCGGATATTACTTCTTGTTTTCTGTTATACCTTTGGTAGTCATGCTTTTGCATTGGCTTTAGAGCACGAACAAACAGTAGATATTTATAAAGTAACAGATGTCCCCAATCCGCGTAATGAAAGCTCTTCCAATTGGGTCAGCAATCCGAATCAGATATTGGATGAAAGTTATGTGTGGGAAATAAATAATATGTTGTCACAGTTAGAAGATTCATTGAGTATTGAAGTGACAGTTGTTGCACTCCCTTCTATCGGTGAAGATATTCCGGCAGAGTTTGCCCACAAGCTTTTTGAACACTGGGGCATCGGAAAGAAAGCGGACGACAACGGATTACTGATTCTTTTAGTGCTCGATCAACGTAAAGTCACTTTCGCAACCGGATACGGTTTGGAAGGAGTACTTCCCGACGCTTTATGCTTTCGCATTCAACAGAATGAAATGGTTCCGTGGTTTAGAAAAAACGACTTTGACAGAGGAATAACAGAGGGAGTCCGGGCTGTAACATTGGTGCTTTATGGAAGCGACTATGAGCCCGTTTCTCAAGGCACTTCTGATAATTACTGGAAAAGTGCCAGCAATACGTTGTGGAATTTTCTGGCAAATCAACCGCTCATGCTTTGGATATTCTTGATACTGGTAAATGTTCTCACTTATCGCATGAAAGTAAACAAAGCTCGCCCCAAAGACAGTTCAGCATTAGCAGCAATCAAAGTCCTGACACATTACAGCCCACTTGGATGTCTTGTATTGTTTTTTCCGGTCTGGCCTGCACTTATTGCGGCATCCTTATGGTACAAGTTCTACCAAAAACAACGTGTTATTTTGCAGAGTAAAACCTGCGATTCTTGCAAAGCTGTGGCTTTACAACTTTTACCCAATGAGCTTGCAACCCCTTTATTATCTGCTTCCGAACAAATGGAACACAAACTAGGTTCTGCTATCCACCGTATTTATCAATGTACTTCCTGCGGCTGGCTTTTACGGTATAAATCTATCACCATAAGCGAATATAGGATGTGTAATCAATGCCATACCATTGCTTCCAAGCGTATCAGCCCGTGGAAAACAATTAAAGAGCCCACATATTCCGATGCCGGATTGGAGGTTGCCGACTATCTTTGCCTGATGTGCGGAGATAAAAAGCAGACAACACAGAAGATCCCCCGCAAGACACCCCCCAATAGTGACAGTTCTAGTAATAGTCACAGTAGTAGTGGCAGAAGCAGTAGTAGAAGTAGTAGCGGCAGTTTTGGTGGTGGACATAGCGGTGGCGGTGGAGCGTCAAGTAGTTTTTAAGATCAACTATCCATCCGAAGAAGTCGACTAACCAAATAAAGGACATGAAAACACATCTCACCTGAATATTTTCATAGAAAGATGGTTGTCCACTCCCTTATTCTAACTATTTTTGCATAGATAACCGAACATAAAAAAGTGAAATGAATATAGAAGAATTTAGAGAATATTGTCTGTCTTTTAAAGGAGTTCACGAGAAGATGCCTTTTCCCAATGTACCCGACCAATATAGCCGTGACGTTCTATGCTTTTATGTTGCGGACAAATGGTTTTGTTTCGTTAACATTGAGATTTTCGATTTTTGTTGCATCAAATGTAACCCTGACGAATCTGGAGAACTGCAAACTGAATATGCCGGTATAAAACCAGGCTGGCACATGAATAAGAAATATTGGATCAGCGTTTATTTCAATCAAGACGTATCTGATGATAAGATCAAAGAACTCGTAAGCAAATCCTATGATATTGTAGTCAAAAGTCTGACAAAGAAAGAACGGGTTTCTGTTTGAGATTGCAAAAAGTCTTCCAGTGCTTTCAGGTCTTTTATTTCAAATATTCTTTCCATCGTTTTCATTTTCAGCTCCGATGTCTTGTGTTGGGGAATGTTTTACATTTTTCACAGCGTGCACTATTCAATTGCGCTCCCAGACAAGGATTTTTTTGCCGTGTATAGGTAGGACACCCACCACAAAACACGCCACATGCCGGGACACGACCATTATAAATTTTCATCATACAAGGCTTTTGGCCATCCAATAGTTAGTAAGAGACAGCTGATTAGCCCTGCGTTTTTGCTCTACTTCTACTATATACCCTCGCTTTTCAAAAAATGGACGGGCTGTTATACTCACTTCAGAGGTAATCCGCGTAATCCCGGCTGCGACGGCATAACGTTCTATCTCATTCAACAATAGTGTAGCAACACCTTTGCCCTGAAAATCCTTATGAATAAACATTGAATGCAAATAGCCCTGAGGTGTAATGGATGAAAAACCGACGATTTCAGATTGCCGATTAACAGCAACAATAAAATAGTGAGTTTTTATCATACCCTCTATTTTAGAAGGATCATCTCCGCACGATGCCCAATCTTCAACCTCGGCCTGTGAATAGTCACGCCTGTTTATCACTAACACTGTGTTTCGATATAGAGACTGAATTTCCTCTATATCCGTATTTAAAGCTATCCTTATAGTAATCATATAATCCCTAATTATTCACTATTTTATCTCTTTCTCTTTTCCACAACTGCCACGAATTGATTATATTCTGCCACAACACATACGAACCGGGAGCCACAGAAGACAATGGATTCAAATAGGTATGCGCCATCCAAATAGCCAGAATTGTATTCTTTTGTCCAAGTGCTTGCCCACCACTGATACGGTCATTATAAATCGAGCCGATTGTCTTCCCCAAAAAGAACTGCAAACAACAGGCAATCAGTGCTCCGACAGCAATCATGATTTCCGTAAAACCATCCGCCGGGTCATTGAGCAAAGAATACAATGTTTGCGCAGTTACGATAGCTAAAGATACAGCCCACAAATAAAAAGCAAGTTCATGATAGCCCAACAGCTTCTGATGCACTTTCGGCAGACATTTGCCCAACAGCCACGCAGCCAGAAAAGGACAGATCAATAATGGAAATACTTTACTCAATATAACAAAGAACGCTCCCCAAAAACTAACATCGGGATGTACCTCCACCAAAGGAAAAAAAATAGGGACGGCAATAGCTGCTCCAATATTCCCCAGCAATGTGTAAGTAGTCAGACTCGCCGCACTCCCTCCCAATTTGGAAGTAATCACTGCCGCAGCAGTAGCCGTAGGGCAGATAATGCAAACCATGACCCCTTCCGCCACAATTTTATTGAAACGATAAAGCAGCAAGTAAGCAGCCAGCGCCCCCGCAATCTGGATCAACAACAGCCATGCATGAAGTGGCTTTGGTTTCAAATCATGCGGAGATACTTTACAAAAAGTGAGCAGCAGCATCGTGAATATGAGATAAGGAGTCAGGAAAGATAGACTGATGAACAAAGGATACCCCACAGCGCCTACCAACATAGCGATAGGTAATGTCCAATTCTTTAAAAACTTAAGCATCGGCGTACATTTTAACTTCGGGGTGCAAAGTAACGGAGATTTCAGGAAAAAAGCTATCATTAAACCGAAAAAAACACAAAACTTAATGGCAAATAATGAGTTTTCTACAAAATTCTACTACATTTGCAGCGTATTACAGATATGAAACTGAATAGACCATACATATTATATATATGCATTTGCCTCTGGCTACTTTTCCTGCCCTCATGCACCAACCGTTTATGGGGGAAAGATTTTGTCGTAGTCATTGATGCCGGACACGGCGGACACGACCCGGGAGCTATCGGCAAAATCTCTAAAGAGAAGAATATCAACCTGAACGTTGCCCTGAAAGTAGGAAATCTGATAAAAAAGAACTGTGATGATGTCAAACTGATTTATACGCGCAGCAAAGATGTGTTCATTCCTCTGGCACGACGGGCGGAAATCGCAAACAACGCGAAAGCCGATCTTTTCATCTCCATTCACACCAACGCACTGGCAAACAACCGTACAGCAAAAGGTGCTTCTACCTGGACCCTGGGTCTGGCCAAATCAGAAGCCAACCTGGAAGTTGCCAAACGAGAGAATGCCGTAATCCTCTACGAAAGCGACTACGAAACAAGATATGCCGGTTTTAATCCGAATTCTGCAGAATCTTATATCATATTCGAATTTATGCAGGATAAATATATGGAGCAGAGCGTGCATCTGGCTTCACTGGTGCAGAAACAATTCCGACATACTTGCAAACGAGTGGACCGGGGCGTGCACCAAGCCGGATTCCTTGTATTAAAAGCAAGTGCCATGCCCAGCATTCTGGTGGAACTAGGATTTATCTCCACTCCCGAGGAAGAACGTTACCTGAACTCGGAAGCAGGTGCCAATACAATGGCGAACGGAATTTACCGTGCTTTTCTGAATTACAAGAGAGAACATGAACTGCGCCTGACAGGAGTCAGCAAGACGATTATTCCTGCCGAAGAACAGGAGGAGAAAAATGCTCCGGTAATCGCACAAGCTTCTCCCCAGCCTGCCGTAACAGCGAAAACAACGCCCAAACGTCCTATTGTAGTAGAAAGTGCAACCAATGACAGTGAAATTACGTTTAAGATACAGATACTCACTGCTTCCAAGCCTCTCGCCAAAAACGACAAACGGCTGAAAGGACTGAAAGACGTAGATTATTATAAGGAAGGGGGAATATACAAATATACGTATGGAGCCGCCGCCGATTACAACAAAGTGTTGCGTACAAAGCGCACCATTACGGCACAATTCAAAGACGCCTTCATCGTCGCTTTCCGGAACGGTGAGAAAATGAACGTCAATGAAGCGATTGCCGAATTCAAGAAAAGAAAAAATAAATAAAAAGATAAAATGAAGTACATTACAAAAGAAGTCAGAATAGGTATTGCAGGTATCGTTGCACTATGTGTGCTTATATATGGAATCAACTGGCTGAAAGGTATACACATGTTTCAGCCTTCCAGCTATTTCTATGCCAAATTTGAAAACGTAAACGGACTCACTAAATCAAGCCCGGTATTTGCCGACGGTGTCCGTGTAGGTATTGTACGTGACATCTATTATGATTATGCCAAACCCGGAAATGTGATTGTTGAAGTAGAACTGGACACCGAGTTGCGGATTCCTAAAGGAAGTACCGCCGAACTCGTATCCGAACTTATGGGAGGCGTACGTATGAATATTCTCCTGGCAAACAACCCACGTGAAAAATATGCCGTAGGAGATACTATCCCCGGCACAATGAACAACGGCATGATGGAAAGCGCAGCAAAACTGATACCGAAAGTGGAAGAGATGCTGCCTAAGTTGGACTCTATCCTCATCTCCCTAAACAATATCTTAGGTGACAAGAGCATTCCTGCCACTCTGCACTCAATAGAAAAAACAACCGCCAACCTGGCAGTAGTCAGTTCACAAGTGAAAGGACTAATGAGCAACGATATTCCTCAACTCACAAGTAAACTGAATACCATCGGAGACAACTTTGTGGTCATCAGCGGAAATTTGAAAGAAATAGATTATGCAGCCACTTTCAAAAAAATAGACGAAACACTGGCTAACGTAAAAATACTTACAGAGAAATTAAACAGCAAAGACAACACGCTCGGCCTGCTCTTCAACGACCCGACTTTATACAATAATCTGAACGCTACAACAGAAAATGCAGCCAGCTTATTAGAGGACCTGAAAGAGCATCCGAAACGGTACGTTCACTTCTCATTATTCGGCAAGAAAGATAAGTAGCAAATTCTTGTTATATAGATTTCATCTAAATAACAAGGAGCTTTCAAAAGAAAGTAGATTGCTCTTCAAATGTCTATCTATAAACCGAAATAATATTCCCGTACAAACGTACAAAGATGAGAAAAAACGCTAAATTTAAGCATATAAGATATTAATATACAGATACTTACAAAATCGCAAGAGAGGGTTAGCTGACAGTGTCCGACAACAAATACATAAGTCATTGAAAGTAAACACATTATTGTTCGCATGAAAAAAACAAGAAAAAATAGATTTGTTTTTTCCGAATAAGATTCCCAATTTTGCAAACGTAGAAGTTTTGCTTAATTAATAAATGTATTAAAAGTTACTATGATTGAATCAA
>OJMN01001756.1_pt1 | contig 11999 bp, 8 predicted proteins | sample 1597261 | NCBI WGS metagenome assembly OJMN01 (sample SAMEA2452130, study PRJEB22498) | human gut metagenome | biome: human feces; feature: human gut; material: feces | place: Australia | collected 2012 | reverse complement strand
GCCAGTTCCAGATTCCAGCTCGATGCCAGTGAAATCCCGCTTGGGAATGCCGTAGTAAACTGATAGAGCAGATTCGGGCTATCCGGATTTCCAAGCATGATTTTTTTAACCGGCTCCGGAAGATATTTCATACATGAAATATTCGGCTCTATCCCTTTTACCTTTCCGGTGAATGACACAGATGAAACCTTGTTCAGACGAAGCCCTGCCGGTCCATCTGCCATTACTACATTTGGAATTCCTTTTTGCTCCAGTGTTGTGCACGTAACCCCAGCTGCACCTGGCGCTTCAAAGAATCTTGATCCAGTCATACCTCCGCCCACAGACAGTTCTGCCATGTCTCTGAGTGTTAAACGCTCCATCACGGCATCTGTCTCTTCTGAGGAATATATTTTAACCGGACCATATTCATGCACAATTTCTGTTATCTTATCCTCTTCTACCGGAATGCTTCGAATTTTTTCCATATTTTCAATAATAATCTCGCATCCTCTTCCCCAGTTTTGTCTGCAGTCACAGGCTGCATGAAGGATATCTTCTTCCTTTTGTTCCAGTTCTGTCACATGCATTGGGATTTTGCAGATATGCGAGTGTTTTTCTGTTATGATTTCACTGGATAATCTCAAGATTCCGCATACTCTGGTATTCCTGCTGGAATTACCGAGACGGATTACATATTCTCCCTTTTCAAGGACCGTTGCTGCATCTTTTTTCCTGTAGCTAGTCATATCCCGGAGATCAAAACTAAGTATAAGTTTTGCCTTTTCTCCCGGCTTTAATAACTTCGTCTTATGAAATGCAGTCAGCCGCTGTGCTTCCTTTTTAAGTTCCCCGTTCGGACAGCTTACATAGATCTGCACAACTTCTTTACCATCATAAATTCTTCCGGTATTTTCCACTTCTGTATACACATGAATCTTCGTGCCTTCCATCTGCATCTGTTCAAACCGTATTGCAAAATTAGTATACGACATTCCATAGCCAAACGGATATCTTGGTGCCACATGAAATGTATCAAAATAGCGGTATCCTACATAGATACCTTCTCTATAATATTCCTCATCCAGATTACCATTCAGGTAACTGTACTCATCTGCAAACGGAAGATCCCGGTAATGTTTTGCCCAGGTATCTGTAAGTTTCCCTGATGGCGTCTGTTTTCCTGAAATAACATCTGCTAGTGCCAGACCTCCCATTGTACCTAGCTCTCCCATAAAAATAACTGCATTAATTCCGGATATTTCATTTAAGAAATTCAGATCAAATACTCCACCTACATTGATCACTACGATCAGTTTCTTATATCTTTCTGCGCAGAATGCAATATTGATCCGCTCTATCTCTGATAGCCCATATTCATTTTCATCCAGTTTTCTGTCTGCCCCTTCACCAGCCTGTCTGGATACCACATAAATACAACTGTCTGTATCCGACTCTTCTATATCCTTCTCCTGTATGGCACGGCCATAAGGATATCTATATGGACTGCTCATCAGGTTCATAAAATCTGACAGGTTCTTTGGACTTAGTTTTTTCCTGAATTCTTCTGCATATTCCTGTTCACCCTCTTCGAATGCCTGGTCATAATCTTCGATCCACCGCATAGTAGTAACTGTAAATCCTGATTGTTCCAGTCCTTCAAAAACAGAGACTGCATGGCGCTCATTTACTTCTCCTGATCCTGTTCCACCCTTAATCGTCTTCTTCGCACCAGCGCCGTACAAAGCTATCTTTCCTGCCTTCAATGGCAGACTTCCGTCATTTTCTAAAAGAACGATTCCCTCGACTGCCGCTTTATATGCCAGTTTCTTTCCAGACTCTTCCAGTGGTGTAACCGCATCCGTCAGTGCTGCTTTATGAATACTTCTTGTTCTCATACTTCCTGTCCTTCCAGGCATTATTTACCGGATGTTGTAATATATGGTCCGAGTGCTCCTGCTACATTTGAAATCGGCATTGTCTGAAGCAATACCCTTCCTGGTCCACGAACCACGGTATTAAAGATTCCCTCTCCTCCAAACAGCATATTTTTTACTCCAGGAACACTCTTTATCTCTATCTGGCATGAAGCATCCATTGCGGCCAGATGTCCAGTATCTACGACAATTTCCTGTCCGGCGTTCAATTCATACTCCACTACATGTCCGTCAAACTCAGCAAATACAGTTCCCTGACCGGATACCTTCTGCATGATAAATCCCTCTCCGCCAAATAATCCAGAGCTGAACTTCTTATTAAAGAACACAGACAATTCTACCCCTGCTTCGCTTGCAAGGAATGCGCTTTTCTGGAATACCATCTCGCGCCCCGGTCCGATTTCAAATGCTTTGATGGATCCAGGAAAGCACGATGCAAATGCAATCATCCCTTTGCCACCTTGTGCGGTATAAATATTCTGGAATATATGCTCACCGGAAAACATTCTTCCAAATGCCTTGCCGATTCCTCCATTCGTAGTCGTCTCCATCTTCATATTCGGTGACATCCAAGACATTCCGCCTCCTTCTGTGATCATCTTCTCTCCGCCCTCCAGATAGCAGATAACTACCGGTAATGTGTCTCCTTTGATTTCATATCTCATATAAGTTCCCTCCTGAAATTTCTCTTTTAATATACTTTTTCCCGAAAAATTATATTTACATTATAGCATCTACTATCTCTATTCACAATCAGCACTTTATATTTACGTAAAATTTTGTTATATTTTCATCATAACAACTCAAACATGACAAAACGCCAAAAATCTTCCGGGCTTTTCATCCCTTCTGATTTTTGACGTTTTTCTAACATCTTATAATGTTTTTACAAATCTTAAAAATGCTTCTCTTCCCTCTTCTGTACATTTATACACTCCGGCATCCTCAAGTACATGTACAAATACTTCACCGACTTCTTTTTTCAATATATCCATTACATTTTCTTCTGTAATCCCATCATATTTTTTACAAAATGTATCTGCCCAGTCCGCATGCTTTGCAATCTTTTCATTACTTCTGATATCTTTTTTCTGAACCAGATAATCCGCAAGAATCTCCAGCTCTTCTTTTAATCTGGATGGAAGCACCGCAAGTCCCATAACTTCGATCAGTCCGATATTTTCCTTTTTAATATGATGATACTCTGCATGTGGATGATAAACGCCAAGTGGATGTTCTTCGGTTGTGATATTATTCCGAAGAGTCAGATCCAGTTCAAACAATCCATCACGTTTTCTTGCAATCGGGGTAATGGTATTGTGTGGCTCTCCATCTGTATTCGCATAGATGAATGCATCTTCATCTGTATAGTTTCGCCAGCATCTGAGGATATGATCTGCCAGATCTATCAGGCGTTTCTCATCTTTGTGACGAATTCGGATGACAGATAACGGCCATTTTACGATTCCGGCCTCAACATCTTCATATCCCGGGATTGTAATTTTAATCTCGATCGGCGCTTTTGCCATTGCAAATGTATAGTGTCCCCCCTGGAAATGATCGTGACTTAAGATAGAACCGCCAACGATTGGGAGATCTGCATTAGATCCCAGGAAATAATGTGGAAATAATTTTACGAAATCAAATAATTTCTCAAATGCTTTCTTATCAATCTTCATCGGGATATGCTGTCCGTTAAATACGATGCAATGCTCGTTATAGTACACATATGGTGAATACTGGAATCCCCATTTTCCACCTGCAATCTCGATTGGTATAATCCTGTGGTTTTCTCTTGCCGGATGGTCAAGACGTCCTGCATATCCTTCATTTTCCATACAAAGCAGACATTTCGGATATGCGGTATTCTTTGCATTTCTTGCTGCAGCGATCGCCTTTGGATCCTTCTCCGGCTTGGACAGATTAATTGTGATGTCAATCTTACCATATGGGGAATCTACTTTCCACTTCATGTCCTTTTTCACACGGTATCTGCGGATATAATTGCTGTCCTGACTTAATTTGTAGAAATATTCTGTCGCAGCTTCCGGAGATTCTTCATATTTTTCCGCAAATGTCTTCTGTACCTGAGCCGGTCTTGGTACCAGACAATTCATGATCTTCGTATCGAAAAGATCACGGAATCCGATACTGTCTTCAATGATTCCTCTTTTTACCGCCTCATCCAGTAATCCTTCCAGAACTGCTTCCAGCTCGATGGAACTGCTGTCGATTTCTACATCTTCATATGAATCTTCCTGGAATAATTCTAACAATAAATTTGTTGTGTAAATTCTCTCACATTCCGGTGTCAGTCCGGTCTGAATACCATATTCTACCAGTTTCTTAATATTTTCATACAACATATTCTGATCCTTCCGTTCTTTTTTTCTATTCTGTGAATTTATACAATCTTTGCTCCGTCACCGATATCTACTACATAGAATTCTGCTTCATGTCCGACTTTTTCTTTATATGTCTTTCCAATCTCCTCGATAAACTTATCTACCGTTCCTTCTTCAACGATGCTGACCGTACATCCGCCGAATCCACCTCCGGTGATACGTGAACCGATAACCCCCGGCATTGCCTGCGCCAGATCTACCAGAATATCTATCTCTTCACAGGACACTTCATAATCATAACGAAGTGACTCATGAGATGCATTCATAAGCTGTCCGAATAATTTCACATCGTTGTTACGGAGTGCTTCTACTGCACGAATAGTTCTCTGATTCTCATATACCGCATGTTTCGCACGCTTCTGTCTGACCGGATCTTTGATCGCATCCTTGTACTGTTCGAATCCGTCCTCTGTAAGATCTCCAAGTGTCTTTATATCTGTAACCTTCTGAAGTTCCTTTAATGCAGTCTCACATTCATTTCTTCTGTCATTGTAAGCAGAATCAACCAGACTGTGCTTTACCTTACTGTTGATGATCACGATCTTCGCATTTTCAAGAACGACCGGTGCATATTCGTATTTTAATGTATTGGTATCCAGGAAAATTGCATGATCTTTCTTACCCATCGCACTTGCGAACTGATCCATAATTCCACAGTTGCATCCATTGAAATTATTCTCCGAATACTGTCCGATCAATGCAAGATCGATCATGGAGAGATTTTCAAATCCAAATGTATCTTTTAACATCAGTCCTGTCAGCACTTCCAGTGATGCGGAAGAAGAAAGTCCAGAACCATTCGGAATATTTCCATAGATCAGGATATCCATTCCATGTGTCAGTTCATACCCTCTCTTTTCAAATGCCCACATTACTCCCTTCGGATAATTCGTCCATCCGGCATTTTTACTCGGAATCAATTCATCGAGACTTGTCTCAATGATTCCAAGCTTTTCAAAGTTCAAAGAGAAGAAACCTAATTTTCTGTCTTCTCTGTTCCTTACCACTGCCCATGTTCCCATTGTCAGTGCACATGGGAATACATGACCTCCGTTATAATCTGTATGTTCTCCGATCAGGTTTACTCGTCCCGGTGCAAAATAAGTACGGATTTCCCCGCCTTCTCCGTATAATTCCTGAAATTTTGCGATCAATTGCTCTTTCTGCATTCCATTACCTCCATTTTTAATACATTTTTATCATTTTTTCTTTCATCCCTTAAGTTTCAGGCCTTCTTTAACATCCACTTACATACTTTTTTGTAGTTGACTGTCTTCTGTTATTGCTATAATATAATCATAATGAGATATGCAAATTCTCACAATAAGAATATTGGCATATTTTATAAGAATATTGAGATTTTATTTGTTTTTGACTTTTATATACGGAGGATGATATGAAAGGTATTCAGATTCTTACAGAAAAAAACAAAAAAGAAGTAAAAGAACACGGAAGTTACACTTTCCCCGTTCAGGTATCCCCAGAGGCAATACAGTCTTATGAACAGCATTCCTTCATGTGGCACTGGCATCCGGAGATCGAACTTACATGGTTCGTATCCGGACAGATGGAATATGTCGTCAATGACCAGCGTTATATTATCTCAGAAGGCGAAGGGATATTCTGCAACAGTAATGCTTTACATGCCGGATATATGATTGATGACCAGGACTGTAATTATATCTCTGTCACATTTCATCCCAAATTCATCTATGGCTACGAGAACAGTATCCTGCAGACCAAATATGTCGATTTTATCACTTCCAACGAATTCTGGTCTTCACTTGTATTAAAACCGGAAATTCCATGGCAAAATGAAATTATCGAATACATAAAAGAAATATATACATTAACCTGCCAGGTTCAATCTTCTTCCGATGCCTTCATTCCCGGATATGAAGGCATAGCGGAACAGCCGGAACTCCCTGACTATGAATTCCGTATTCATCTCCTGCTCTGTGAGATCTGGCACCGGCTTTATCTGCATTATGTCCAGATTGCCCAGGATACTCCGCATCCACAGAAGCATTTACAGCGTTTGAAAGACATTCTTTCTTATCTTCAGGAGCATGCTTCTGAAGAACTCAGTCTCGAAGATATCGCCGCCCACGCCGGACTGTGCAAAAGTGAATGCTGCCGCTTCTTCAAAAAATATATGCGGATGACCATCTTCGATTACCTGCTGTCTACACGGATTCAGAACAGTATTCCACTTCTTATGGACGGGGAGAATATTACTACGATTGCCGGACTTGTAGGATTTTCCTCACCGGCATATTATGGCCAGATTTTCAAGCGTTACATGGGCATGTCACCCAGTCAGTATAAAAAGAATGCCGCCCAGTCACCTTCCGGTGACTAAGCGGCATCTTTTATACATTTTTGCCCTCTCTGTCAAAATATTCTTTCACAAGTCTGACCACAACTCCTGACAGCAGGAAGACTGCTATCAGGTTCGGGATAACCATCAGACCATTAAATGTCTCTGCAATATTCCACATCAGTCCCAGTTCCATAGTTGCGCCGACAATCGCTACCAGTGCATACAATATCATAAATGGTCTGTTTGCGCGGGTACCAAGCAGGAACTCCACACAACGTGTTCCATAAAGTCCCCATCCAATGATCGTAGAAAATGCAAAGCAGCACATTGCAATGGCCGTAAATATTGATACCCAGCTTCCGTAAGTGGAAGTAAATCCAAGAATCGTAAGTTCTGCACCGGCCGCATCTCCATATCCAACCGGTACGCCGCTGCACAGAATGACAAGTGCCGTCAGTGTACAGATCACAATTGTATCCACAAAGACTTCGAATATTCCAAAGAATCCCTGCTTTACAGGCTTTCTTGTATCCGCACATGCATGAGCAATCGAACCAGTACCAAGTCCTGCTTCATTTGAAAAGATTCCCCTGGATACACCTTTTTTCATACTCATGAAGAAAGATCCTACTGCACCGCCGGTCACAGATGCGGGTGAAAAGGCACCTTTAAAAATAGAAGCGAATACTGTCGGGATATTTCTGTAATTCAAGATCACAACTCCGATTGCAAGAATAATATAAATGACCGCCATAAACGGAACCAGCTTTTCCGCTACCTGCCCGATTCGTTTGATTCCTCCAAGAAGGATCAGCCCGATCAATACTGCCAGAATAATTCCGATCACCAGATTCAGAGTACTCACATTCTGTTCACTGATCACACCATAATTATACAGAGCTGAATCAATTGCTGTCGTGATGGTATTGACCTGTGTTGCATTCCCCGTTCCGAATCCCGTCAGTACACCAAATGCCGCGAACAGATAGGCCAGCCAATGCCATTGCTTCTTCAGTCCATTTTTTATGTAGTACATAGGTCCTCCGACCAGATCACCTTCCGCGTTTTTCTCCCGGAAATGTACCGCAAGCGTTACTTCTGAAAACTTTGTACACATTCCAAGAAGTGCTGATATCCACATCCAGAAGACTGCACCCGGGCCTCCGATCGCGATTGCTCCTGCCACACCTGCAATATTACCGGTTCCGACGGTCGCAGCCAGTGCCGTACATACTGCCTGGAATGGTGTCAGTGCTCCGTCTGAAGCTTCTCTTTTTTTCAACATCCGGCCGATTGTTACTTTCATCGCATATGGGAATTTACGGATCTGAAGAAATCCGGTTCTGATGCTTAATAAAAGCCCTACTCCTACGATGCAGATCATGGCCGGTACTCCCCAGATGAAGTTATTTACCACATTGTTGATTGATTCGATTGTTGCCAACATTACTTCTAGTCCTTTCCTATTTATAAATCATATTTTTGATTTTGTATCGCATTACCGCATTATCACATTGAATTTCAACTGTAGCAGTATAGCACGATTCTATATAAAAGTACAGGATTTCTTTTTCTTTATCAAAAGATTACCCGAAATTTCATACACGTACTTCCTTTCTTTTCTAATATTCTTTTCTAGTATTTTTACAACTGGTATGGTATATTTTCTCATAACTGGCTCTTTATTTCATGCCACTACTATTGTACAGTAATGGCAATTACGAAAGGAAAGAGGGTTTTGGTTATGAATTCCAATCTGAAAAAAATAATTATGACAGCATTATTCGCTGCGTTAGCCTGTGTTGCTACAATGTCCATCCGTATTCCGACACCGGGAACCGGCGGATATATCCATCCTGGTGATGCAATCGTAATCCTCGCAGGTATCATCCTTGGTCCTGTATATGGTATGCTTGCCGGTGGTATCGGTTCTGCACTGTCTGACCTGATCGGTGGATATTTTGTATACGTTCCGATCACACTGGTGATCAAGGGGCTTGTCGCACTGGTATCCGGACTGATTTACCAGAAGATGTGCCGTTACGGTAAGAACCGTTACGTCGCAGTTATCCTTGGAGGTATTACAGATATCGTATTCGTCGCCGGTGGATATTTTATCTGCGAGTTCTTCCTGTATGGAAGCGGTGCTGCTGCAAGTATCCCTGCTAATATTATCCAGGGAGTCGGTGGACTTATTATCTCTGCTGTATTATATCCGGTACTGATCGCAATCCCGGATGTACGCCAGGCAGCATACGAGACGAAGAATTAAATTTGCTTCTCCTGCATACTTTTGTATCAAAAAAGGATAAATTCTTTCCGTAACTTTGAAAGAATTTATCCTTTTCTTTTTTACAAACTGACTGCATTCACTTGTAATCTTTTCTAAACAAACTTACCTGTAAGCAAAACTAAAAATATTCCTGTTGCCAGTAAATCCGCACATCCGCCCGCACTGATATTGCGGGTAATATACGACGCATCCATCTGACATAGTTCATACGATGCATCCAAAACGTAGGCTCCTCCCTTTTTCAAAAATTTATCTGCCTCACTTTGTACTATTCTCAAGGTTTTCTGGTCGTGTCTGGAAAGAATATTGGAGTCTTCTACCTGACTCATCAACACCATCAGTGTCTGAAGCTTGATCAGATTCCAGTCCTTTTTTGCTCTGATTCCTTCCATAAGAGTAGGAAGAGCCAGATTTCTCACCGCCGGATATCCCCGGAGCGCTTCTCCGCGGATTCCGAAAGTTCCGTATTGCAGCAGATTTTTTTCACCATTACTGACTGCCGTAGTGCTATTGATATTGCGAAGTTCTTCCATCAAGATCTCTGCTGTCATCTGCTGTTCCATATAAAATAACGCAGTAATCGTAAAAGTGTTTCCATGGGCTGTGGCATCCCCTCCGGCTGCCGCACATCTTCCGGCTGCCGCACAAAAGATCCCCAACGTAAAAATGAGGCCTTTATGGGTGTTCACTCCGTCTGTTGCTCTGTACATTGCCTGCTCTGCAAGGATTCCAGTCTTTCTTATCTCAGCGAACAACTCTTTCGGACTACATTGCAATGTATATCCCTGCTCTGCCATACGGATAAAGTAAGGCCGCAAAGCTTCTGCACTTCTTTCAAATGTATGTACATCCATATCGGTATGTGCACCGCATGACCATGTATCTACCAGACCAGGCTTCGGAGTTGTATATACCTCTTCCAATAGTGCCTGCCATGCTTTCGTTCCAATCTCTATGGCAACAGGACTGATCGTAACTTCCGGCAACTGATTTCCGTGCATATCGCGGCCTCCTTTCTCTTATTATCTGCTTCTGAATGTATGTTTCAAAATTTATTCTTCAAATTCAAACTCTTTCATTTCACGCACAACATCCATAATAGTTCCGTCACGGCTTTCGATAATTCCGACAACACGCTCACCAAACTGTACTTTTTCCGGTTCTCCGGCAATGGAATATGCAATGTCTCTTAATTCTTCAATGGTCTTAAATGGCAGATCTACATCTTTCATGGCCTCGATCAGGTCCTGACGTCTTGGATTAATTGCTATGCCATAGTCTGTGATGACTACGTCCACACTTTCCCCCGGTGTTGTTACCGTTGTAACATCTGTACAGATTGCCGGTGTTCTTCCCTGCAGAAGCGGTGCAATAACGATCGCACATTTTGCACCTGCTGCCGTATCCGGATGTCCGCCCTGTGCTCCTGTGATCATTCCATCCGAACCAACTACTACATTACAGTTGAAGTTTACATCTACTTCCAGTGCTGCAAGGATTACAAAATCCAGTTTATTTACAACTGCTCCCTTGTTAAATGGATCTGCATACTGTCCGGCACTGATCCGGAAATGTTTCAGATTCTTCACAGATTCCACTGCTGACAAATCAAAATCCTGTGTATCAAGCAGACAATCTACCTGATCATTGATCAGAAGGTCGCACATCGGTTTTGTAAGTCCGCCAACTCCAAAACGCATACGTACATTCCGTTCTTTCATTTCTTTTGCCAGCGAGATTGTAGAAGCAATCGATGCTCCGCCAACTCCTGTCTGATAAGAAAATCCATCCTTAAAGTATGGCGAATTGACTACAAATTTTGTACAGTAATCTGCCATCATCAGTTTTCTCTGATCTGTCGTCGGTTTTGCAGCTCCGGTTGCAATCTTCTTTGGATCTCCGATTGCATCCACTTCCACCACATAATCCACTCTTGTCATACTAATATGAGCCGGGAAGTTCGGAAATGGAACCAGGCAGTCTGTAATTGCAACCACTTTGTCCGCATGTAATGCGTCCACCATTGCATAAGACAGTACACCACAGTCACTTTTTCCTCCGATTCCACGACAGTTACCATAATCGTCACAGGTAGGAGCTCCGATAAATGCAATATCGATCTGATTCTCCCCTGTTACCAGAGAACGCACACGGCCTCCATGTGACTGCATAACTGCCAGTCCTTTGAGCTTTCCGTGAGAGATAGCTTCTCCGATTTTTCCTCTTACACCGGATGAATAGATATTGGTAATCGTTCCGTCTTCAATATAAGGAACAATCGGATCATGTGCTTTTCCAAGAGAACTTGCACAGATGGTAATATCTTTGATTCCCATATCATGAATCTCTTTCATGACCATATTTACCACAAAGTCTCCCTCACGGAAATGATGATGAAAGCTGACTGTCATTCCGTCTTTGATTCCACATTTTACAAGCACATCATGAATGCTGTCTACAAGCTTGCTTCCATTCGAATTGATCACACTGGTAGTAAGTGGACCGTGTTTGCGATATGTATATCCGTCAAAATGATGTACTCCCTGAAATACTTCTTTCCCTGTCTTTTCCAAGATCTCTTCCGGGATATCTCTGCCTACTGCATTAATCATTTTACAAATCCCCCTTATATACGCCTGAAGCTTTTGCAAGTTCAATGGTTCTCTTTGCACCATCATAGAATGCGATGTCGATCATTTTACCGTCTACTGTAAATACACCGATTCCTTTGGCTTTCTTATCATCAATCTCTCTTACGACCTTTTCTGCAAAGATAATATCTTTCTGAGATGGTGTAAATATTTCATGTACGATATCGATCTGTCTTGGATTGATGATTGATTTTCCATCGAATCCCATCAGATGTATGGTCTCTACATCCTGGCGAAATCCTTCCATATTGTCCAGATCTGTATAGACCGTGTCAAAGCACTGTACACCTGCAGCTCTTGCTGCAATTACCATATTCTGTCTTGCACCCATCAATTCCACACCGGTTCCAGTAATATGTGTCTGCAGGTCTTTGGTATAATCTCCACCAGAAAGTGCAATACCGAATAATC
>OJMN01001752.1_pt1 | contig 12027 bp, 9 predicted proteins | sample 1597261 | NCBI WGS metagenome assembly OJMN01 (sample SAMEA2452130, study PRJEB22498) | human gut metagenome | biome: human feces; feature: human gut; material: feces | place: Australia | collected 2012 | reverse complement strand
CATATCCGCTTACGATTAAGTTCTCTCCAAATGCACCATCATCAATCGGCGCACCTTTTGCTTTAAATTCCTCTATTTTTTCATAAGAAAGAAGGCTGACCTGACGATGCCATTTTCCTGCATGGGCATCTCCTTCTAATCCAAAGTCTTTGATCACATTGACTTCGTTGATATTTTTCTTCACGGTTCCTCGTTTTTCACTGATACAGACTGCTTTTATGATTCCTTCCATACAAAATCACCACTCTTTCCACCTGTTTTCTCTACTAAATGTATCTCTGACATAACCATATGTTTGTCAATTGCCTTGCACATATCATAAATCGTTAATAAAGCAATCTGTACTCCTGTCAGTGCCTCCATCTCAACGCCTGTTTTCCCTGTTGTTTTGACAAGACAGACTGCTTTGATCTCTTTGGTTTCTTCTAACATTTCAAAATCAACTTTACACTTTGTAAGCATCAGAAGATGGCACATCGGGATCAGTTCAAATGTCTTCTTTGCCGCCATGATCCCTGCGATCCTTGCAGTTCCTAAGACATCTCCTTTTGCCATACTTCCTTCTTTGACTTTTTCAAAGATCTCATCATTAACTTTGATCTTTCCTTGTGCGATCGCTGTTCTTGTTGTTTCTTTTTTCTTCGTCACATCGACCATGACCGCATTCCCATGCTGGTCAAAATGTGAAAATTCTCCCATTTATCTTATCCTCCAATTGTATACATCTTGCTGTTTGACGGCATTTCTTCAAAATGATGTGCCTGTGGTTTTCTATAAATGATTTCTTTTAAAACCTGTTTGATCTCTTCGTCTGACGTTTCAGCCTTTCTTAACAGATCTCTTAAATTTCCTGCTTCTTCATAATAAAGACATGGTTTAATCCCACCGATAGAAGTCAAACGAATACGATTGCATGTATCACAAAATTTTCCATGCAATGCCTCGATCCATCCGATCATTCCCTTATATCCTTCCATTGTTTCATAAACTGCTGGCCCATTTCCCATTCTTTGTTCGGTTTTGTGAAATCTGATCCCTTGATCTTTTAGGTTCTTTCTGATTTCATTTCTTGTTAATGCGATCGTTGTCTTCTTATTTCCAAGCGGCATTTGTTCAATAAATCGTATACAGATTTTATGATCTTTCATATAGTCTATAAATTTTTGAATATCCTCCATCGTCGTCTGTTCTGTCAACACAACATTTATCTTTATATTCAATCCTATATTGACCGCTTTATTAATTACTGATATGACCTGTTTGTATCCATCGAATCCTGTGATCTTTTTATATTTCTCCTGATCCATAAAATCAAGACTTATATTGATCCCATCCACTCCTGCCTCTGCTAATTTCACTAAATCTTTTGATAATAAGATTCCATTGGTTGTTAACGTAACTTTGTTAACTCCATCCGTTTTCTTTAATTCACGGATAAAATCTGAACAACCTTTTCGTACCAACGGTTCGCCACCTGTGATCTTAAATTTGTCAATTCCAAGCGTTGTAAGAATCTTACATACTCTTAGGATCTCCTCATATCTTAAAATCTCCCCATGTGACAACATTTCTTCATGATCAGGGCGGCAATAGGTACAATATAAATTGCAACGATCCGTAATCGATATTCTTGCATAATCAATGGTTCTTTGAAATTGATCTTTCATCTCTTTCTCCTATCGTTATTCTCAATTAAGAATAACGCCTGCCTAAAATCAGACAGGAAAAACCATGTTTTAACATTCTTCCTGTCTGTTCGTTCTTCTATTCTAATATGATTGATTTTTCTTCTTTTTCTTCTATGTACCCAATTATTTTAGCACATGGAATTGTATTTTGTAAATCCTCTAATAATTTTTTTGCATCATTTTCGCTAACTGCGATCATCAATCCTCCAGATGTCTGTGGATCATATAAAATATCTTCCAATGCTCTATTTATTTTTTTGGTTTTTGAAACACCTTCACTTGCATATTTACGATTTCTATAAGCACCTTCCGGGATCATTCCAAGGTCTGCCATAGAAAGAGCTTCTTTGTGATATGGAATCTCTTCTGTCATAAAATGAATCGTTACATCACTGCCCTGTGCCATCTCATAACCATGTCCAAGTAATCCAAACCCAGTAACATCTGTACAACTGTGCACTTCATATTTTACCATAATATCTCTGGCATATTTATTGAGCTGTCTCATCTGATCATAAATCTTGTCCATTACTTTTTGATCGATAAATTCAGCCTTTGCTGATGTTGTTAAAATTCCAACTCCTAACGGTTTGGTCAAAATTAAAATATCTCCAGGTCTTGCCCCGCTGTTTGTCAAAAATTTTTGAGGATGCACAAATCCAGAAACAGATAAACCATATTTGGGCTCTTGATCGTGAATCGTATGTCCACCTGTGATGATCACTCCTGCTTCATATGCTTTTTTATAACCACCTCGTAAAATTGCCTGAATGCTTTCTTTTGGCATATCTTTTGTGACACACATGATATTTAAGGCAAGCTTTGGATCTGCTCCCATCGCATAAATATCACTGATCGCATTCACTGCTGCAATCTCTCCGAACATTTCCGGATCGTCAACAATCGGTGGGAAGAAATCCAATGTCTGAACAAGTGCTGTATTTTCATCAATTTTATAGACAGACGCATCATCACTTTTATCAAAACCAACTAATAACCGTTCATCTGATCTTGTTGGAATTCCGTCTAATAATTTTGCTAAAGTTCCAGCTCCAACTTTTGCTCCACATCCTGCACACTGGGCGAGTTTTGTTAATTTCACTTCTGTTTCCATAGACCTTATCCTCCTGTGAATGTTCATGATCTCTCTTAAACATTATCTCTTGTTACATCTTTTAACCACTTGAAACTGCGATATCTGATCAATGTGATCGGTACTTTGATCAATTCATCACTCATCAATAATACATAAACTGCCGGCACACTCCAATGTAATACAAATGCAGCCAATGCTCCTAATAAAATCGAACATCCCCACATCGTTGATACATCCATGATCAAGCCAAACTTCGTATCGCCGCCAGATCGGAAGATTCCAACGACCATTGTTGTATTAAATGCTTGCGCGATCACAAAATAAGACATCACATAAAACATCATTTTCAGATAGTATCTTGCAGTTGCACTTAAGGATAAGAAAGAAATTACAACTGGAGATGCAATTAAGATCAATCCTCCTCCGATCACTCCCATCACCACACTTAAAATGATAAACCGTTTGGCATAGGCTCTTGCATGATCGAATTTTCTCTCACCGATCGTCTTTCCAAGATAGATCGCTGTGGCGCTGGATAGCCCAAAAGACACAACCGTTGCTAACTGTCTCGCCACCTGTGCAACAGAATTGGCTGCAACTGCAGAACTTCCCATATGTCCAAGAACTGCTGTATTGGCTGATGTTCCAAGCCCCCACATTACCTCATTTAAAACAACTGGGAGGGAATAGACTAAGAAATCTCTCACTAACAGTTTGTCCTGATGAAGGAAATAGTGAACTCTGAATTTTACATCTTTATTATATATTTTTGCATAACCACAAACCAGAACAAGTTCCATAATCCTTGCGATCAATGTCGCAATCGCTGCTCCACGGATTCCAAGAGCTGGGAATCCAAATAATCCAAAAATAAAGATCGCATTAAAAACCACATTGCATAAAAATGATACTAGATAAACAACTGTTGCCACGATCACTCGTTCAATGCTTCGCATGACATATAAATATACATTGGTAATTCCCATGATAATATATGAACATGCAACGATCCTTAAATACTTAACTCCTTCTGCGATCACCTGTGGATCATTTGTAAAAATTCTCATCAACGATGCTGGAATTGTAAATGCTGCGATAGTGAATATCGCAGTTACGATCACTGCTGATCTAATCCCTAATGCCAAGATCTTTTCAATCGCTGTCTTGTCACCTTTTCCCCAGTATTGTGCAGTAAGAACGGTTGCCCCCGATGTTAATCCAAACAAAAACAGTACCATAATGTACTGAATCTGGCCAGCAAGAGAGGCCCCTGATAATACTTTTTCACTGACTTTTCCAAGCATCACAACATCGGCTGCTGTTACTCCAACGTTGATCAGATTCTGCAATGCCATCGGAACGACCAGCGCAAATACATTTTTATAAAAATCTTTCCATTTGATGTTTAAATCATTCAATCTTTTTCTCCTGTTCTTTTCATTACCTCATAATAGGATATAGAAGCTTTGTCTGCTTGTCAAGCACATATTGCCTGCCTGTATTTCATTTAGTATCCCCAAAAATGAAAAATAAAAACCACTTAATAAAATCATCTGCAGATTCATCATTGCGATATTTATTAAATGGTCTTTATCTTTATAATTAGAATTTAATTTTTTGGCATTTATAGATATGTAGTTTATTCTTCGATTTTTAATGCTTCTTCATTGCTGAGCTCTTTGCCATCTTTTGTTGTTGCAACATAGTAGATATCGCCTTCTTCTGGCTGATAATAGATATCTAAATTTACGATCGTGTTCATTTTAACACCAGCTGCTTTTAAATTTTCTTTAACAAGTTTCTCTGTGTCTTTTACATCTATGTTGCGTTCCTGAAACTGTACTTCGATTTTTGTTTTCATACTACTCTCCTTCTTCTTGATCATCTACTCTTTATGTCAACTCTTGATGTGATTATTATTAGATTCTTGTATGCGTACATTGTATTCTACATACGATTTATAATTCATATTATAGCCTTTTTTTCCAATTTATTCAACTTGAATCTGATTTAGTACAAAATCTATCTACTTTTCCTTGATCTTTTTTCCATAACTTTTTGGATGATCATATCTGCGATCCATCCACATAAGAGCCCAATGATCAAACCTCCTAAAACGTCCGTTGGATAATGAACGTATAAATACATTCTTGAAAACGCGATTAAAACAGATACTATCAAAGCTCCTGCTGCCATTCTCTTTCTTCCCGCAAAATACAGCGCACTGACCGATGCAAATGATGCAGCTGTATGTCCCGATGGAAAAGAATAATCCTTCAATGGTGTGACCAACAGCTGGACCGTCTGATTAATGCTATATGGTCTTATTCTTGCCACGATCGGTTTTAAGATCACATTACAAATGATCAAATCTGCAATTAATGCAACTGCCATGTATACTCCTGATTTTCTTGTTTTTGGTATCAGTAATAAAATGACTGTTAAAATGATCCATACGATCCCTGCATCTCCCAGTTTCGTAATAGCTACCATAAATCTGTCTAATAATGGAGTATGGATCGTTTGAAGTTTGTCTAAAATCTGAAATTCAAATCCCATAATGATTTTACTCTGCCTTTCTTTTTCTATTATAACATTGATTCTTTGATTTTATAAAACATTGATACATAGGTTGTATCCTTAGATTCTAAAATATGCCGTACTCCTATTTCTCGAAGCTGCTTCGTTGTCTTTTCTCCAATACTGATACACGGAATATTCTCTATCCATTGTTGCTTTTCTTCTCCTATCTGATCAAAAAATCTTCGAGCTGATGATGCACAGGTAAAAGAAACACTTCGGATATCTTTCATTTCTGGAATTTCACTTAAAATCTTTCTATTATTTTCATACATGACCTTTTCTGTTACCTGACAGATCGGTGTAAGGGCTTTTTTTAATTTTTCTCCACCAGATATGCCTTTACAGTACCAGACCACATCCTTTGCATCTACTTCCTGTTTCATAAGTTCGGAAAGATTGATCTCTCCTGCTTCTTCTGGCATAAGATCTGCTATAATCCCATATTGCATCAAGACATCTTTTGTCTTTTTACCTACAACGACAATTTTTTTATCGAAGAGATCTCGAAGATCCAGATTCGAAGATTTCATCTGTTTCATAAAACCATGAACTCCATATCTGCTTGTAAAAATCAGATAGGTCACTTTCGCTAATTCCTCTTTGGAAATCCGGTCATATCTATAAGAAATCTCTCCTGTCTGAAGTTCCTTGACCTTATATCCATGATCTTTTAATATCTGCGCTAACTTTGATGGCTGATCTCCTATTTTGGTAACTAAATGACAGGTCGTATCTTCTGGTTTTTGAATCTGTTTTTGAAGTTTCACAACGTCTCCTACAACAATGACTGCTGGTGATGAAAGTTTTTCTTGCTTTACTTTTTCATGAATCGTATTTAATGTTGCTTCACATGTTTGCTGCTTTGTAGATGCTGCACTAGAAACAACTGCAACAGGTGTATTGGCATCCATTCCATTTTTTAATAGATTCATTGTGATCTCTTCTAGTTTCGAAAGTCCCATTAAGAACACTAAGGTTTCTTCAGACTTTGCCATAGATGCAAAATTAAGATCAGATAACTGATTTCTTCGATCATGTGCTGTCACAACACGGAATCCTTTGGAGATTCCTCGATGAGTTACAGGAATCCCCGCAAGTTCCGCAGCTGCGATACAGGAGCTGATTCCTGGAACAACTTCACAATAAATTCCATGATCGGCTAAATATATGGCTTCTTCTCCACCTCTTCCAAAGACAAATGGATCCCCACCTTTTAAACGCACTACGATATCATATTGTAATGCTTTTTGTGCTAATAATTCATTGATCTGTTCTTGTTTCATCGTATGATGATGATTTTCTTTTCCAACATAGATATGTTCGCATCCTTCTTTTGTTTCATCTAATAATTCTTGTGGGATCAATCTGTCATAAATGACACAATCCGCCTTTTTTAAGATTTCTTTTCCTTTAACCGTGATAAGTCCTGGATCTCCCGGTCCTGCACCAATTAAATATACGATTCCTGCCAGCTGTTTTTTGATATTTTTTACTGCCGTTTGTGCTAAGATCTCAGGGCATGTTCCATAAACTTTCGTATATGCCTGTTTACTTCCATCTTCATTTCCAAACATAGCATATAGTTCGTACCCTTGATCTGTCTTTTGACATCTGGCACCTGCCGGAGTATGACAACTGCCTCCCATTTGTTCTAAGAAATTTCGTTCTGCACATACTTCGTTCATTGTTTCTTCATCACAAAATACATCCAACATCTTTTGCAATTCTTTCTGATCTTCTCTTACTTCCAAAGCCAGAGCACCCTGTGCTGGTGCTGAGATCATGTCTTCTGGCGCCAGATATTGCGTGATCACATCTTCCATTCCTAGTCTTTTAAGACCTGCTGCCGCAAGAACGATTCCATCTAATTGTTGTTCCTCCATTTTTCGAAGTCTCGTATCAACATTCCCTCGAATATTTATAATCTGAAGGTCTGGTCTTAACTTTAATAACTGAAATGCTCTTCTTTTGCTTCCTGTTGCTATCACAGCATCTTCTCGTAATTCAGACAGATGTTTCGCTGTTCGAAGGATCAACACATCTCTTGGATCTTCCCTTTTCCATACTTTTGTAAAAACAAGGCCTTTTGCCGGGGTTGACGGCATGTCTTTCATGCTGTGAACTCCCATATGGATTTCCCCAGAAATGATCTTTTCTTCAATCTCTTTGACAAACAGACCTTTTCCACCAATTTTATCTAATGGTTTATTCTGAATCTTATCACCTTTTGTTTTAATGATCTGGATTTCAAAAGTGTGTTCTGGATAAGCTTTCGCTAATTTTTCCTGAACATATTTTGTCTGGATCAGTGCAAGGCGTGATCCTCTTGATCCGATGATATATTTCATAGGTCATTTTCCTTTCTTTGTCTCTATCCCAAAAAGCTGTTCTACCATCTTCTTATAATCTGCTTGTTCCTGTCTTGTTTCTAAATGTTTTAATTCCTGAATCGGTTCTTTGATCATGCGCTGCAAGGATGCATTTAACACCTTCTTTAGAAGTTTCTGCTCTCTTGTTCCAAAATCTATTTTTCTTGATAAATATGAATAACTATCTTCCACGATCTCTGTACATTTTTCCTGCAAGGAGCGAATTGTTTCTTCCATTGGTGCCTGAAACAGCCACTGCATCGTTTCTTCTTTTGCTTTGCTGATCATCGTATTGCTTTGTCTGCAAAGTTCTTCACGTTCTGACTGATTTGCTTTAGAAATCTCTTTGATCGTATCTAAATTGATCAGATTTACCTTTGAGTCATCTGAAAGTTTTGGATCAATATCTCTTGGTGTTGCAAGATCTAAAAATGTAACTTGTTTTTCTGGCGTATAATATTCTTGTTTTACAACCACATGTGGTGCTGATGTTGCAGATACTACAATATCACATTGTTTCATGATCTCATATCTTTGTTCGTAAGAAATGATCTCAATCTCTTGAAACTCTTTCTGAACATTTCCTGCATGTGCCAGTGTTCTGCTGCATAAATAAATCTTGCCTGCTTCATATTCCTGCAGATAACGAAGTGCAAGAACTGCAGTATCTCCGCTTCCGATCACCAAGACCATTTTGTCTTTGATATCACATATTTTCTGTAATTCACAGATTCCGATATATCCAACAGATACTGGTTTCTCACTTATTCTAAACGTTGTTTTTACCTTTTTTGCACAAGTAATAGCATCTCTTACGACTTTATTTAGTTCTTTCTTGCTAAATCCCATGGTTCTTGAAAAATCCAAGGCATCTTTTACCTGTCCAAGAATCTGATCTTCTCCTAGTACCATAGATTCTAATCCTGCGGTTACTTGAAACAGATAAGAAACTGCTTTATCTTCTTCGCAATGTCTGATATATTGCTCGATCTCTGCTTTATCGAACATATCACAGTATATATTTTGTATTTTTTTAATCTGTTGTTCATCATCAAAAAAATAATAAATCTCACTGCGGTTACAGGTCGATAAGATCATCACCTGTTCAACCCCTATTTCCTCTGCTTTATGAAAAAATTCAAGCTTCTTCTGATCCGTAAATGAAATTTCATCACGAATGGTAAGATCTGCATTTTTATAATCAATTCCTAGAAATCCAAACTGCATAGAGCCTCTCCTGCAAGTTTACATGTTTTCTCAATATCTTCTTCTGTATGTGCGTTAGAAATAAACATTGTCTCAAACTGAGATGGTGCAATATAAATTCCGCGATCTAGTAAATATCCAAAATAATCTGCATACTGTTCTGTATTGGATGTCACAGCACTTTCAAAATCTCTGACTTTCTGGTCTGTAAAGAATACACTCATTAAAGATCCAATCTGATTAACACAAATATATCCTTTTCCTGCTTCTCTTGCTGCATCAGCAAGTTTTCTTGTTTTTTGCTCTAGTCTTTCGTAAATCTGCGGATCATTTTTTAAGATATTTAATGTCTCAATTCCTGCCGTTGTTGCAACTGGGTTTCCTGACAATGTTCCTGCCTGATAAACTGGCCCATCTGGAGAGATCATCTGCATGATTTCTCTTCTTCCGCCATACGCACCAATCGGCATTCCTCCACCAACAATTTTTCCAAGTGTTGTGATATCTGGTTTGATATTATAATACTGCTGTGCTCCTCCTAGAGATAGCCTAAAACCTGTAATAACCTCATCAAAGATCAATAATGATCCGTGATCTTTTGTGATCTCTCTTAAAAATTCGAGAAATCCTTCTTCTGGAAGTACTAATCCCATATTAGCTGCCACCGGTTCTACGATCACTGCTGCGATCTGATCTTTATTTTCATCAAATAGTTTTTGTACAGAATCTTTGTCATTGTATTCTGCAACTAATGTATTCTTCGTATCATCTTTTGGAACTCCGGCACTATCTGGAACGGATGTTGTAAGTGCTCCCGATCCTGCTTTTACTAACAAACTGTCGGAATGTCCATGATAGCATCCGCGGAATTTAACGATCTTATCTCTCCCTGTAAACCCTCTGGCTGCACGGATCGCACTCATAACAGCTTCTGTTCCAGAACTTACTAGACGGCTTACTTCCATAGATGGAATCAATTCACTGATCAATTCTGCAAGGATCACTTCCTTCTCTGTTGGTGCTCCGAAAGTCAAACCGTTTTCACAAGAGTCCATGACTTTTTTGATGACTTGAGGATGAGCATGTCCTAAGATTCCAGGTCCCCATGAACATACATAATCGATATATTCATTTCCATCGGCGTCAATAATACGGTCGCCTTTTGCAGATTCCATGAATCTTGGAGTACGATTTACCGCACGGAATGCACGAACTGGACTGTTTACCCCTCCCGGAATATGTACTTTTGCTCGTTCATATAATTCTTTTGATCTTGTATCTTTCATTTTATCTTTCCTCTTCTTTCAGCCATTTTGCAACATCAAGTGCATGATATGTAATGATCATCTTTGCACCAGCACGTTTTAATCCGACCATATTTTCCATAACGATCTTTTTCTCATCGATCCATCCATTGGCCGCAGCTGCTTTTACCATAGCATATTCTCCGCTTACATTGTATGCAACGATCGGAATATTGTATTTCATAGATGCTTCTTTCATAATATCCATATAAGCAAGTGCTGGTTTGGCAATGATCAAGTCTGCTCCTTCTTCGATGTCTTCCCCGATCTCTCTTAGAGCTTCCTGTCCATTTGCCGGATCCATCTGGTATGTTTTTCTATCTCCAAATCCTGGTGCAGAATGTGCTGCATCACGAAATGGTCCATAGTATCCTGACGCAAACTTGGCACTATAAGACATGATCGGTGTGTATACAAATCCTGCTTCATCTAAAGCTTCACGAATAGCTTTCACTCGAAGATCCATCATATCACTTGGCGCAATGATATCTGCCCCTGCTTTTGCAGCTTCAATAACATGCTCCCTGTAATCTTTCAGGGCAACCATTATATTAAATCCTATAATTCCATTTGGTGAAATTCGTCTTGCTTTTTCATATTCTTTCTTTATTGCTTTTTTGTTGGCAAGTCTTGGATTATTTTCAAAATCCTCTTCCTTAAATCCGATTTGTGCAGAAGAAATAATTCCCACTCCACCTTCTTTTGCCACGGCTCCTGCAAGATTTCCAAGGCTGATTCCTACCCCCATTCCACCTTGTACTATGGGCCTTTCTGCTATTAAATCTCCAATCTGTAAAGGTTTATAATTCATCCATAACTCCTTATTTAAACTGCTTTCTAATATCCATTGCTAAAAAAGTTGTATCTTTCATCTACTAATTGTTCCTTAGTAATTTTTGTTTTTTCAGCAAGGAATTTCACAATTTCTTTATCCATTTTTTCCGTAATTTTTGGTAACGTATCCGTTGTATATTTTTCAGGTTCAAAGAAAACCTTCTTAACTATTCCCATTTCTTTTAAATCTTTTGCAGTCATTTTCATTGCTCCTGCGGCTTCCTTAGCCCTCTTGCTGTCCTTCCAGAGAATACTGGCATAACCTTCCGGAGACAAAATTGAATAAACTGCATTTTCCATCATCCACACTTCATCTGCAACAGCCAAAGCCAACGCACCGCCACTTCCACCTTCTCCAATTACTATTGAAAGAATCGGTGTTCTAAGTGATGACATTTCAAAAAGATTTCTTGCGATTGCCTCTCCCTGGCCATGCTCCTCTGCTTCAATTCCACAGGCAGCGCCTGGCGTATCGACAAAGCAAAGAATTGGACGATGAAACTTTTCAGCCTGCCTCATCAAACGAAGTGCCTTTCTATAACCTTGCGGGGAACACATGCCAAAATTTTCATTTTTCTCCTGTGCAATCACAGTGACAGGCTGACCATCAAAAAAGCCAATTCCCGCCGTAACAGCTTTATCATCTGTCATTATTCGATCACCATGAAATTCATAAAACTGATCAATTAGTGCATTAATATAATCATAACCTATAGGACGTTTTTTATCGCGTGAAAAGCAAACGCGGTCCCATGCCGAATATTTTTTCTGAATATTTTCTTCTGCTGCTTTGACATTTTCAATTTCAGTTTTTTCTGCGAAAGAACTTATCTTCAATTCAGCCGATACACTATGAAGATGCAAAAGATCTGTCAGCACTTTCTTTTGCTCATGACGCTCAACAATGCGATCCACAAAGCCATGCTCAAGCAAAAATTCTGCTCGCT
>OJMN01001745.1_pt1 | contig 12042 bp, 9 predicted proteins | sample 1597261 | NCBI WGS metagenome assembly OJMN01 (sample SAMEA2452130, study PRJEB22498) | human gut metagenome | biome: human feces; feature: human gut; material: feces | place: Australia | collected 2012 | reverse complement strand
GAACTCATCAACGCAGGTCACGATGTTGTAATTGCAGATAATTTTTCAAACAGCTGTCCCGTTGCGGTTGAAAGAGTTGAAGAACTGACAGGCAGAAAAATTCCGCTCTATGAGGCCGATGTATGTGACAGAGATGCCGTTGAAAAGATTTTTTCGGAGAATAAGATTGATGCGGTAATTCACTTTGCAGGTCTTAAAGCAGTAGGTGAAAGCTGCGAGAAGCCTGTTGAATATTACCGTAACAACATTGATTCAACGCTCACATTGCTTGAAGTGATGAAAAAACACGGTGTAAATAACTTTATTTTCAGCTCAAGTGCCACGGTTTACGGTACTCCGGAAACTGTTCCGCTTGTTGAAACAATGCCAAAGGGTTCTCCTACAAATCCGTATGGCTGGACAAAGTTTATGATGGAACAAATTCTTACAGACACCGCAAACGCAAATCCCGATATGTCTGTTGTTCTTCTTCGTTACTTTAACCCGATCGGCGCTCACGAAAGCGGCAGAATCGGTGAAGATCCTAACGGAATTCCGAATAACCTTATGCCGTACATAACACAGGTTGCCGCAGGCAGACTCAAGTGTCTCGGTGTTTTCGGCAACGATTATCCTACGCATGACGGCACGGGCGTGCGTGACTATATCCATGTTGTTGACCTTGCAAAAGGTCATGTAAAGGCTATTGAATATTCCGCAGAGCACAAGGGAACCGAGATTTTTAATCTCGGAACAGGTGTGGGCTACAGCGTTCTTGATATTGTAAAGGCTTTTGAAAAGGCAAATTCTATTGAAATTCCTTATGTTATAAAGCCACGCCGAGCAGGCGACATTGCAGAATGCTTTGCCGACGCAACAAAAGCCAAAAAAGTACTTGGATGGATTGCCGAAAAAAATCTTGAGGATATGTGCCGTGACAGTTGGAACTGGCAATCTCACAATGTGAATGGTTACAAATAACAAATAAATGATATTTTATTTGTGCATTCCTACAAAAAAACAATATTTTGTCAAATAATCAGTCAGCAAGAGTTTTTAGCATTGACTTTTGGTGGTTGATTGTTGTATAATTAAACTGCTTATAGAAGCATTATCACATAAGGAGGAAAAGAAAATGTTCAAAAAAGCACTTAGCCTTTTACTGTCTATGATGCTTGTTGTGACATCACTCGTTGCAACTGTAGTGAGCGTTTCTGCTGCCGGCGATTCATATTTCGTATCCGGTTGTGAAGAACTCACAGGTTACAAGTGGGCTGAGACTGAAGCAACTTGCGGAGATAATGTAATGACAGAAAACGGCGACGGTAACTACGAAAAAGTATTTACCAACGTAGCAGTCGGCAACGGCTACCAGTTCAAGGTCGTTAAAAACGATAAAGAGTGGATTGGTGTAGGCGATACCGGCGAAGACAACTTCACATTCAATGTAACAAAGGAATGTGATGTAACAGTAACTTACAACCCTACAACAAATGAAATCACTGCAACAGGTGAAGGTGTTGTAATTCCGACAGAACTTGTTGTTGACCACATTACAGTCGTTGGTAACGGTGAAGATGCATGGCTCAACGGTAAGGACTGGAAGGTAGATGCTGAAGCTAACCACATGACAGAGACATCTGAGGGTTCAAAGGTTTACCAGATTAAGTTTGAGAGCCTTGACGCTTATGAGAACTATCAGTTCAAGTTTGCTGCCAACGGTTCATGGGCAGATAACTGGGGCCTTCCTGAGCAGGGCACAGCTCCTCTCAATGAGTGGTTTGACCTTACATACAACGGTCAGAACATGATCATTGATACAGATGCAGCTGGTTACGAAGACGGTTATGACATCGTTCTTACACTTGACCTTTCAAACTTTAACTATGCTACAAAGCAGGGTGCAAAGGGTAAGGTTGACATCGTTACTGGTGCAGAGCCTACAACAGTAGCAGAGCCTACAACAGTAGAGCCTACAACAGTAGCAGAGCCCACAACAGTAGCAGAGCCTACAACAGTAGAGCCTACAACTGCAGCTCCTGCAAAAAAGGGTCTCACAGTTACAGCTACTTCAAACCTCTTTTCTGAGAAGCAGGTTACTCTCAGCGCAGATCAGAAGACTGTAAGGGTTACATACATGTTCCAGACCAAGGACAGAGATGGTATGTTGAACTTCCAGTATAAAATGAACTATGATCCTGCTGTTCTCAAGGTTTCAGCTAATACAAGAAAGAGTACTTCATTCGAATATCCAAATTTCGAATTCAACAAAAATGTAGCTCCTGGTTTACTTATGGGTATAGGAAGTGACACAAGCCTCTATTTTTCATCAGAAAAAGAAATAGTATTTTCTTCTGTTGAATTCGATGTCATCAATCCCGAGGCTGTAGCAACTACTGTTGACCTTGATGTAGAGTATCTTACTATTTCAAATCAAGACCCTGTATCAGAGTTGGAAATCCCTAGTGATGAAGTAGTACTCTTAGACAAATCTGTATTAGATCAGGATGCATTTGATAAGTATGTCGCAGTTGCTAAAACTGTAACAGTTCCCGACGGTTCAGAAGAGCCTACAACAGTAGAGCCTACAACAGTAGAGCCTACAACAGTAGCAGAGCCTACAACAGTAGAGCCTACAACAGTAGAGCCTACAACAGTAGAGCCTACAACAGAAGAGCCTACAACAGCTCCTGCTGCCGATACTACATATGTAGTTGCCGGTACAACAAATCTTACAGGCTATGAATGGGTTGGTACACCTGCTGCAGCTCCTGAAAATGTTATGACAGCTGACGGCAGCGTATTCACAAAGACATTCTCTGCTGTTCCTGCAGGTAAAAACTATCAGCTCAAGGTTGTTGCAAACACAGGCGACGAGCAGAAGTGGATCGGTCTTGACGGTACAGATAACAATGTAACTTTCGATGTAGAAACAGCTTGTGATGTTACTGTAACATTCGATCCTGCTACAAACAAGATTACTGTAACAGGTGACGGCGTTAAAATGGTAACAGACCTTGATGTTAACAGCATTACAGTTGTTGGTAACGGTGAAGACAACTGGCTCAACGGTGTAGCATGGGGTGTTGACGCTGAAGTTAACCACATGACTCAGGTTTCTGACAAGGTATATCAGATTAAGTATGAAAATATTGAATCTGCAGACGATGCTTATCAGTTCAAGTTTGCTGTAAACGATACTTGGGCAGCTAACTGGGGTCTTCCCGAGCAGAGCGCAGCTCCTATAGGCGAAGAATTTGACCTTACATTCAATGGTGAGAATATGCTTCTTAACACAGTTTCTGCAGGTTTTGAAGAAGATTCACTCGTTGATGTAACAATCACACTCGACGTTACAAACTTTGATTATTCAACACGTACAGGCGCTAAGGCTACTGTTAAGGTTGAGCCTTCAACTCCTGCAGTTGATAATTTAACAATCAACGCTACATCTAATATTTGCCAGGCTAACGGTTCAGGCACATTTAATGTAGGCGACAAGGTATCAGTTTACTATCTCCTTGACACTAAGGACGCACAGCTTGAAGAAGTACAGTGGGCTCTTACATATGATAAGAACCTCCTTACACTTGATTCACTTACAATGCCTGAAATCGCTGACGGCATGGTAAATATGAATGATGTTTCAGGCAATGCTTCAAACCTTGCACTTTATGATTTTGCAGGCGGCAAGAAGCTTGTTGAGGCTGTGTTCACAGTTAACGGTACAGGTACAACAAATGTTGACCTCAATGTAGTTGATCTTACACTTGGTAAGCTCAATCCTGCAACAGGCACAGTTGATGCTGATTCAGAATATGAAGCAGTAGTTAACGGCGACATGGCTAATGATCTCTTTGATCACATTAACTCAGACGCTAAGGTTGAGGCATATGTTGAGCCTACAACAACAGAGCCTACAACAACAGAGCCTGCTACAACAGAGCCTGCTACAACAGAGCCTGCTACAACAGAGCCTACAACAGTAGAGCCTACAACAACAGAGCCTGCTACAACAGAGCCTGCTACAACAGAGCCTACTACAACAGAGCCTGCTGCAACAGAGCCTACTACAACAGAGCCTGCTGCAACAGAGCCTACTACAGTAGCTCCTACTACACCTGATGCTACATCTGCTACACAGGCTGCAACAAAGGGTCAGTCAACAGCTGACACAGCTACTTCTGACACACCGGCTAACGGCACAAGCAGCAACGCAGTACAGACAGGTAATGCTTCTATGGCAGTAGTTATCCTCTTAGCTCTTGTTTCTGCAACAGGTGTTGTTTACTTCACAAGAAAGAGATTCAATAAGTAATTGAATTTCCTATTGTAAGACTGTTAACGGCGTTGACAGATTAAAAAAATAATTTTTCGCCTCTCGGTTTTCCGAGGGGCGTTTTTTTATATCGTAATGTTGTGAAAATCAGTTTGAATTATAATTTCTAAAATATCATTTCTTTAAAGGCGAGTCTGCAATTAATTTTTTTCACATAAATTTCACCGAGAATTGTTAAAATATTGATTGAAATTTTAGTCTTAATGATATATAATAGGGATATCAAACTAAAGGAATGAAAAAAATGTCTAAAAAAATCAAAAATATGCTTTCAATTCTCTTCGTGGCTGTACTTACCGTGTCAGCATTCTGTATTCCTGCAAGTGCTGCCGAGGATAACCTTACAATCAGCATTTCAACAGATGAAAAGGATTCCGTAACAGCTAAAGCCGGCGATACGGTAAAGTATGCTATTTATATGACCGATACAAAAGAAGAAGTAATCGGAGCCGCAATGAGTTTCTTTTACAACGATGAATATTTGAAGTTGAATGCCGATTCAATAAACTGTGAAAGCTTTAAAACTGCGATTGGCAACCCTAAACTGAAAAATTATTACACCTTTACATGGACAGATGTTCAGAATCCCGTAAAGCTTAACGGTGACAAGGCTCTTGTTTCTGCTGAATTCAAGGTACTAAAGGGAGGCAAAACCGATCTTTCATATTTCATCTCTGATATGTACGGCGATGATATGACATATCTCAAATCGTATAAAATCACCTGCAAGCTTTGGGTGAACGGTAAAGAGGTAGAGGATAGTGCCGTTCCGATAGTAAATAATGATACGGCAAATTCCGAAAAAATTCAGGGCGATTTTGTAAACTACATTGACGGAATGGGCGAGGAAAACTCACCTAACAAAGACGACCATAAGTCGGTAGTTGTTGAGAAAAAGTACATCTCAACTCAGCAGAATAGTCAGGTTGTAGATGTTACAAAGGTTGTTGAGAGCTCTGCAAACGGTTCGGGTTCAAATACGACATTAATTATTATAATTGCAATTGTTGTTGTTTTGATTGCCGCTGGTGCAATTATTTTCGTAAAGAAAAAGGACGAAAAAAAGAACAAAGCTGCGGACAATAATGCAATGTCGGATGACGCAGATGCGGATAAATAAAACAGATAAATATCTTTTATAGGAAAATTTTTTATAATACAAGCTAAATACACAAAATTGCGATTGCAATTTTGTGTATTTTTTTGTTTTAAGCTTTTTGAAAAAGATTGCAATTTTGAAAATTTTGTTATATAATGATTCCATACCGATAGAAATCGGAAATTTTTTTGGAGGAGATTCAAATGTCAAAAAAACTTATCAGTATCATAGTGTCATGCGCTCTCGTTCTTTCACTTGCTCTTGTAGGTGTAATCGGCGTTTCCGCAGCTATTGATACAAACGGTCGTTATGTCCCAAGTGAGGGCGTAAAAGAAACACACAAAGTTTACTTCCTTATGCCTGAGTCATGGAAGAGTGAAAAGTTCAATGCTAATGATGCAGGTGCATACTGGTGGAACGGTTCAGACGCATGCAGCTCTCTTGACGGTACGTCAGTAGGTGCTGCTTGGCCGGGTTATAAGATGCAGGTTGAAAATGCTGAAAATAACATCTTCTATCTTGACCTTCCTACAGATGTTCCTAATCTTGATTTCAACAACTACCTTAACGGCGGTCTAAGGACAGAAGATGCCGCAACAGGTAAAGTAACTTACGAGTTTAGTGAGGAACAGTTTAAGGCTGCTAAGCAGACTGCCGATGTTTCTTGTCAGTACTATTCGGAAGGCGACAATGAATATTATGACAATTTGCTTGACGGCGAATTCTGGACAAAGGCTCAGGAAGCATTTGACGGTGATGACAAGACATTCCTCGGTAAATTTGCTGACAACTTCTTTGAGGATCCTGACTGGGGTATCTCAATGTACCTCACCAACATGATTTATGTTATAGACCCTAGCAACACTTCTGTAAGCGTAACAGGTAAGGAAACATATGCCGGTGAGTTCTACTTCTACTATGGTCTTAACGAAGAAACAGGCAAGTACGAGTACGGTTCACTTCCTAACTATGATATGGCTAAGGAAGCAGGTCTTGTTCAGACAGTAGACAAGAATGCAAAACCTGCTACACCTGATCAGCCTACAACAACAACTCCGTCAAATAACAACAACACAAATCCTACAAAGAACACAGTTCCTACTGCAGGTCAGAACCCAACATCTTCTGCAAACGCAGTTTCAACTGCTGACACAGCAAAGAGCACAGACAACAGCGCAGTTCAGACAGGTGCTACAACAGCAGCTGCAGTTCTCGCAGTTCTCCTTGTTGCAGGCGGTGCAGTTCTTTACACACGCAAGAGATTTGAATAATCTTAAATAATTATACATAATTATTTGATGCCCTCCGCTTTGGAGGGCATTTTTGCTTTTATCATAGATAAAATTTGCAGTTGTTTGTACTGCCTTTGTTCGCATAAGAGCTAATAAAGAAATCTTATAAAACAGTACAGTGATTTTTGGTGATTATTACAATAGGTTTCAGATGCCAAAATGCCCTGTAACACTTGATTTTTTCTGAGTTTTATACTATAATAGTCGTGCTGATACAAGTATGGTGTCGGAAAATCATAAGGAGGAAATACAAATGTCCAAAAAAGTTATCAGTCTTTTATTGGCTGTTATGCTCACAGCGGCAATGATAGTGGTTGCTGCAATAAGCGTTTCTGCCGATACGGACGATGAAGGCAGTTATGTGCCTTCTGAGGGCACTGAAACCTACCATATATATTTCTGTAAGCCTGATGACTGGGAAAACAAATATACATCTGATGCAGGTGTTTATTGGGAAAACGGTTCGGATACTCCTTCAGCGTGGCCGGGTTATTCAGCTCGCAATGCTGATATCAAAAATGTTTACTGTTCTGATGTACCGACCGATGCTGATAAAGTAATCTGGAACAACGCTCTTAAGGGTACAGACGATCCGACAAATCCTGAATATAAACTTGCTTATCGAACAACCGATATTATTTTTAAGGGTTATGATAAAGGCGAGTCTGATTATTATCCCGACGGTGTTGAAAGCTTTGACAATATGATTTATATTATCAATCCTGAATTTACTTCCGAGAACGATAGGGATGAATTGATTTTTACCGGTGAGTGGTTCTACTACTACGGTAACGGTGAATACGGCAATGCTCCTAAAAAGGCAGACCTCAAGGCCGGCGATTATTACGGCAAAGACGGTGTGTTCCCGACAGAGTACAATCCATCGGGTGAGGAAACAACAGCCGAATCAACAACAGAGGTTGTAACAGAATCGGAAACAACCGAGTCTGCAACTGATGTCCCCGTTGCAACAGAGGGTACAACATCATCTGCTGAATCTTCGCTTGCTCTTACAGTAAATGCAACATCAAATTACTTCCCAATGGCAAGTGCAAAGTATAATGCAGTAACAAATCAGGTAACGGTTACATATATTATGCAGTCTCCAAAGAATGTGCTTGACACGCAGTGGCACATTTCTTATGACCCTTCAATCCTTTCGGTTGCTGATGTGAATACTGCTAAGTCGGTTTGCCCGACAATGGACGGCAGAGGTGTATATGTAAACTTCAAGAATAAGTCGGAAGGCGTTGGTTATGTAAAATTCGGTGCAAGTAATCTCGGTCTTTATGACTTTAGCGAAAAGACGCTTTTTGCAACAGTTGTTTTTGATGTTAAAGACGTTTCAAAGGTTGCCCCTGTTTCTACAACGGTTGACCTTGTTGTTGAGGTACTTCGTGTTTCGGAAGTAAATCCGGACACAGAAATGACTGACTGTTCAAAAGAAGTTATTCTTGTTGATAAAGAAGTAGTTAAGAAAGCTCCTGTTGCTGCGGCAGTAAAAAATGATCTTTCAACTGAGCTTACTCCTTCAACCTATGCAGAACCGACAACAGCCGAGCCTTCAACCGCAGAGTCATCTACTGAGGCTACTAAGGCTACAGAGAAAACGCAGGAATCAACTAAGGATACAATTGCTCCTGTAACTTCACAGGATGCAACATCTGTAACACAGCCTGTAACAAAGAAAATCAGCTCAACATCCGACACTCCGGATACATCTGACAACGGCAACAATAACAATGCAAATGCTGCTGTTCAGACAGGTGAAGCTCCTCTGGCTGTTGTAATCCTCTCTCTTCTCATCGGCTCAACTTGTGTAATGTTCGTTCTTCGTAAGAAAGAAGAAATCCTTTAACGGCTGATAAAGACTAATAATTAAGAGGGCTGACCAAACAAAGGTCAGCCCTCTTTCTGTGCTGTGATTGTGGTTTAAAATCCTGATAAAAATACAAAAAACAGCTCCACCGTAAATAGTGGAGCTGTTTCGTAATCTGTAAAATCAGTTAGCTCTGGTAACCTTACCTGAACGCAAACAACGGGTGCAAGCATATACACGCTTTGGTGAACCGTCAACAATAGCCTTAACACGCTGTACGTTGGGCTTCCATGTTCTGTTTGATCTTCTGTGTGAGTGAGATACCTTAATACCGAACTTTACATCCTTACCGCAGAATTCACATTTTGCCATGCGTCTGCACCTCCTTAAAGAAAACTAATTCTATTTCTAACTTTGTTATAATAACAGAAAATGAGAGAAAATGCAAGTGTTTTTTGAAAATTTCTTAACTTGTTTTTTGCTCTTGTAATTTTTGACGATATATTATATAATTAAGAATAAATATAGTTACACGATTGTTACCTAAAAATTCAGATTTCAGGAGGCTCTTATGCTCTCATTATTACTTAACGGCATCAGAAACGGCAACCTTGATTTCGGCTCGGTAATTGCCGAAATATTGGCTGTACTCGTTATTATATTTTTAATTCTCCCGTTCCATGAATGGGCGCACGCTTTTACTGCTTCACTTCTCGGTGATAAGGCGGTAAAGGGCAGAGGCAGACTTTCAATTAATCCGCTCAGCCACATTGACCCTATGGGTGCTTTGTGTATGCTTTTGTTCGGATTCGGTTGGGCAAAGCCTGTTCCGATTGATCCGAGAAATTTTAAAAATCCAAAGGTCGGTATGGCAATCACTGCAATTATGGGACCGATTGCAAATATCGTTGCCGCATTGGTCGGACTCCTCATTTACTATCCGATTATCCTTTTTACAGGCGCATTTCCGCTTTCGACAATCGGAGGATATGTTGTTCAATTCTTGAGCTTCTACATTTCGTGCAATGTCGGACTTGCTGTGTTCAACCTTATCCCGATTCCGCCTCTTGACGGCTCAAAGGTTCTTTTCGTATTTTTACCCGACAAGGCTGTTGAATTCTTTTACAGATATCAGATGTACTTTTTTATCGGTCTTTTTGTTCTCTTGTATGTGGGAATTCTCAACACTCCGATTAACTGGCTCAGCAATCAGATTCTTAACTTCATCAGCTGGCTTGCAAGCCTGCCGTATATGCCGTTTGTCGGTTGATTTCAAAATCATTCGTAACATCAAATCATAACTGAAACTTATTTATGGAAACACAACAACTTCAATATAAGCTGTCGGCATTTGAAGGTCCTCTTGACCTTTTGCTGACGCTGATTTCTAAAAACAAAATAGATATTTACGACATCAGCATTTCCGAATTGCTCGACCAGTACATGGAACAGATTAATATGATGCAGGAAAATCAGATGGATATCGCATCGGAATTTCTGACAATGGCGTCAAGGCTTGTTTATATCAAGTCTGTAATGCTCCTGCCAAAATATGAGGAAGAGGCTGAAGAACTCAAGAAAGAACTTTCGGGACAGCTTCTTGAATATGCCGTTTGCCGTGAAATGGCGGCAAAGCTGGGCGATATTTATGACTTTGACAGCTTTTACAGAGAGGCTTCTCCCGTTGAATTTGACTTGACTTACAACCGAATTCATCCGAGTGAGGATATCGCAAAGGCATATGTCAGCGCAGTCGGACGGGGCAAGCGTAAGCTTCCACCGTCAAAAGACGCATTTTCGGGCATTGTGTCGCATAAAATCGTGTCGGTAAACAGTAAGATTATCCATCTTATGAGAAGGCTCTGGCACGGCAAAAGGCTTGAATATCACGAAATTTTTGAGGTATGCGAGGGCAAAAGCGACCTTGTGGCAACATTTCTTGCAACGCTGGAGCTGGTAAAGGGCAAGCGTATCAGAATTGAGGGCAGCGGTGAAAATGCCGTTGTTCATATGATTGAGGATAAAAACGCAATGCCTTTGCCGCAGGTTGACGAGGACGAAAACGATGAAAATGAGGAGGTGCAGTAATGGCTGTTGAAAATATTCGTGGTGCGATTGAGGCGATTTTGTTCGCAAACGGTGCTTCGGTTGAATTTTCCCGAATAGCGCAGGCACTTGAAATTTCCGAAAAAAAGGTTAAAGAGCATATTTCTGCACTGATTGATGATTATGAGGCGTCAGGACGGGGCATAACTATAGTATTGCTTGACAATTCCTGTCAGATGGTTTCAAAAAAGGAATTTGCTCCGCAGATTCGCACCGTTATGGATTTGAGAAGAAACACTCCGCTTTCACAGGCGGCTCTTGAGGTTCTTGCAGTTGTTGCGTACAATCAGCCTGTTACAAAGGCTTTTGTCGAGCAGGTGCGTGGTGTTGACTGCAGTGGTGTAATCGGCAGTTTGACAACAAAGGGACTTGTTGAAGAAAAGGGCAGACTTGAGCTACCCGGCAGACCGTTGCTTTACGGCACAACCGAAAACTTTTTGCGTTGCTTTAACATTTCAAGTCTTGACGAACTTCCTCCGCTCCCCGAGAGTGATGAGGACAAGGAGTCCGAAGAAAACGGTGAAGAACAGGAAAAGACTGAAAACGGCAATGAGCAGATTGATTTGCTTGCCGATCAGCCTGTTGACAGGCAGTAAAATTTAGGGGGAATTCCCTTTGCTTTGGCTATATATCCTACTCGGAATTGTGCTGTTTATTGCGCTTGTGATGTTTATTCCGATTACTTTGCGTGCATCATATAAAGAGGAGTTTTGGTGCGCCGTGTATATCGGATTTGTAAAGCTTCAGCTTGTGCCGGCAAAACCCAAAAAGGAAAAGAAGAAGAAAAAAGCAAAAAAACAAACTCAGAAAACCGAACAACCTAAAAAAGCGACAGAAAAAAAGCCGAGCCTTATAAAACAATACGGTATTGAGTGGCTTTTGAACCTGATAAAAAAAGTTGCAGAGCTTGCAGTATCTGCATTGCAGGACTTTTTCAGCCACATACTGGTTAAAAAATTGTCGCTGAGTATCAGCGTTGCAGGTGACGATGCGGCTGACACGGCTATAAAATACGGCAAATACTGTGCCGTTGTTTATCCGGCAGTAGGCACAATTGTCCGTGTTGTAAAATGCAAAGGCTACGGAGTTGACATAAATCCGAATTTTTCGGAAAAAGCAGAAACTGAAATTAACTTTGACTTTGCCGCAAGAATTTTCGCATTCCGACTTATCGGTCTTGCCGTTAAGCACGGAATTAAGGGGATTAAACTTCTTGCAGAAGTTAAAAATGATTGATATAAATATTGTTGAAAAAGGAGAATGGCTATGGAACATCCTATCGGCAGTTTAATGGATACCACAATGGAAAAAATCAAGGAAATGATTGATGTCAATACTATTATCGGCGAGCCTATAACTTCGCCTGACGGCACACTCATCATTCCTGTTTCAAAGGTAAGCTACGGCT
>OJMN01001731.1_pt1 | contig 12100 bp, 11 predicted proteins | sample 1597261 | NCBI WGS metagenome assembly OJMN01 (sample SAMEA2452130, study PRJEB22498) | human gut metagenome | biome: human feces; feature: human gut; material: feces | place: Australia | collected 2012 | reverse complement strand
ACGTGTGGTTGATCTTCTCCCTTTTGCGGTGCGCTAAAGATCGTCATAATTAGTGCGAGGATGATGGTGATTAACTTTTTCATATATGTAATTCCTTTCTGTTATTCGATTTCCGTATTCATTATTTCGATGATGATCCTGGCGCCGAGTGTGAATCCTCGAACGAACGCCTCCCGCTCCGCGATGCCGTACATCTCGTTTGTACATTCGGTAAACTTTTCGAAGATCTCTTTTTCCTTATCGTTCATCCGCTTTTGCAGGTCTTCTTCGTGCCTGACAATGTATCCAAGCAACTCCGAATATGTACTGCCTTTCTTGAAGTCCCGCTCACACGGCGAGATGTTGCCATACCATAATTCTTCAATGATGTTCATACGCGCCACCTCTCTTTCCGATGCTTTCGTCGATGATCACCGCCGCCAGCACCTTGCCGAACAGCTCGATCTTGCTCTCACCCTCGTCACATTCGTATTCGCCGAATCTCTCCAGCGCCATTTCGATGTGCTCCGGCTTCGCGTTCGGGTAAAGCCTTTTTAGCTCCTCCGGCACCATAATGAGAGAGCGGTCCCGCCTCGGGAAATCCCGATTCAGAACCGCTCCGTTTTCGCTATTTACTTGTTTTTTCCGTACCATATGTACTACCTCCTTTTCGTGGTAGAACACACAATATCACAGAAGGTGGGCAAAGTCCAGAGAGAATGGGGCAAATATCTTAAAATTCTACATTCTCTGCGTGTAAAGCATACGCGCCTCTATCAACAACCATTTGCTTTACTTTATAGTTTTTCTCTTTTGCTATTTTCAAAATGGCGTTACGATTCTCATCGCTGATCGATGCGCCCAAGTATACACAAGATACACGAGGCATTGGGATATCCGATACATCCGTAGCTTTAATCAAGATTCGCCATTCATTTTCATAAGACCAGATGTTATCTTTGGTTAACAGACCTTTTGTGAATTGCACAACTGCTTCTTCAACGTTCTCAGGGGAATTATCCAACGCCGCTTTCCATGAAATAAGGGGGCGCTCGTCGGAATAGATAACCGGTAAAGGCAGAACCGTGTGATCGTCAACAACAAGATCGCTGTAATCGTATTCAATGCAAAATCCCTTATGGCTGTCAGCATAATGAGACCACATAAGTTTATTTTTATAGTTGGTACATAAGCACCCTATCAAAAACAACTCTTTCATTTTTAATGACATTTGCCGATCGGCATTGTCAAGTAATCTTTTGATGTCTTCTCGTGCGGAAATTAACTCAGGTTGTATTTTTTCACTAAGTCTCAAGGTCAATCCGATCTCATCAGTATCATCGTAAACGCCATTCGCATGTGCAAAATCCTCGAATGTTGCATCATCACCGGAAATCTTTAACATACCCTCCGACGAGATATTGCCCATAATTTTAGGTAACATGGAAGCACATATGCCGAGAGAAGGAGCAAGTGATTCGTCTGATAAGAATGTTTGTAGCATATCAGTGATTATGTATGCATTTTCAAACAGTATGCGGGATTTTTCTACGTCAGTAATATTTTTGCCTTGGTTTTCGGAAATGAAATTCATCAATCTCTCATTTTTAAGTAACCTAAGGATAATTCGTTGTTCGACTTCTGTACAATCAGATAGTTCTAATTCTCCAAACACAACTTGTATGAACTTTTCGAAAACTACACTCATTAAATCGAATTCATTTTCATATTTGGCTTTGTATAACGAATTAAAAGTAACTCCAATTTTACAATCGAATGGATCATTAAAAGCCGAAGGATTTGCACAATGCAAAGTATTTTCACTTAGATTTTTAAGTGAGTATCCGTCTTTATCAAAAGAGCGATATTTATACAGTTTTCCATTCAATGTGTCTTGGAGTAAAAGCTCATAAAGTTGATCCTGTATTTTGAGAGCATTCTCTGGCTTGCGTGAAGACAATATTAAGCTTTCGATAAACACTCTTTTATCATCCGAAATAATCATATTCTCTTCCACCACAGACATCATTGCAACTTAATTCCTAATGCTACAAACAACCTTTTGAAATTTTCAACTGTTTTAGTTGACGGAATAATATCACCACAAGAAACTTTGTCCAAAAATTCTTTTGCTGCCAAAGTCTTCGTATCGTTTGTACCATCATACTTATTAAACAACTTATCGTTATCTTCTGATGCAATCAAGGATTCCGTGGTTTCATTATTCGGCGATTTAACATCTGATCTCTGGTTGGCGGTTTTCAGATTAACAAAAAACACTATTCCATCATCTGACAAACCTGATTTGCGAACAATTAACTCATATTGTGTATATCCTTGATTGTCATAGTCAACAACTACTCTGTATTCGCATCCCCAACCAATGAGTATAGAAACTACAAGATTGACGTTGTCTACACCTGCGCACGGAATGATATTAGGCCTGTCAGCAACGTCTACCTTGAAGTAGTTCAGCATAGCTGTAATGTACATACTGTCAGTAACGCCTTCTACGACAACATTGTTTTTTTCGTACTGTGGTCCAATGTTGTCCTTTAAGTCCATACCAAAGGCTTCAATTAGAGGAGAGAGCGTCTCCAGTTTGGATTTACCACTTAGCTTGTGATTGTAAATCGATCTAAAAATATTGCTCAACCCGTCCTCTCCTTTTTCGATGGCTCGCACATTAAATACATTGTTTGCGTCTATCATAAAGGGAGAATGTGTAGTATAAATCACCTGGTTTCCATTCTCGCACAAGTGTCCAAATAACTCCTGTAGTTTCTTCTGTGCGCGTACGTGGAGGTATACGCCAGGTTCATCAAGCAAGTACATAATCGGTCTTGTGGCACTCGTCCTTGCTTTTACATCAACAAAGAGGCTGAAGTACCATTTCAAACCATTACTACGTTCCGAAAAACTCATATACATATCCGATGTACTTATGAACAGTCTCGCAGTTTTGGAAGAAATATTGAATTCGAGAGAAATGTCCTCTTGACGATAGAAGTCGTTAAACTCCTTAACCAACGCATCGATTTTTCCCGCAACTTTTCTTTCGAATGTATGCTGTGCAGGTGCCGTAGGTGCTTCAAATGCATTAAAAAGTGTAGCTTGATCTACGCCGGCAGCATACATCAAATTGAAGAAAACATTATTACTGGCTACCGCAGTTTTGTTTTCCTCATATATCTTTTTTATCTCATCAAAAGTATATGCATCCTTTAATACCGCATCACTTCTTCGGTAGTAAGTCTGCGGAACCATCCTATAGTATCTCATGATGATCGTTTTTATCTTGTCCACTAATTCCAGGCACTCATCTTTGCATTCTTCTTTCGATGCTCTAATATCTCCCTTTGCCGCATCCAATTCTGAAAAAATTGTTGCGTAGACCTTTTTTGAAATGGTGGTAAGTTTTGCTATATGAGTTCTAAAAGAAGCAATCTTGTTGTTATCAAGTTTCAACTCGTTACCCTTTGCTTTTTCCTGCAAAGCTGCAATATTTGTATTCAGCTCTGTATCCTGAGATATCAAGTTAGACAGGCCACCCTCAATTGTTACATTTGTGCCAGTGTATACCAAAGTGGTTGTACCTTCTGCAGACGGAAATAATTCTTTGTCTTGGTTTGAAAAACAAAACATCAACGATATTTCGGGAACAACACTTTTTCCGTGAGTGCATTTTTTTAAATAATCAGCGTTCAAAGGAGCCCAAAGATTAATAAGTCCCAATGACTCTAAAACGTTACTCTTACCAGATTCATTCTTGCCGATAAGTGCCGTTACTGAATCTTCAACATACAAAACATTATTTTCAGTTCCAATGGATTTGAAGTTGCTGATTTTTGCAGATTTTAATAACACGATTAAACCTCCTTGTCTTTAGTTACATATTTATCCTGGAACATCAATTGTGTTTCTCCAAATATTTCATCAGCTGCACGGTTGCCTTGCTCCGTCCTTGAACACTCGTGAGACCGTTTTCTTTTAGCTCCTTGAGCGGATACTGCCCGACGTGGTATTTCTCAACCAATTTCAGCTTCATATAGCGAATGTCGGGATCTTTTGACAGTTCCTTATAGTACGGATGATCGTCCGTCGAACGATTACCGTATAGATCAGCACCGACAACCTCGCATTTAAACATAATCGATTTGTATTTCTCTCCGACGTATATGTACACCGTATCGCCCACGGTTGTGTTGGTGGATTGACTCCATTCGATCACATCGAGGTGGTCGAACGCGGCAACAATATCGTAATATTTCGGGTTGCAAGGGATGATCCACACGTCATCGAGGCGAGAGGTCACCTTCCAGCCTTCCTCTTTAGCACGGAGCTCGTTCAGCCATACACCATTGTACTTGAAATAGCGCGGTCCGGCAACGCCCCACTTGCTTCCTGTAAGCTCGGTTGCAAGGGCGGAGAGGGATAATCTGCGCCCTTGATATTCAACCGTTTTATCGTCCACAACGGTGCACTGTGCGCCTGAGTTAGCGTTGCCCTGATGAATGAACGTAATCGTTGCACCAACGGGGATTTTGCACTTTGAGAAGGCAAAGGGAGAAAGACGCTCGATGTGTTCTTCCTCAATCTCCTGTGCCAAATTCTCGCTCTTTTTCTCCTCGTTGGTAGGCTCGTACAGATGAATCCTGTCCTTACGACCACCGAGAATAGCAATCGTTTCAAGGATAGAGTATGCCTGCTCCTTCGACATCGCATAGAACTCACGAACACGCTTTTGGCCGTCCACCTCGTCGATAGAGCGCAAATTCGGATTGAGTTGGTCAATCAGCGCGTGGAGCTTCAAGTCTGTCAAACGTTCCTCCACCTCATACGTAGCGTAAATACGGAAAGCAAAAGGAATGCATTCGCTGTTATTCAATTGTTTCAACCGTGATTCCACATTATCGGCATAGCCGATCTTTACGTATTGAGGAAAGGACGGATTTGTAAGAATATAAATTACGCCTTTGTTTGCCATACGCACCTCTATTAAAGCCCTTTTACAATTTCCATAAATTCATCATGGGAATACGCGCCGGGATAGTCAGGCGATTTTTTGTCAAACACCATAAAGTAGCGAAAACGCTTATCGGTATTGTTCGACCACGCATCACCGATCTTGGCTTTCAGCTTGGACTCATCGTTTTCGAGGTGATCGCCTTTGGGCTCAACAAGTAGAATTCTTCCGCTTTCAGTCATTGCAATAATATCGGGGTATGCATTGATAGAACCATTGATGCAGAATCCAAGACGAGAGATATTACGATGCCACCACTTAATGTTGTCAAGCGCGGAGAGCTCCCAAACGAGCTTGATCTCCTGTTCGTTCATGTCTTCCTCTGCCGTATAAAGCGACTTGGGGATAATTGTAGTTACACTTATGGGCGAAATGGAGGATGGGAACTTATAATTCGGAACACACTCGATCTTATCTTGGCTTAACCACAAATCGAATGTTTTCTCGGCGTGCTCAGCTAACAGCGCCTTAACCTTTTCTTTTATCTTAATGATGTACGGATACGGAGATTTTTCCAAATCTGCGATCTGATCCTCGGACATGGATTTGAGCACTCTGTCGATGTAATCCTGCAATTCCTTGTCGTGAATACAGTCCATTTTGGATATTGCCTTAATGATCATGCCCTTGCAAATAGCCAATCTCTTTTCGGAAGGCTGAGAGTTGAACATTTCTTTGAAATATGCACTATCGTTGGCGTTCATTCTCCACGCTTTCGGAGCAGGGTTCTGCCCATCGTCCACGTCAACACGGAACATCTCAGCATTCACAGAGGAAAAGTCAATAACGGTATCCTTGTCCCTGAGCGTGAATCCCTTCGCCAAGTGTTCGGGGCGCAACAGTTCATACGAATTTTCCGAGAACATATTAAAGCCCACGACCTGCATAAACTGAGGAATCTCAATCGCAGATGCGTCCTCTGCAAATTCATCGTTCATACGGTATTCAGACATTTTATCGCGCACCTCCTCGGGAGCCAGATTCTTGGCGGTAGGCTCCATATTTTCAATTGCGGCTTCGTATGCCTCGCTTTTTGCTATAGCTGCTTTTAACATTTCATCTTCTTCAACAACTACCTCATGTTGAGTTTGCTCGGTGGCAGCTTCAATTTTAGCCATAACCTCCGCAACGTCAACTTCAGGAAGATCATCTTCTACAGTATCGGTTGCATCGGGAGTATCTACGGGCTGAACATCGTCCATCGTCAGTTGCACAGATGGCGTAGGAACAACAGGTTCAACGTCTGCTTCCTTAGCATAGTAATCTTTGCTGCTGAATCCCGCAGCGTTAAGTCCTTTTACAACGCGCTCGAGCGTTGCATGGAAATCGTCGGAAGAAGTGATGACATACGAGATGTTCAACACCTGATTGGTATTTTTATGAGTGTTGGGCAGACGAAGGACTCGTCCGAGAATCTGCTCTACATCCACGGAAGATGTCTTGTTTGCCACGGTAGCAAGAACGTAAGCAAAAGGACAGTCCCAGCCCTCTTTCAGCGCGTTGACCGTAATAATAAAACGGATCGGGCAAGCGGGAGACATCAAGTCCACGTTTTTCAGTTCGTTCTTGTCTGCAGTTTTTATTGCAATCTGTTCCTCGGGAATGCCAAAGTCGATCAATTGCTTTTTGATCTTATCAAAGGTAGTGCTTTCCGCACCTACTTTAGGCTGAGCTTGGAACAGAACGATAGGGCGGATATATCTGCCTGACTTCTCCTGTTCCTTGATAGCCGCGGCTTCCAGCTTCATGCGAATACTGATAGCATCGCCGAACACATCGGTCTGTGCTTTGCGGTTATATACGATAACGGGGAGTTTTACCATATTTTCTTTCTTCAGTGCGGTTGCATCTACGAAAGATATAATGTTGCTACCTTTTTTCGGTGTAGCGGTGAGATCCAACACAAAGCATGGATTGAAATTATTAAGCATCTCAATACTCAAATTCGATGTTGCATGGTGACTTTCGTCAACGATAACCACGGGGTTGAGCTGACGTACTACCTGAATCAGCGCCGTTTCATCGGTATCTTCCAACAAAACCTCGGAGTTGGTATTATATTTTGCAAATGCGGCGAGATTGCCGTTTTCCTGATATGCTTTACGACCTTCCTTTTTGCTCGTGCGGAAAGAGTCATAGCTCAACACGAACACCGACAGCTGTTCCGTAACGGATGTGGGATTAAAATTCTGACCGTTCAAAAGTTGCTCTTTTGAATACACCTCCACACGGCTGCCAAATTCCACATCGAGCTTTTGGCGATAAGGATGATCGGCAGAAGAAAGAGCCGTTAAGGTCTGCGACAGAATGGCATCCGACGGCACGAGCCAAACAACAGCCTTTGCGCGCATATTGGGCATCGAATCAAAAATAGGCTTGATCGAGTTGCACGCAAGGAAGGTCTTGCCGCCACCCGTAGGTACTTTGAAACATACGTTAGGTACGCCTTTGAGTACGTCATTATAATTAGGCATACCGTTAAGTCCGACCATAACGTTCTTTTCGTTCCAAAGAGCCGTATATGCCGCGCTGGAACTTTGCTTTTCAAGTAGCAGTTCAAGATAACGCGACAGGTCTTGTATTACATTTTTCTGATATTTTTTCAGTTCCATATGTTATCTCCTTATACCTTTGCGATATCTCTCGGTATTTTCTTAAATGTGATATTCCACTTTTTCATTTCCTCGTCGGAAATGGTGCAAAGGTCGGCATAGATGATATATCCCGCTGCCTTGGTTTTCACGGTTGAGAGGAAATCATAATCAAGTGTTGTGATTTCGTCCTTCTTATAATAGAAGTAGTAGGCTGTATCGCGGCTCGTACCGAGGCAATAAGGCTCGTCCGTAGAAACAGTCACCGTCATCGGCTCTTTCGTTTCGGTGTACCAAATGTAATCGCGGATTTTTGCTTCACCGACATTTTCGTTCAAATTACCGTCAGGAAGGAGCAATGTATCACCAAGGTCATAGAAGCTAAAGTTGCCGCCTGTTCCTTCCGCTGCGTTTTTACCTTCACCGTAGCCGTTGATAACTCTTTTTACACGCTCTGCGGTAATGCTGTCAGCATAGTTCTCCATTTCAATTAGAATAAAGCGGCGATTATATCCGTCCTGCCCATTCCTATTCAATACAGCATGGGCGGTTGTGCCAGAACCCGCAAAAGAATCAAGTATTATATCTCCATCATTTGTGATTGCTTGTACTACATTTTCTATAAGAGACACAGACTTGGGATAATCAAATTTTTTGGGTGATTCTGGGAAAATTGCTTTTAATGTTTGGGTGCCATTAACTGTAAAGAATGCTTTTTCTGCCCATATCGTTGGTATCTGCCCACCGACAGTTTGATTATCTCCAAAGAGAAGGGTGGGTACGCCATCTTCGTGCCCTAAAACCTCCAATTCGCCGCTTGTTATTTTTTTAATGACACCGCTTGGAAGATATTGAACACTATACAAGTTCTCATTATTGGCACTCTTGTTTGGCGATATTTTTATATAACCTTTTTCCCAATCATTCTGTAATCGATTGGGGATCTGCCTCCATACACATTGTTTGCCTTTGGCTGTAACAGGCCATACCGCAACAGTCCCTTGCGGAGCAACAGAGTAATCATATGGGAAATCTACCTTTTCACCAAAATATGTCCCATCATCAATTTGCTCTTGGAGTGATTTTCCAACTCCTGCAAATTTGCCTGATTCATCTATAAAAATGGGGTATGTTTGATTAGGACGCTGTGTTTTGTCAAAAGTGCTGAGCGTCAATCCCTCAAAAGGAGTACGATTATTTCCACCGCAGAAATCAAGTGCATTTGCATTAAACCCAGTTGGAACAACAAACACTAAATATTCATGTACATAATTGAAACCACCAGACGGTTTTCCTCCAGACGTTTGAACAGTAACTACGACAATTTGCCTTGTAGCAAACAATTCCTTTAATAAATTTACCAGATTATGCAATTCATGATAACTAATACTTATTATCAAACATCCGTCATCACTCATTAATTTTTGCAACAAACGAAGTCTCGGATACATCATGCAAAGCCATTTATCGTGACGCGACAAATCTTCGCCCTCTTTACCGACAACCTCACCGAGCCATTTCTTGATCTTGGGATCATTGACATTGTCGTTATATACCCATCCCTCGTTGCCGGTGTTGTAGGGAGGATCGATATAGATACACTTCACCCGTCCTTCATACTTGGGCAACAGAGCTTTCAGAGCTTCCAGATTATCACCACGGATAATCATATTTTCGCTGCCGTTGTCCTCGTCGTGCTGACCGTTTTCGTCATAGCTGTATTTTCTCTCAAGAACGCGGAACGGCACGTCTTGATGATGATTGATTACCTTTTCTTTTCCAATCCATTCAAGTGTTGGCACGGTTATTTCCTCCCTATACGAAGAATTTCATCTGCTCTTTTCTGAACATCATCGTTAATTTCTTCAAATACTTTGTTTTTAGTTTTCAACAAAGGTTTATAAACGTTATTGTTTATTGCTACAGTTTCATTGATGAATAAGCAGAGTTCGGTTTTTATGTTATCAAATTTAATATCCTTTGTTCTTTCGAGTGTTTCAAAATGCTCACTCATTTCACTTTGTGAAAAAGAGCCAGGATATTGTGACTGAATTTTAATAGCTTTTTCTGCAATTTCCCTTTGCTTCAGACTCAATAAATTTGAATATTGGTTTATTTGTTTTTGAGTTAAAGCAACAAACTGTTTTGTAGCACTTATAACGTTTTCAATAAGAAGTTTTAAAGAAGCATAGTCTTTCGAACTGAGACAAACTTTTAATTGATCACCAGCCATCTCACAAGTTAATTGATACTTTTGAAGAATATTCATAGCTTTTCCAGGATCGATGATACCGTTGTCCATAGTATCTTTCATAACTCGGATAGGATTAATATCATCCAGCACGGTTGCAAAAGCACTCTCTACTTTTGCCCATTTTTCAGTTTCGTTTTTTAGGAAGTTGTCTCTCTGAATTTGTTTTTTGGTAAAAACAATAGTGATGGCTAATGTTGCTACAGCAATAATAGATCCCAAAAGAGCGCCATAATATCCAAGTACATCAGCACCATTCCATACTGTTATATATCCAAAGTTCGCCTTGTAACACTCATTGATTATAACGGGAACGCCAATGATTAAGAAAACTGCTCCCAGAATAACAAGAACTGTTTTTACAATTTTTTTCATAGTTAGCCTTTCGTCAATTATTCGTTCCTCTGCCTATAAATCTCTTTCAGATCCTCAATTGCCACTTCGGGGGCGAGGGTGTGGAAGATGAGCCAATTGCGGCTCATGGTTTCGGCAGGGGCTTGTTTGTAGATTTCTTTGCTGTCCTCTCCGGTGTTGAAGTGCCAGAAGCGGTAGAGGTAACCTGCCCAATAGAGCACTTCTTTATCGTATACGGAACCGCTCGTTGTCAACTCTGCGTTATCGGCAATCTCTGCGAGGAGATATTCTTCGCCAGCCCACTGCAAGCGGTTGAACTTGGAGTCAAGTCCTTTGGCAACCTCACTTGTCATAAACGCTTTTATGAATGGTGCGCTGTCGTATCCTTTGACGCCCGCCAGCTCAAAGAGTCTGCCTTGTATATCACACATTTTCAGTTGGAGTTCGTTCATCGTTATCTCCCTTTATTTTGCTTCATCCAATATCTCATCAAAGAACTTTCCTTCGCGGCGGTAATTCTTGCAAATATCGTTTGCAAGTGTAATACCTTTCTGACGATTAGCTTCGCTTTCGTCCTGAAGGAATCTGCGTTCAAGCATTGAGATCGGAATCTCTTTTTCAATTCTGATGGCTGCACAAGCCTTTTCGGTGGTCGCTACATACTGCTTACCAAGCTTCAATGCGGACAGGCTGTTTACGAGAGCAGCATCCGTGATGTTACCCATGAAGAAGTTATCAAGCACGTAGAACATTCGGTCGTTTGCAATGCTTCCGATCACGAGATCCTTGCCGGCATCGATGCCACTGTATTTATTATAAAAATCCGTATCCTTGATTTTATCCATTCTTCCTCTGTGGAAGGCGACGAGCATTGCCCAATCAAGATCAGCTTTGATCTCTACAGTATCGAGGGCGCGTACATCAATAGAAACGATATAAAACTTTGATTTTTCAAAGTCGCAGATAAGCGTCAAGGGCTGTCCGGGATCTGTACCCATATAGAAGCCTCTACCGAAGTCACACATCTCTCTGCTCTTGGGAGCGATGTCACCGATGATACCGGACTTGGAGCCGTGGTAAAGCAGAACACGTCCTTCTTCAAGCTTGATCGCATCGGCTTCCGTCTTGATCTTATCGAGAATGGTCTGATATACGGAGATATTGTTTTCCTGACAAAAATTATATAATTGCGTTTGCGCCATGCGGTTGGGCATCGTCTTTCCGTTTTCCCAGCGGTTGATGGAAAGCGAAGTTGTGCCGAGGGCAGAAGCAAACTGTTCCTGATTCATATTCGCCGCAGAGCGGATTGCTTTGATCAGTTCTTTCATGATATACCGCCTATCATTTGTAGTCATATATTATTATATACTATGATAGGTGATTTGTCAATCAAGGCAGATGTCTAATTTACAATATTTCATAAAAAATTTGCAGAAATCAGTCGCGTTTACGGTTTTGAAACAATAATAAACCAAAAAGAAAAGCCCTTCGGGAGTGGTTCTCTCGAAGGGTGATATGCATTAACCGAAGTATTTATCCAGCAGTTCGCGGTGAGCTTTGCTTTTCCTCGCGATGCGGAAGGCGTAGTCGCAGGTGAAGTCGATGAGCCATTCGCGCGGGACGAGTTCGGCGTTATGGGCTTTGGTAATTTGGAGCCAGCCGCGGTTAATCCATCGGCGGACAGATTCGTGCTCGTAGCCGAGGATGGTTTCCACGTCCTTTGGGGTGATGACGTCGGGCAGGTCGTACCACTGATCGTCGAGCCACGGGCGGAAGTCTTCGGGGACCTGATGCGGGTATAGGTAGTATTTATCAGATTCACGTTTGCCGGGGTTATTTGAGGTAAAGGTGACGGGGATGAAATACTTCTCGGGGTGCGCGGTGCTGTCTTTTATGTAC
>OJMN01001705.1_pt1 | contig 12206 bp, 11 predicted proteins | sample 1597261 | NCBI WGS metagenome assembly OJMN01 (sample SAMEA2452130, study PRJEB22498) | human gut metagenome | biome: human feces; feature: human gut; material: feces | place: Australia | collected 2012 | reverse complement strand
GATTTAAAATCAATCACGCCTGTATAATCATATTCTATCTTCTTTTTGATTACTGTATTGTCAAATACAGAAAATCTGACCTTTCAGAGTTTATCCAAGTAAGTCACTGTTACCGCTCTTATTGACCGTTTCACAAGATGATATGCTCTCTCGCATGATAATTTTAAAATCAACTTATAAAATTTGAGCTTCTAACTCAATCAATAATGTGTGCCCTCGTCACACTCGGCAACCGACCCGCCCGTCCGCAAGGCTTAACATGTAAACATGTGGTCTGTATTTGCGATATCTTTTTATATCCAAAATACTTTTAAAATATAATATAACTGTCTGCTGGTGTCAATATATATTTTAATTTTTATGCCAGAAATCCACTGGCTCATACTCCTGCAATTTTGCAAGGAATCCCAGTTTCCCAAGCTCATCCTGAATTAAATCCAGCGTCTGTTCATCATCTGCAACAATTGTATGATAATGATATCCTGATGTTACATTTTTCAAAAGGCTGCTTTTCCCGCTTGCTATCTCTTCAAGATAATTCTTTATATCCCTGCGGGAATGTATATTCATCTCCGCTCTTATAACACCATATACCTTGTGATATACGAAAACATCTCTTATCCAGCCACCCATGTCAACTATTGCTCCAAGCTCTGCTTCCACCTCGTCATCTTCATGTTTAACCTTAAGTATACGGCTGTACTCCTGCTTATCATTAAGCACATAGCCTCTGTTAGTTGAGAAAACATCTATATTCTTCGCGCGGATAAGTGCTATATCCTGCACTATAACCTGCCTGCTTACATCTAATATCTGTGCAAGCTGTGTACCCGGCACAGGACTTGACGAATGTTTTAATATATCTACTATCTGATTTCTTCTCTCTTCTCCATTCATTGCTACAACTCCCCATTTCACCCCAACAATGATTACTCCTGTACAGGATGAAGATTTTTTAATGAAATGTCCATAATTGGCGCAGAATGTGTAAGTGCACCACTTGATACAAAGTCTACACCAAGGTCAGTGATTTTTGCAATGTTTTCTTTAGTTACATTTCCAGAAACTTCAACTAAAGCTTTTCCTCCAATTATATTCATAGCCTCACGCATATTCTCATGACTCATATTATCAAGCATAATAATATCTGCACCTGCCTCAACAGCTTCACGCACCATTGAAAGGTTCTCAACTTCAACTTCTATCTTTCTTACAAATGGTGCATATTCCTTCGCCATTGTAACTGCCTGCTTAACTCCGCCTGCAGCACCTATATGGTTATCCTTAAGGAGTACTCCGTCTGTAAGATTATATCTGTGGTTATTACCACCTCCGATTCTGACAGCATACTTCTCAAATATACGGTTATTAGGTGATGTCTTTCTTGTATCAAGAAGTTTTGTCTTAGTTCCTGCAAGCAGCTTCGCAACACCATTAGTATATGTCGCAATTCCACTCATTCTCTGGAGATAATTAAGTGCTGTTCTTTCTCCACACAGAAGAACTCTTATATCTCCTCTTACAACTGCCATCTTCTGACCTTTCTTAACCTCATCCCCGTCTTTTGCAAAAAATGTAATCTCTACATCTTCATCAAGCAGTTCAAATGTTCTTGCAAATACCTGCAAGCCACATATTATTCCGTCCTGCTTGCATATAAGCTCGACTTCTCCAAGTTTTGGTTCTGGCATAACACTGTTAGTTGACACATCCTCACTTGTAATATCTTCTTTAAGTGCTCCAAGAATGAGCGGATCCACATTTAACTTTAAAGTAACTTTATCAAACATATCATTTCTCCATTTCTTTATTATGCGTAATTCTTCTTCTGGCTTTCTTCATAGGCTTTATCTGCCTCTTCAATCTTTTTATTGACTAATTCTGCATATTCTCCGTCAATTTTCGACTCATCTGCATATTTTTCTGCATCAAATGTATCAAAATATGTAATCTCATCCTGTGTCGGTTTTACAACTGCATTTTCAGTAATATCAAGTGCTGCCCTCTTTGCAAACACAAGACTTTCAAGAAGTGAGTTGCTTGCAAGCCTGTTTCTTCCATGAACTCCGTTGCAGGCTGTCTCGCCTATTGCATACAGGTTATCCATTGTTGTTCTGCTCTCATGGTCTACCTTAATTCCTCCCATGAAATAGTGCTGTGCAGGAACAACCGGAATACACTCTTTTGACGGGTCATATCCCTTATCAATACAATACTGCACTATATTAGGAAAATGTATTTTTAATTCTTCTTCAGGTATTGTCCTTAAATCTTCCCATACAAAGTCTGTATTGTCCTTTGCCATCTGTTTTCTAATCTCTTCTGTAAGCAGGTCTCTTGGAAGCAGCTCATTAACAAATCTCTTTCCATTCTTATCATAAAGCTTTGCGCCTTCGCCTCTTACTGATTCAGATATAAGAAAGCTCCTGTCTTCCTCTTTGTCAGAATAAAATGTTGTCGGATGAATCTGGACATAATTAATATCCTTTAATTCTACTCCATGCTTTATAGCAATTGCAATTGCATCTCCTGTAAGATGTCTGAAATTAGTTGAATGTCTGTATAAACCACCAATTCCACCTGTAGCAAGTACAACATCTGAAGCTTCTACCTTAATAAGCTCTCCATTGCCAGTCCTTATAACCGCACCAAGACATCTGTTATCTCTGCTTATTATATCAAGCAGTCTTGTGTATTCCATAATTGTCACATTTGGAAGAGTTCTCACCTTCTCTAACAGATGGCTTGTTATCTCTTTACCTGTGATATCTTCATGGAATATTATCCTGTTAGATGAATGAGCTCCTTCTCTTGTGTATGCAAGACTTCCGTCAGCCTCTCTTGCAAATCTTGCTCCACAATCAACAAGATCTTTTACTACATCTGCTGATGAACGGATCATTATTTCAACAGATTTCTTATCATTTTCATAATGGCCGGCTTTCATTGTATCTTCAAAATAACTGTCGTAATCTTCTTCGCATTTTAACATACACATACCGCCCTGTGCCAGAAATGAATCACTGCTCTCACAATCAGACTTTGTTATCATAAGAATCTTCTTATCGGCAGGCAGATTCATTGCCATATACAGACCAGAACAGCCACATCCGGCTATCAGCACATCTGTTTTAATTGTATTATTCATAGGATACCTCCATTCTTTCTGCACATACTACAATCTTACTTTGCAAGCTCAAGCATTCTTGTAAGCGGCTTCATTGCTTTCTTTGCAACTTCTTCATCTACAAACACTTCATTATTTTCCTGTTCAAGAACATCAAGCACCTTATCTAAGGTTACCATCTTCATGTTGACACATACCTGGTCAGGCTTTAATGTATACAGCTTCTTGCCAGGTGCCTTTTTTCTTATCTCACCAAATACACCATCAACTGTTGCAATTATGAATTCCTCACAGTCTGTATCTACAACATAATCAATAATTCCTGATGTACTGCCTATGTAATCAGCATATTTTAGCACTTCCTCTGTACATTCAGGGTGTGCTGCAAGCTTTGCCTGTGGATATTTCTTCTTTGTTTCAACGACCATATCCTCTGTTATCGCAACATGTCTTGGACAGAAGCCTTTATTAAGAATCACATTTTTCTCTGGAACCTGCTTTGCAACGAATCTTCCAAGATTCTGATCAGGAATAAAGAAAATATTTTTATTAGGAAGGTTCTTTACTATCTTTACTGCATTTGATGATGTCACACAGACGTCTGAATAAGTCTTTAACTCTGCTGTTGAATTGATGTAACAGACAACTGCAAGGTCATCATACTGTTCACGCATCTTAAGAATTTCTTCCTTAGTTGCCATATGTGCCATTGGACAATCAGCACCTGGCTCTGGCATAAGCACCTTCTTTTCCGGATTAAGAATCTTGGCACTCTCACCCATGAACTCAACACCCGCAAATACTATAATATCCTGATCCACCTTAGTAGCTACCTTGCTAAGATAGAATGAATCCCCAACATAATCAGCAACTTCCTGTACATCCTCATCTACATAATAATGTGCAAGAATAACTGCGTTCTTCTCTTTTTTCAACTTTAAAATATCACTTGTAACTGACATATTGCTTCTCCAATCGTTATGGTTTACATATGCTTGACTTGCGTTTTACATACATTGTGCTAGAGTATACCACGAATGTTTACATGTGACAAGACAGTTGTAAAATTTTCTGTACAGTTAATGTAAAAGCCATTCCTGATGCAATATTTAGATTAAATGCAAAAAGCCCCGGGGAAATCATTTCTTAATTGATTTCTCCGGGGACTTTTTCCTAATCCATTACCTATTCATTATGAATTTTCAATCATATTAAAACTTATAAATCTTCCTCAATATGTTCTCTTCCCTGTGCGATTATGCTTCTTACATGATCGTCTGCCAGTGAATAGAATATTGATTTACCTTCTCTTCTGTTCTTAACCAACTTGTTCTGTTTCAATATTCTTAGCTGATGAGATATTGCAGACTGTGTCATATTGAGAGCCTGTGCCAAATCACATACGCACACTTCTGCCTCAAATAATACATACAGTATTCTAATTCTCGTTGAATCACCGAATACCTTGAACAATTCTGCAAGGTCGTATAATTCATTCTCATCTGACATTGTTTCATTAACTATCTTTAATAAGTCCTCATGTATTTCTATTGATTCACAGCATTCACAATCTGCCATTATATTACCTCTTTCTTTATAAGTTCTTTACGAATAATGCTCTTATTGCGTTGATTACAGCAATAACCATTACACCTACATCTGCAAATATTGCTACCCACATGTTTGCTATACCTATTGCACCAAGCACCAGACATATAAGCTTTATGCCTATTGCAAAATAAATATTTTCATAAACAATACGTAAGCATTTTCTTGATATCTTAATTGCCTTGGATATCTTTAACGGGTCATCGTCCATCAATACTATGTCAGCTGCTTCTATAGCGGCATCACTTCCTAATGCGCCCATTGCTATTCCGATATCTGCTCTTGAAAGTACCGGTGCATCATTAATACCATCTCCAACAAATGCAAGCTTTTTCTTTGATTTCTTATGTTCTAACAGCTCCTCAACCTTAGAAACCTTATCTGCCGGAAGCAATTCACTGTACACAGCATCTATATTTAATTCTTTAGCTACAGCATCTGCTACATTCTTTGCATCACCGGTAAGCATTACTGTCTTACGTACTCCAGCTTTCTTAAGTTCTTCTATAGCCTGCTTTGCATGAGGCTTTAACAAATCTGAAATTAGTATAAGTCCTGCATATGCCCCGTCAACTGCCACATGAACCTGAGTTCCGGCCTCGTTGCACTCTGCATATTCAAGGCCGAGTCTTCTCATAAGCTTTCTGTTACCTGCAGCCACTTCTCTTCCTGATACATTAGCTTTAACACCTTCACCACTGATTTCCTCAACATCTGTAACTAATGTCTTGTCAATCTCTTTTCCATAAGCTTTCTGTAAACTCTTGCTTATAGGGTGTGTTGAATAGCTTTCTGCAAATGCAGCATATTTAATAAGTTCATCTTTGTCAATAGTGTTATTATATACACCACTGACCTCAAATACTCCCTGTGTCATAGTTCCTGTCTTGTCAAAGACAACAACGTCTGTCTCTGCAAGTGCTTCAAGATAACTTGAACCTTTTACAAGAACACCCTGATTACTTGCTCCACCGATTCCTGCAAAGAAGCTGAGCGGAATACTTATGACAAGTGCACAAGGACAGCTTATTACTAAAAATGTAAGCGCTCTGTATATCCACATTCCCCACTGAGGAGATACTCCTAAGAATATCATGCTTACAAGTGGTGGAATTATAGCAAGTGCCAGCGCACCGTAACAGACTGCAGGTGTATATATCTTTGCAAATTTACTGATAAAGTTCTCTGAACGCGATTTCTTGGAACTTGCATTCTCTACAAGGTCAAGTATCTTAGATACTGTGGATTCACCAAATTCCTTAGTTGTGCGGATCTTAAGCACTCCTGACATATTAATGCAGCCGCTTATTACTTCATCACCAGCCTTTGCCTGTCTTGGAAGGCTTTCACCTGTAAGTGCGCTTGTATTAAGTGTTGTATTACCTTCTTCAATAATACCATCAATAGGAACTTTCTCTCCCGGCTGGACAACAATAACTGTACCAACCTCTACTTCATCAGGATCTACCTGCTCAAGCTTTCCATCAACTTCAATATTGGCATAATCAGGTCTGATATCCATAAGCTCACTTATGTTCTTACGGCTCTTTCCAACTGCAATATTCTGGAACAGCTCACCAATCTGATAAAAGAGCATAACAGCAATTGCTTCTGTAAAATCACCATCATCTACAAGTGCAATTATAATTGCACCTACAGTTGCAACTGCCATAAGGAAATTCTCATCAAATACCTGTCTGTTAAGAATTCCCTTAATTGCTTTCCTTAAAATATCATATCCAATAACAAGATAAGGAACCATGTACATTATAAAAAGAACAACCGTAGGAATATCAACAAATGTGCTTATCACCTTAAAAGCAATCATAAGGACTGCTGCGATAATGATTCTTGTAAGCATCTTTTTCTGCTTTTTATTCATATTCTACTCCAATCTGCCAGAACAACTCTCACGGCTTTCTATTACAGATATATCTCGCAATCATCTTCTACTTTCTTGCAGTTCTTAAGAACATCCTGCATAACAGCCTTAGGATCCTGTCCTTCTTCAAATTCAACAATCATCTTAAGTGCCATAAAATTAACTGTAGCATCCTTAACACCTGCTGTATTCTTAGCTGCATCTTCCATCTTATTAGCACAGTTTGCACAATCAACATCAATCTTATAAGTCTTCTTCATAATATTCTCTCCTTAAAAACATTAAATAATCAAAATTCTTTCATATGAACATTCATTCATATGTTCATTTTCATTATAACACCTATAAAACTTCTGTCAACAAGAATTCACTATATTTTTCCGCAAACATTTTATGTCCTTTCTCATCTAAATGCTGTCTGTCAACTTCACTTGGTTCAGCAGCACCAGCGGCATCAAAATAATAAAATCCATTTTCCTTTGCTATTTTTTCATATTCCCATGCAAGCTGCCTTGAAACATTTTCAGAACTTTCATTAAATTCAGGATCAAAGCCTTCTTCACCTACACCTTTTCCAAGATGAATCGGAGAAACTATAACTATCTTTGCATGTTCTCCTGCTGTCTTGTTAGCCTTTCTTGCAACCGCCTCCATTCCTTTTGCAATTGTCTTAGCATCAGCATGAAATTCAGTCTTGCAGTCATTCGTACCAAGCATTATAGCTATAACATCTACCGGCTTATGTGATTCAACAACTACTCCAATAAGATCAATGCCCTTTCTTGCATCTCTTACAGCATCTGGAAATATAGTTGTTCTTCCGCACAGTCCCTCTTCAATAATATTATATTCATTTCCAAGAAGATTAGCTATTCTGCCTGTCCATCTTACATCATAATCATATCTTCCTGATTTATCAGGCTTATATCCATAAGTATTAGAATCCCCAAAAAACAAAATATTTTTCATTGCCACATCCTCCCATGTAATATCTATTATCATTTATTCATACTTGTTTGGTATGTTTATATGTTAATGTTTGTAAGAGAATTTGTCAACAAAATTCCATATTAAAACCAGAGTATAATCACTCAATTTTCATGCACGTTGTGTCAGTCCATATTTCCAAGTGGTGGTCTGTCAGAATACAAGCTTGATTTTTTATGAGTTGTGTGGGAGTTAGAGCTGCTATATACAAAAAATCAGTGCCAAAAAACACGTTCAAGCGAAGCACGTTGTTTTTTAGCACTGTAATAGATTCATTATATCCCTACTGCTCTCTTTGCAAGCCTGTCAGCCTCTTCATTTCCTTCAACCCCTGAATGTCCCCTGACCTTCACGAATCTGATATTAATTGAATCCCTGACAGATGTAATATAATTATAATATTCTATTGTTCCTTTTTTGTTTCGTTTCCATTCTCCCACAGCCCATGCCTTGATACCTGCATAATCATAGAATATAGAAATGTCTTTAAGCCCAAGCTCTATTGCTTTTTTTACAGCAGCCATGCTTCCAAGAATCTCTCCTGCGACATTACGCATTGAAGCCATCTCTTTATCACTGCCATTGCCTGACAATTCATATCTTACACCATCATGCATAAGAAAACCGCCATATCCATACACTCCGGTTGCAATATTAAAAGAACCATCAACAAATGCATAATCATTGTCAGGCATTACATCTTCCATATTGCCACTTCCGGTCTTTCCATTAATCTCCTGTACAGCTTTCCTTCCCATATAAGCCTTCGCCTCTTCCATAGACATGAAGCTCTTATATTCGGCAGCTGGAAAACCATGTACATTCTTCTTACATTCGTCCCATGTCTGATATATTCCGGGAACTTTACCTACACGCACAGCATAATATTTCTTAGCCATATATATTTTCCTATCCTAATTAATATACCCTGATTACACCGGCAATCTCTTTTACCACTGAAAGTCCGTTAAATACTGTCATTGCATCATTAAAATTCTTCTCTGCAACAACATCTGTAATAATAACCAGTTCAGCAACACCGTCCTTACGGCTCTTCTGGACCACCTGCGCAATACTTACATCATTGTTTCCAAGAACACTTGCAATGTTAGCAAGAACCCCCTGCTTGTCTAATGCTTCTATTCTTAAGAAAAATTTGCTCTTGGTTTCAGATATATCCTTAACAGGAAGCTCTTTATAGCATGAGCAGCCAATCTTGCCGCATGAGCCATGAACTATGTTACGGCATACATCTATAATATCACCCATAACAGCAGAAGCTGTTGGCATCTGACCTGCGCCCCTGCCCATAAACATGGTATCATCACTTGCCTCACCATGAACAAATACCGCATTAAACGAATCTCTTACTGTAGCCAGAGGGTGATTCTCATCAATAAGCATAGGATGAACCTTAACTTCAATTCCTTCCGGTGTATTTCTGGCAAGACCAAGAAGCTTGATAACATAGCCGAATTCCTTAGCATACTTAATATCTTCTGCTGTAATCTTAGTAATACCCTCTGTATATACCTGATTAAATGTTACTCTTGAATTAAATGCGATTGATGACATAATAGCCATCTTTCTTCCTGCATCATATCCTTCAACATCTGCTGTAGGGTCTGCCTCTGCATATCCTAATTCTGTGGCCTTTGCAAGAGCGTCCTTGTAATTCATTCCTGATTCAGTCATCTTGGTAAGTATATAATTAGTTGTTCCGTTAACAATACCAATAATCTCTGTGATATTGTTGCCAGCCATGCTCTGCTTTAAAGGTCTGATTATTGGAATTGCTCCCGCAACAGCCGCCTCAAACTGAAGGTCAGCATGCATTTTGTCTGCCATTCCCATAACCTCTTCACCATACTCAGCAAGAAGATCCTTATTGGCAGTAACAACCTGCTTTCCAGCCTCAAGTGCCTCAAGAATATACTGCTTTGCAGGAGTAGTTCCACCCATAAGCTCTATTACAATCTCAATATCCTTATCTTCAATAATATCCTTCCAGTTGTCAGTCAGTAATTCTCTGTCAATTGGATCACGGTCTTTATCAAGATTTCTTACAAGAACCTTCTTAACTACAAGTTCTGCACCCGTCTTACTAATCACATCATCTTTCATACTCTGACATAACTTGTATACACCTGTTCCTACTGTTCCTGCTCCTAATATAGCCGCATAAATCTTTCTGCTCATTACTTTGTACGCCCTCATTCCTGTTTATTATGTTAAGTTTATTATATTAATCTGTGATACATTTATTTCATATCTACAGCATCAACCTGATCCTTAAAGTTCTTTATAGCCTTACCAGCCTTCTTTGTAACAGATACAATTCTCATAAGAGATATAAAATCCCATAATCCTTCTATCATCAGAGCAATTCCAATAAATACTATAAGTGCTGATGATGTTGAAAATGGATTCAATAATGCAATGATGCCAATAATAACCATTACAACTGAACCTATAAACTCAATCCACCATTTGTCTGACCCAAGATGATAGAAATCCACAGCATACTGGAGTTTAAGGATTCCATCAATAATAATAATAATTGCAAGTGCTGTTCCTAAGAATACCGCAATAAAGCCTGGTTTAATCACGAAAAACATACCAAATGCAAGAAGCGTAACTCCCTGTACAAGACCATATGAACCAAGAATCTCACTGCCTGCAATCCTGAAATAATTGATAAGTCTTAACACTCCCCATACACATAAGGCAACTCCAATTCCTTTACATATGATTTCCTGTGATGCTGTTGGAAATATTACCAGCAGTAAGCCAAGAACAAACAATGCAATTGAAACAATAATAATCTCAAACTTAATTGTCTTTAACTTCTTATAAATACTGCAAAGACTCTGGGAAGTCAGGCTTTCCCCTGTTGCTGCCATCTCATGGGCTTTCTGCTCAAACTCCGCAAACATGGTCTGACGGAACAAGGTTCCCCTGAAGCTTTCCAGAAAATAATTTAATAAATAAGCCTTTTCCTGTTTATCTTTGCTGTTCTTTAACAAATGACGGATCAGCAGGGCCTCATTACAGGTGGAAGCCACTTCTGCCACAAAGATCTTATAGCCGCTATAGGTTTAAGACTGATTCTTATTGGAATACCATGTATGGATAGAATGGCCCATTTCGTGAGCCAGTGTAAATACATCGGCCATGCGGTCGTTCCAGCTTAACAAAATAAAGGAATTAGTTCCGTAGGGGCTTGCGCAGAAACCACCAGTTGACTTGCCTTGATTTTTGGCAAAATCAACCCAGCGGTCACGATAGGCTTCACGCACCATATCTACATACTCTGGTCCAAGGATGGAAAGACCTTTTTCGATATATTCCTTAGAACCCTCAATAGTTACCTTTGGATCATATTCAGGGTCAACGGAAATTTTTAAATCAGCAAAGGTCATACGATCCAGCTTGTGAATTTTCTTTAACAGACGTGCATACTTGCGCATATGAACAGAGAGCTTTGTTGTAATCAGATCGATCTGACGGTCATAAAGCTCACGGCTTACCTTCTGGTCAAACAAAAGACTGTCAAATACGCTTTCAAAACCGCGCAGTGTAGCCATTGTCTTTTCAGTCTGAACCTGTGAATTATAAGCGGCAGCAGTTGTGTTCTCATACTGAGCCAGTTTCTTGCTGAATGCATCAAAAGCACTGCGGCGGATTTGTGTGTCAGATTCATATTCATAGTCATCTTCAAACAGGGAATAGCCAAGTGGATAATCCTTGTTATTAGCATGGAAGGAATCAAACTTCATGTCTGCAAGCTTAGTCATGTTGTAAATCTGATAAGGCGTGTTTAAGGTCTGAGAAAGTGCGGACAAGGCGCGCTCTGTCTCAGGATGCAGCTGATGCGGCTTATGGCGAAGTATGTCTTCAAGATAGATGCGGCTGCCGCCGGCAATTGCAATAGAAGCCTTCAGTGTTTCTTCGCTCTGCTCGGTAATTTCGCTGTTGATAAAACTTAAACGGCTGTTGATGTCAGAAATTATATTCATCACACGGTCATTTCTCTCTTGATTGTGGCTGTCATAATAATCAACCGAAACAGCCAGATCAGTATAATTGCCAGTCAGTGTCATCAGGCGAGTCATCTCCTGAAGATCATTTAAGCAGTCACAAATAGCTTCAGGCGTTGTCAGCTTTCCCTTAAAGCGTTCCTCCATAGAAGCACATAGAGCCTTCATTTTTTCAACATCCCTGTACATCGCTTCCTCAGTCGGATAAATCAGGGAAAGATCCCATGTCAGTTCAACAGGGACTTCATTTCTCATTGCTAAACTCATAAAATTTCACCTTTCTCTCAAACTATTGGCTTGTGCCGTGATTGAGCGTAGTATATAGTTAACGGGTAAGCTAATATTGTGGCATAGCCCTAAGGTGAATGGATTTCACGAGACGGACACTTGGAGCAGGTCTTTCAAAGTAATGTTTGATAATAGAAAATGTAAAAGGAACCTGCGGAGTTTGGTCCGTCGACGAAACCATTGCACCGAGGGGCTTTCGTAAACTAGCTCAGTGAACTATAATATCCTAAGTATATACATTTTTTTAAGAAGAAGCAATCTCTTGACAGAAAAT
>OJMN01001703.1_pt1 | contig 12210 bp, 10 predicted proteins | sample 1597261 | NCBI WGS metagenome assembly OJMN01 (sample SAMEA2452130, study PRJEB22498) | human gut metagenome | biome: human feces; feature: human gut; material: feces | place: Australia | collected 2012 | reverse complement strand
GGAAACGTTCCTGACGCAAAAACTCAGGCTGCTGTTCTGAGAGCTTATCTTTTGCTGAAATCAAAATGAGCCGCCGTTTTTCCAAGATATATTTTGAAATAACCAATCAGTGCAATGCTGCCTGTTCCTTCTGTCCCGGAACGACGCGTGAAAAACACTTTGTCAGTATGAAAGAGTTTGATTGTGTGTTGTCAAAGCTGGCAGGAAGAGCAGATTTTCTCTATTTTCATTTGATGGGAGAACCGCTTCTGCACCCTGACATTTGTGCTTTTGCAGAGAAAGCAAGCAGGCAAGGCTTTAAGGTCATGATTACGACGAACGGTTTACTTGCCGACACGCGCGGTCGGGAGCTTGTTGATACGGGCAAGGTGTTTAAATTAAGTATCTCTCTTCATTCTTTCGAAGCAAACAGATATGGAATCGCGCTTGAAGATTATTTGAAAAGCTGTTTTTCTCTTGCTGAACGAGCTTCGGAACGGGGAACTCTCACAGCGCTTCGTCTTTGGAATCTTGGCTCTGCTGAGGACGGTACGGAAAGCAATCTCTTTAACGAAAAGGTTATTGTGGCTGCAAAGGAATATTTCGGAGACGTTTGGATAAAAAACAGAAGCGGCTTTTGCATCGGAAAAGGAATATATTTGGAATGGGGAGAGCATTTTGATTGGCCGGGGTATGCAAAAATAAACGAGGGCAAACAATTCTGTCATGCGCTCAGGCTTCAGATGGGGATTCTTTGCGACGGAACGGTCGTCCCTTGCTGTCTTGACTCAGAGGGAGAAATTGCGCTTGGGAATATCTTCGACTCGGATATAGATGAGATACTTTCCGGGGAACGGGCGCTGCGTCTGTATAATGGTTTTACCGCCGGTTTTGCTTCGGAAGATATCTGTAAACGGTGTGGATTTGCAAGAAGATTTTCTGCCACGTGAGTTCTGCTTTGGCGGAACCTTTTGCGATTTTTTCTGTCCAAATATATTGATATGTTATTGTGTTTATGATAAAATTAAAATATAGATTTTCGGTTTTGTCCGGATATTCGGAGTTGTTATGAATTTTTGCAGTCTCGATTTCATATTCATTTTTTTGCCTCTCTTTGTCATATTGCATGGTATTGCGAAAGGGAAGCTGAGAAATGCTGTCCTTTTCTTAGGGAGCATCGTTTTTTATGCTCTTGCTGCGGGAAAATTCTATGAATGGCTGATTCTTCTTCTTGTTTCAGCCGTAATGAATTATCTGTTTGGTATGATTGTTTCCGAGCTTGAGGGAGGTTATCGGAGGACAGCTTTTATTTGCGGAATCGTTTTCAACGTGGTTTTTCTGCTTACCTATAAATATGCAGAGACATTTTTATCAGCTGTTCTTCCCGCTCTCGGCGCGGCGATAGGTAAGAGCAATATCTCAATTCCGGAAATTGCACTGCCAATCGGACTCAGCTTCTATACCTTCAAAAATCTTTCTTATCTCAGAGAAGTATATTCCGGAAAAGTAAATTCTGAAGAATCGTTTATTGATTACGGTGCCTACCTCTCTATGTTTCCGCAGATTTCAATGGGACCGATACAAACCTATCAGGATTTTTTTTCCTATCTGAAGTCGCGCAAAGCAACCTTTGACGGCATATGCTCCGGATTGTCGGAGTTCATTATAGGCTTTGGCTTGAAGAAAATTTTTGCAGACCGTCTCGGCAGCGTGTGGAGCGGAATCGAAACCATCGGATACGGAAGTATCTCCACACCTCTTGCGTGGATGGGAATTATCGCTTTTGCGCTTCAGCTATATTTTGATTTTTATGGCTATTCGCTCATGGCTTCAGGTATCGGAGAGATGCTCGGATATCAAACGCCTAAAAATTTCAATTATCCCTATATTTCCCGTTCGATGAGCGATTTCTGGAGAAGATGGCATATAACGCTCGGTGACTGGTTCAAGGAAAATGTATATTTCCCTCTTGGAGGCAGCAGATGCAGCAGAGTGAAGACGGTTCGGAATCTCTTTATTGTATGGGTACTTACCGGAGTGTGGCATGGAAATACGCTGAATTATTTTATTTGGGGATTATTTCTTTTTTTCCTTGTCTTTGTCGAAAAAACGGGAGTGCTTGATTTTATTATCGAAAACAAGGTGCTTTCACATCTGTATATGTTTTGTGCCATTTTGCTCTCATGGACACTGTTTAAGCTCCCTACCTTATCCGATTTTGCCGTGTATCTGTCAAGATTGTTTCCTTTTTTCACCTCTGTTCCGGAAGAAGTATACGCTCTTGATTGGCTTAAGTATGCAAAAAGCATCGGCTGGTTAATCGGTCTCGGATTTCTGTTCTGCACGCCTTTGCCGAGAAAATTGTATGATAAATTCAAAGACAGGGCGTATCTTGCCGTTCCGATTTTACTGATAGTATTTTGGTATTCCGTTTATCTTACCGTTTGCAGTGCGAACGATCCGTTTTTATATTTTAATTTTTAAGGAAACGCCGCACAATTCCGGAGGCAGAGCTGCACAGTCATATTTTTTGTTAAACGATACAAAATGAGGAGGCAGAGCAGATCCTCTGCTGACGATAATTGTGAAGTATGACGGGAAACGGACAAGCAGATATGCTGTCAATGTGCGGCTGTGAACCTGTCGGTGTCGACTTAAAAGCTGATAGTGAACGATATGGAGAGAATTATGAATCATTTTTCAGGGGGTACACAATCTCCCTTAAAAAAATATATACTGCTTATATGCGTGATTGTGTCGTCGCTTGCAGTAGCTATGGGAGGAGTGCTGCTCTCATCGGGGAAAGGGAATCCGATTGAAGCCTTTATGCTCTTTGTAAGAGACGGCTTTGAGACTGATACAGAGGATTCAGAAGAGATCGGTGACAGCAGCGAAACAGAGGACGAGAGGTCGGATGGCAGTACAGGAAAAGAAACTGCAAATCCGGATGATACGGATGAAAGTGCTGACAATACAGGCGATACGGAGGAAGCATCAAATCCTGTCGAACCGCCTGAGACAGAAACTCCCTCTCCTGAGGAATATTTTACCGATGTACTGTTTATCGGAGATTCCCGTACAGTAGGATTGTATACCTATGGAAGAATAGAAGGAGCGTCCTATTTTGCAAGGACCTCAATGAATGTATCGAATTGCTTTGCCGATAAAAAATCCGAGACCGGTACAGGGAAACTCAATCTTGAGGAATATCTAACGCAAAACAAATTCGGAAAAATTTATATTCTGCTCGGAATCAATGAAATTGGATACTCCTATAATTGGATTGTAACAAGATATGAAAAGATACTGACAAGGCTGAGAGAGCTTCAGCCTGATGCTGTTATTATCATTCAATCCAATATGCATGTGACAAAGGCGAAATCCGATGCCAATCCTGAAAGCTTCAATAATAAACGAATTGACGAACTCAACAAGCGGCTTTCGCTGCTTGCCGACGGGAAGAAAATATTCTATCTCGGTTTTGAGTCAATATTTGACGATGCAAACGGAAATCTGAGAACGGATTACACCGGAGACGGAGTACATCTTAAGGCGAAATGCTATAAATATTGGCGTGACTATATATTGGAAAACGGAAGAATTAAGGTGCCGGCTGAAACCGGAGGATCTGCGTCTGTAACCAAACCGGTGACAACCGATCCGGTGAAAACGACGCCGCCGAAAGAAACAGCGGCTCCGGAGGAGACAACACCGCCGGAAAAAGAAACTACAGATCCCGAAGAAACGACGGTGCCGGAGGATACAATACCTCCTGTAACGACGGACGGCGGAACAAGCGCACCGGAGGACGAGGATTATTTTGAGGATGCGCTGTTTATCGGAGATTCCCGTACAGTGGGATTCTATACCTACGGAAGAATTGAGGGGGCGTCCTATTTTGCCAGGACCTCAATGAATGTCAAGAACTGTTTTGCCGATAAAAAGTCGGAAACGGGAACCGGCACTCTTAACCTTGAAGACTATTTGTCTCAAAACAAATTCGGAAAGATATATATTCTTCTCGGGATAAACGAGATAGGATATTCGTACGCTTGGATTGTTTCGAACTATACTGCCGTGGTTGAAAAGATTCATACGCTTCAGCCTGACGCAAAGATTATCATTCAATCAAACATGCATGTGACAAAGGCAAAATCCGACGCTAATCCCGATACTTTCAATAATGTCCGTATTGATGAACTGAATAAGCGTCTTTCCGCTCTTGCGGATAATGAGTATATTTTCTATCTCGGCTTTGAATCGATATTTGATGATGAGAACGGGAATCTGAAGACAGATTATTCACGGGACGGTATACATTTTAAGGCAGATACATATAAGATCTGGCGTGATTGGCTGATACAAAACGGTAAAATTTAAAGGGTGGTGCTTCATTTATGATAAACGACAGCTTGAAAAATTCCGAGAAATACGCGGTGCTCGGTGAAGATTTTAAAAGAGTTTTTGATTTTCTTTCTACGTTAACGGATAAAACCGAAACGGGGAGATACGATGTTTCGGATAGGGCATTTGTTAATGTATCGGAGGGAATGACAAGAAAACGCTCAGATGCGAGATATGAGGTGCATGACAAGTATGCCGATGTACAGTATATGATTTCAGGAAGAGAGAATATTGATATTTGCGGCGAAGAAAAGCTTACTGTGACGGAAGATATGACTTCCGAAAACGACATTCGGTTTCTCTCCGGAGATCCCGGATTCTCAACGGTATATCTTGAAAGCGGAGATTTTGCAGTTATTTTTCCGGGAGAAGCGCACAGACCGCTTACAGCGGTTGATGATGTTCCTGTTTCGGTATTGAAAGCAGTCGCAAAGATAAAAATAGATTAAGAGAATCTTCCTCAATTGGTATTGTCTGACGAAAAATCCGGCGGCACAACTGTACAATAATCTTGTGCGGTATTGCCTTAAATTTTCTAAAGTTTATTTGAGTCCTGATATATAGGGCGGGAGGGTGTTATGAAAAATACAGACAGAGTTATATGGGGAATCATTCTTGTGGCAATCGGCGTTATTTTTGCGCTGAATGCATTCGGTATAACGAATATTAATGTATTTTTTAACGGTTGGTGGACGTTATTTATTATTATTCCATGCTTTGCGGGGCTTTTTACTGAGCGCCAAAAGACAGGAAATCTTATCGGTTTGCTTATTGGTGTCTTTCTTCTTCTGTGTTGCCGGGGCATTTTGGATTTCGGACTGCTTTGGAAGCTGGTTATACCGGTTATCATTGTAATAATCGGTCTGAAAATGATTTTCGGCGTTTCTTTCGGAAATAAAAGCCGACAAATCTTAAAAGATTTAGAGACAGACGGCAGAGAACTCAAAAACGGTTATGCGGCTTTTTCGGGAAAAACGCTATGCTTTGACGGAGAGGTTTTTAACGGAGCGGAGCTTACGGCAGTCTTCGGCGGAGTGAAATGCGATCTTACGAAGGCTATTTTCGAAAAGGACTCGGTTATCAATGCAAGCGCTACTTTTGGCGGTATAGATATTATTTTGCCTGACAATGTGAATATAAAAGTGAACTCCAACTCTCTTTTTGGCGGTGTGTCAGATAAAAAACACAGGAATGTAACCGAAAATCCTTTTACTGTGTATATCAATGCTACTTGCATGTTCGGAGGAGTGGATATAAAATGACAGCCTGGCAAAAAGCAATTAAATATGCTGCGATGGCTTTTGCTATTTTCCTTTGTGTGAGTATTATCGGAGGAATTTTCAGCTTTTTTTCTTCTTTTTCAATATTTTTCGTAGGAAAAAACTCTGTCGGCGAGATGAAAACCTACACGGTAAACGGAGAAATTACCGAGTTGCATATAAACATTGCGGCATCAAGCTTCGTTATTAGAAACGGAGATGATTTTCGTGTGGAAAGTAATCTGAAAAATCTGACTGTTGAAGAAAAAAACGGTACCCTTACGATTTCCGAAAAGAAAAGGTATTGGGGCTCTTACGGCGGTGATGTGAAGCTGGAACTCTATATTCCAAGAGATATTATCTTCGATAAGGTTGACTTCAGTTCGGGAGCAGGTACAGTTGATATAGAAAATCTCACTGCGGAGAGTATAAACTTTGAGCTTGGCGCGGGGGAAGTAAAAATTCAGAACTTAATTGTTTTATCAAAGGCAAAGCTTGACGGAGGCGCCGGAAAAATTACGATAAACGGCGGAAGCCTTTCGAACCTTGACTTCAATATGGGAGTAGGCGAAACGTCTTTAACGAGCAGGCTGTCGGGAAGCTGTGACTTCGATTTGGGCATAGGCTCGACAAAGCTAATACTTATTGGGCAGAGCGACGATTATGCCATTGATGTAAATAAAGGTTTAGGAGAAATCACCGTGGACGGCAAAAAAATGTCAGACGGCGGGGTTTTCGGAGAAGGGAACAACAGAATTAAAATTGATGGAGGAATTGGAGAAATATCTGTTGTGTTTGAAGAAGACTGATTTTACGGGAGAGTCGATTTACATTTTGATAATGATAAAGAATGGGGCTGTCTCATCGCATTAATGAACTGTGAACGCCATGCGCAATCCTAACAAAAAAATCAAGGTCATTTAAGGGATGCCCTTGATTTTTTTGTTGTTTTTGTATACGGTTCTATCTCAAAAATGCAATTTGAGACAGTCCCATTCTTTATTCCTGTGTTACTCCTTTCATTGATGTTGACAGAATAATAAAAGAATAATAAATAATACAAATCCATGTATTTTATTCAGCTTACTGTTATGACAGTGGCTTTATTTATTCCTTTTAACCAAAAAAGATATTCGGCATAAAATGTAAATAGCCATAAAGGCGTCGAACAGACAATTCATCGAAAGGAACGGTAACATAGATGCCGAAAACAGAACATAATTCAGAAAAGCTTTTTTTCATCGGCGCGAATACGTCCGGAGGATTTGTGGGATATATGAACGAAATTCTCTGCGGTCTTGAAAAGGTATATATTATAAAGGGGGGACCGGGAACCGGAAAATCAACCCTTATGAAGAAAATAGCTAAATCAGCAAAAGAAAATGGATTCGAGCCGGAGCTGTATTATTGCTCATCGGACAGCGATTCTCTTGACGGTGTAGTGATAAGAAGCGTCGGCGTGGGAATTATAGACGGCACCTCTCCTCACTGTGTGGATCCGCAATATCCGGGGGCAAGGGAGGAAATTATAAATCTCGGAGAATTTTGGGATTCCGATAAACTAAAAACAGATTTTTCAGCTATAAAAGATCTCAGTGACAGAAAGGGAGAGCTTTTTGAAACGGTATACAAATATCTGAGTGTATGCAAGGGACTGCATGCAGAAAGGGAGAGAATGCTTCGCGGCTGTATAGATTATGAAAAAGCGGAAAGAGCTGCGGCACGTCTTATGAGACATATGACGCGCGGAGAAAACTTTGCCTTGCTTCCGAGACAAATATCCGCAATAGGAATGAACGGCGTTACGGTGCTTGATACATATAAAGCGCTGAGCCGCGAATATTGGTATATAAACGATGCAAGAGGAATGGGAGGGATTTTCTGTGAAATGCTTGTAAAAGCAGCGCAGAACTTATCTCTTGAGGTATGGGTTTCCCGTAATCCGCTTCTTGAAATTGACGCGCTGTATTTTCCGGACAGCGGCATCGCTGTTTTCTGTGCAGGGGAGGAGAAAAATGCTTCGCGCATTATCAATACAGAGCGCTTTATCATAAAGAATGCCGTGAGTGAACGACGCGCAGGGCTTCGCTTTCTCTCACGCATCGAAAAGGAATTGCTATCGCGCACAATGAGCGTTTTTGAAGAAATCAAAAAATGTCACTTTGCAATAGAAGATATTTATAAATCTGCTATGGATTTTTCGCAGCTTGACATCGTTTTTGAAAAGCTTTTAAAAAAAATATTGTGAAATAAAGGAATGCCTGTTGAAAAAGCACGCAGAATATGATAAAATCAAAACCGTTCCGCATATATTTATGCAGGACGGTTTTAATTGTTAACTTTTGCTTGGAGGAAATATGAAGGTTTTTCTTTTTACGCTTAATGCCTCTTACATTCATAAAAGTCTTGCTTTGAGATGTTTGAAAAAATCAGTGGAAAACGAGGGCTTTGAAACTGTATGTGCCGAGTTTACGGTAAAAGAAAAAAGGCTTCACGTTCTTGAGCGGCTTTCTTCTGAAAAAGCAGATATTTACTGCTTTTCCTGTTATATATGGAACATCGATGAAATGCTTTCGGCGGCGGAAAAGCTGAAAAAGCTTCTTCCCGATTCTGTGATTGTTTTCGGAGGTCCCGAGGTATCATATGAGAGCGAGGAATTTTTTTCATCTCACGAATATGTGGATTTTATTGTACAGGGTGAGGGGGAAGAGACGCTTCCGGCGCTTTGCCGCGATGTTATGGAAAACGGACGTGACATGGTAAAGAGGAAAGGAAGAATCATTCATTCCAATCCGTATGCCGACTTTGCAGGCGAGGGGATTCTTTATTCAAAAGACGACGTATTTGCTTCATCGGTGATATATTATGAATCCTCACGCGGCTGTCCGTTTTCTTGCTCTTATTGCCTTTCCGCAGCGGGACACGGAAGTAAAAGCGCGCAGAAGGTTTTGGAAGAACTGCTTGAGCTTGAAAAACTGAATGACGGAATAAAAATAATCAAATTTGTTGATCGCACCTTCAATTTTGATAAAAAACGGGCATATGAGATATGGAGGGGATTGTTGTCTGGGAAATATACCGGTAAGTATCATTTTGAAATATGCGCAGAGCTTCTTGACGAAGAAGGATTCGATCTTCTTTCACGCTTTCCTGTCGGAAAGATTCAGCTTGAAGCGGGAGTGCAGAGTACAAATCCCAAGACGCTTGCGGCGATAAACAGAAAAAGCGATACGGAAAAATGTATAGAGAATATCCGCAGAATAAAGGAAATGGGAAATATTCACATTCACGCGGATCTTATTGCTGGATTGCCGCTTGAGGACATAAACAGTTTTGCCGGATCGTTTGACGATGTTTACGGAAGCTGTCATATGCTTCAGCTCGGATTTCTTAAGCTGCTTAAAGGCTCGCCGCTGTATAAAGAGGCGGATAAATACGGTATCATATGCTCCGATCATGCACCGTATGAGGTTCTGAAAACCGACGCTATATCCTTTGAGGATTTGCTGCGGCTGCATAAAATCAGTGATGTTCTGGACAGGATTTCAAACAGCGGGCATTTCTCGTATTCGCTTGCGGGTATCCTTGAAAAAGTCGATTCTCCCTTTGGATTTTTCTCGTCGCTTTCCGAATATATCGGGAATGTGGATCTCTTATCTCAGCTTAAGCTTATGGAGCTTTTTCATAGCTTTTGTATCTCGCTCTCCGCTATATCGAAGGAGGAAGTGAATGGTCGTTTGCGACTCGATTTTTATATACATGAAACAGGTTCCTGCCCTGCGTTTCTTTCCGGCGGAGGAGAACTTCCTGTTCCTCCTGTTTATCGCGGGCTTGCTATAAGAAAAGCCGGCGCGAAGATTTTCGCACCGGCGGCCGAGGTACATAGATTCAGTTTTGATCCTTCAGGATATTATTTGATTGACAGAAAAAACCATTTCTGTGAAAGGTGGACGGAAGAAGAAATTATAAAATTAACATGATTGATTTGAAATTTTATTTACTATTTCAGGAAGCACGGATAAATCATCGGTAACAAAATCAGCGCCTGCCTCAACAAGCTTTTCTTTGTCAAAGGACGTCGTAACTCCGACTGCCGTCATTCCGGCGGCTTTTGCAGCTTTTATTCCTGCAATGGAATCCTCCGCAACAATACAGAAGCGTGGTTCCAGACCTGCCTTTTCGGCAGCCTTGAGGAAGATGTCCGGAGCGGGTTTATTATGCACAATATCGCTTCCTGTAACGATGGCGTCAAAATGATTCAGATCGATACCGATGCAGTCAAGATTGCATTTTACCTTTTCAATATCGGAGGCGGAGGCGACAGCCAGGCGGTATCCGTTTTCCTTAAGAGATAAAATAATCGGTTTTGACCACGAATATACTTTTACGTTGTCGTGAGCAGTTTCAAGGTAGATACGGTATGCTTTTTCCTTGTATTCCGATTTATAGCTTCCGCCGTGATTTTCAAGAACAGAGCCGATAAATTTGTCGTCTCCCATTCCTCTGTACGGTCTGAACTCCTCCGGATCGGTATCGATTCCGAGGGATTTCAAAACCGCCATACTTGCGTATGTGATTGCCGATTCCGAATCGACGAGCACCCCGTCCATGTCAAAAATAATGCCTTTAATCATATAATAAACTTCCTTTCTGAGATTGAACAAAAGCGGGCTGTCGTTTTAAGCGGCAACCCGAGCTTTTACTTATTTTGGCGCTATCCTGCTAAAGGAAACTGCTAAAAAATTTTCGTACATCGAATAAACGACAATATTTCCGTTATTCGTCATAAAAATTTATTACAAGGCTCTGCTTTGTATAGAATTTTTAAACTGACGAGAAATCTTCTCGGCATTAGCCGGTAATTGTGCGGTGTTGTCTCAAGGTTCCCTGAGATCAATTTGCTCTTGAGAAAGAGCAATGATGATCCGGATAATAGATTTTCTTTATGTCGGCGCCGACAAGTCTGAGCTTTCCGACGATATCATCGTAACCGCGCTCTATATGATGGATATCCTCAATTTCGGTAACACCGGATGTGGCAAGGGCTGCTATAACCATTGCGGCGCCGGCTCTCAGATCTACGGCTTTAATTTGTGCCGGAGACAGCTTCGCAACGCCCTCAATAACCGCAGTACGACCGTCTACCTTGACTACGGCTCCCATACGCTTGAGTTCCTCTACATATCGGAAGCGGTTATCGTAAACGCCTTCGCTGAGACAGCTTACTCCCTCTGCAAGACACAGAAGAACCCCCATCTGTGGCTGCATATCGGTGGGAAAACCGGGGGAGGGCATGGTTTTTTCATTAATTCTATTCATCGGACCTACATAGGATACCGTTACCGATTCATCATCATCGAGTACCTCAACACCCATTTCCTCAAGCTTTGCGGTTATGGATTCAAGATGTTTAGGAATAACGTTCGTGATTTTTAAGGAGCCTTTTGTGGCGGCGGCAGCAATCATATAAGTTCCTGCCTCGATCATATCGGGTATGATTGCATAAGTACACCCATGCAGTTTTTCAACACCCTTTATTTTAATGGTATCGGTACCGGCGCCGCTTATTTTGGCACCGCAGGTATTGAGAAAGTTTGCAAGGTCAACGATATGAGGTTCTCTTGCCGCGTTCTCAATAACGGTAGTGCCGTTTGCCTTTACTGCAGCAAGCATTACATTCATAGTCCCGCCGACGGTTATGACATCGAAGAAGATGTTATTGGCGGTTAAGCCGTGTTTTGCGACAACTTCGACATAACCTCCTTCAACACTGACCTCGGCGCCAAGAGCTTCAAAGCCTTTTATATGCTGGTCAATCGGGCGTAGTCCGATTGAACATCCGCCAGGCATGGCAACCGTCGTATCATGCCAGCGTCCCAGCATGGCGCCTAAAAAATAATATGAAGCACGCAGTCTGCGTGCAAGTTCATAAGGAATTTCGCACTGCTTTATGTCTGTACAGTCTATCTCAAGCGTTTTGGCGTCGATAAATCTGACACCCGCGCCCATGTATTTTAAAATCTCGAGAATATTTTCAACGTCACTGATATGCGGGACGTTTTCAATTATGCATTTCCCACGTACCATTACAGTAGCCGGCAGTATTGCCACAATTGCATTTTTTCCGCCGCTTATTTCCACCTCGCCGTCAAGACGACAAGGTCCGTTGATGACGATTTTATTCAAGCGATACTCCTCCTTTACCTTCAAATTTAATTATATACCGAATTAATGATTTTTAACGTAATAATCTGACATTTATTCAGTATAGCATAAATATCAGGTAAAATAAAGTAGAACTTTAATATTTTAGTAAACGTATTTTTGGCTGAAATTCATAAACATATTGGCTACCTGCGCGCGCGTTGCACTGCTTCTGGGGTCAAACGTCGTATCTGTCATGCCGCCTATAATTCCGTATTCCCGGCATGTATATACTGCCTGACGCGCATAGTTTTGGATTCTGTTATCATCATCGAATACAAAGCTTTGGTCTGTTCTTTCAAAACTCATGCCGAGAGTATCAGCAAACCGCATCAGCATTACGCACATTTGCTGCCGCGTAATG
>OJMN01001701.1_pt1 | contig 12217 bp, 7 predicted proteins | sample 1597261 | NCBI WGS metagenome assembly OJMN01 (sample SAMEA2452130, study PRJEB22498) | human gut metagenome | biome: human feces; feature: human gut; material: feces | place: Australia | collected 2012 | reverse complement strand
TGACAGTGATTACAGCAATTGCCTGTACAAAGTCTGAAAACAATCCCGATCAGACATCGGAAAATACCGAAGGCAAAGCGGATACAACAGACGGCGCATCAACCTCCGAAGAAGAAGCACCGCCCTCCATCCCCGATACCGTTACGGGCAACGGTTCAAAAATCGTAATCCAAACCGAGGGATGGGCAAATTATTCCCCGCTTGACATCCTTGATATCGGTATTACTGAAATGAACAACGACGGCATCAACGACGCGGCGTATACCCGCGACAGACGGATAGAGGAAACTCTTGATGTGGAAATTGAAGTACGGGAATACGGTCATTATCCCGAATCATATCAGGTTCTATCCGATTTAGTCAGTTCGGGAGACTGTGATATAGATTTCTGCGTTATGAGAAGCGCCATTTTTACAACGGCGATTACAAACGATCTACTTGTTGATCTCAACACCGATGATTTGGTATATTTTGATCCCGATAAATCATGGTGGGACAGAAACTCATATGACTCTCTTTCCATTGCCAATATACATTACGGTATTACGGGTGATTTTACAACCGCCGATGACCTGACATACTGGTGCGTTTATTTCAACAAACAAATTAACAGCGATCTTCAGCTTGAAAATCCCTACGAAATTGTAAAAAACGGTGAATGGACATACGATAAAATGTTTGAGATGGCATCCAAAGCTGCTAAGGATCTTGATGGAATAGATGGCATGACTGATTCCGATCAGTGGGGCGTTTCTATGATCCGCGATATTCTGGGCGGTGCACTGAATACTGTCGGAATCAACATTGTCGAAAAAGATGAAAATGATCTTCCCTATCTCAGCTTTAAGAGCGAATCCAATATATCAAAAATGCAGCACCTCCTTGAGTTATTCTATAATGATGAATATGTATACTGTTTTGCAAACCGTCCCGCTGGAACAAAGGATGAAGTCAGCATATTTACAAGCGGAAACCCCCTCTTTACGATCGGCGGGGTATACTACGGTCCTCAGATGAGAAACTCCGACACCAAATTCGGAATGCTCCCCATGCCCAAATACGATTCATCACAGGAATATATTTCCGCCACTTCCCCGCTCTTCCTCTCTATTCTTTGTACCCCGAAAACCAATAAAGACAATAATGAGCTTAAAGGAGCATTTATGGAGCTTTATTCCTACCTTGGCTCCGAACTCGTTGTGCCTGAGTTCTATGATCGCCTTCTCAAATGGAAGGTAGCAAGCGACGATGAGTCAAGAGAGATGATGGATTATATCTTTAATAATACGGCTTACGATATCGGCGGTCTGTTCAATTTCGGAGATATTTCCTTCCTCATCATTGACATGATGTACACCAAAAACACAAATATTGTATCCATGTGGGATTCCAATGAGGTGAAAGTACAGCAAGGAATTAATGATTTGCTGACAGCACTTCAGAATAATTCTTAAGGCAATACCGCACAATGCTTGTTGTGCAGCTGCGCCGCCGGATTTTTCGTCAGACAATACCAACTGAGGAGGCAAGAGTGACCCTCTGCCGACAAAATTTGTGAAGGTTGACGGAATAGAGGCAAGCAAATGTGCAATAAAGGCGTTAGCCGGTAATTGTGCGGTGTTGTCTTAAAAACTTACGGTATCTTGTGCATAACTACGACGCATATGGTACCGTATAAAAATTCTTATCTGTTTACACTGATTATGAAAGGAATAACATAGGAAATGAAAAAAAATATTATTAGTATTCTTCTTGTGTTATCGGTACTATTTATGTTTTCCTGTGAAATGAAACAAGCTTCCGATCCTTCCGGTACGAATATAACATCGAACGTCTCGTCAACAGAAAATCCGGATGAAAAAAATTTTTTCCTTGTTGAAGGAGATAAAGCGATCACGATTGTCTGCGGAGAAAATGCTCTTGATTCCGAATTTAAGGCGGCAGTCTATCTTCGAGATATAATAAGTAAAATGACCGGAACGGAACCGGAACTGACCAATGATTTTGACGGATCGCAGGACAATTCCCTCAGGCGTGAAATTTTAATCGGAGAAACAAACCGAGCGGAAAGCAAAGCTGCTCTTGAATCTATCGATGAACAGGAACTGGTGATACAAGTCAGCGGAAATAAACTCGTTATAACCGGGAAGTCCCCCCGAATTACCGCTTTCGCAGTTGAACGTTTCGCTTCCGACTGCCTTGGTTATTCGGATAAAAACGAGTATACAAGCGGTGTTTCTCTTTCCATTCCCTCTGATTACAGTTTTACGGATTCTTATTATTCCGCACTTCGCCTCGGCACAATTGTCAAATTTCAGCTTGCCGAAAACGGTACGGAAATAAGACCCGGCGAGGATGTCATTCCTCAAACCGTTCCACTGCGAAACAATACGGAAGAAGGCGCTTATTATACCGGAAAAACGCTTACAGTCGAAAAAGACTCTTCCCAATTCGGTGGCGCTCAATTTGTTGCTAAACTATTTACCGAAGGTCTATCAAGAGCGCCAAAGGGTGAAGAGTATCTTGCCTATACGTCTGTAATCGAACAAAACGGATGTACCATCCAAACGCTGACCGATCTTGCCGTTCAATTCTTTACCGACGATAAATTTACGGATTGCAACTTAAATCAAACAGAAACCGTTTTTGCGATAACAAGAGCCATTCTCAATCGGGATCCTAAAACAGAAGAGATAGAAGCATATTCCAAAATTGATTCAATTGATCTTGTAAAAAAGCTTTGCAGCAGTAAAGAATTTTCCAATTTACTTCCCGATATTATCGCCGGACCGTATTTCTGGGGCAAAAATAATTCATCACGCTATACAGGAAATAAAGTTATAACGGCAGATGAACTTCAGATACTCCTGAATCAAAATACCGTAGTTAGCCTCGAACGCGGAACCTTGGTGTTGGTAGATAAAACGATAACCGTGCCGGACAATGTAACGCTCGAAACGGCAGGTTCTCCTACCCATTACACACAAATGGCAAGATTTATCCGTACCGGCGACGGTAACTATGATATGATTCATGTCAAAAGCAAAGCTACTCTGAAAAATATATTTGCCGACGGTAATTTTGCATATGAAGCAGAAAGAATAGCAGGAACCAATATTGTATGCATAGGAAATGGCGGATCTGTCATCGGATGCAGATGCAGCGACTCCGGATGTACTTACAGTCTCAATGTATTGTGCGGAACAGAATTCAATTATGTCGGTTATAATCTTATAACCTGCTACGCTTCCGACCATAACAGGACCTGGCAGGACGGACTCAGATGTATGGGAACCGACTGCATACTTGAGTATAATGAAGTAATAGATGCTACTGACGCAGCGATCGCAGTATTCCGCTTTGTTGCCGAAATCGATAAAGCTCCCGGACCAAACACTTATATCCGGGCTCAGAATACAATCGTAAGATACAATACCGTATTGCAAGCAGGTAATTCTTCATATGCATCCCTTGATTTCGAATCAAATAATATCAATTGGAATGACACAAAGCTTGAAGGATCCGCATTAAATATTCCGGAAAATCCCGCCAATTTTACCGGTTTTGTCATATATGAGAACAGTATTTTTACATCATATAAAGCCCATACCCATCTGCTAATAACCATGTCAACCCAACCATGGACACGCACCGGAGAAACCGACCGTGTGTTTGGCGGCTCAGTATACAACAACTATACCCCTGAGGGATGTCATGTCAACTGTGCGGCAGGTATTGTTGCAGACGGGAATACCGATGCTGCTGTAAGAGGAAACAGTTTTGCTCTTTATATCGGAAATTGGTGTGTTATGTCAGGTGGAAGGACTTCACGCATCTACAGCATAGATGCGTCAGACAGCGCCGGCGATTTCCAAGCCGGGTATGAAAACGCAACCGTTTCAGATTACAATGGTCCTTTTATATCTTCAGGTCTCCCCATTGAAACTGCTGAAAGCTATGATTTGCGGGAAGCCGTGATACATGAAGAACCGCAAAATATTCCTGTTGAACGTTTTAACTCAAAATAATTTATTGTATGAAAAGCTCCTTCTCCGAATTTATCTGGAACCGATTGCTAAACAGGTGACTTGAAAGCAATAATTAATTTGATCTAATTTTAGGAGATTTTTTAAAATATCTTGACACTCAAATGAAAGTATGATACAATATACTAAACTGTTGAAGAAGAGTGAGTAATCGATATTAGCTTTTCCAAAGAGAGTCGCAGAGGGTGAAATTGCGATGTAAAGAATATCGATGAATGGGCTTCTGAGGGCAAGCAGAAAGAATGTTTTTCGGGAACAAATCAAGTATGCGAGACGGAGCATGACTCTCCGTAAACAAAAGTCTGCATATATAGGTATGCGTAGAGAGGACGTATTATAAATGCGTCAAGCCGGGTGGCACCGCAGGAATGTTTTTGGCATCCTGTCCCAGCAGATTTATTATCTGGGACAGGTTTTTTATTTCTGTCCCGAACAATCAGAAAGGAGACAATAAAATGTCAGAAAAGAAAATCCCTTACAAGATCTATCTTGAGGAAAAGGAAATGCCGATGGCATGGTATAACCTTCGTGCCGATATGAAGAAAAAGCCAGCGCCGCTTCTCAATCCTGGAACTTATAAACCTATGGAAGCGGAAGAGCTTGCCCCGGTATTTTGCGAAGAACTGATCAAACAGGAGCTTGATAACGACACCCCTTTTTTTGATATTCCCGAAGATATCAGAAGCTTTTACAAAATGTATCGCCCTTCTCCCCTTGTACGCGCCTATTGCCTGGAAGAAAAATTAAAAACACCCGCTGAAATTTATTATAAGTTTGAAGGAAACAATACAAGCGGCAGCCATAAGCTCAATTCCGCAATCGCACAGGCATATTATGCAAAAAAGCAAGATCTGAAAGGCGTAACTACCGAAACAGGAGCCGGTCAATGGGGAACTGCACTTTCAATGGCCTGTGCTTATTTTAACCTTGACTGTAAAGTCTTTATGGTAAAATGCTCATATGAACAAAAGCCTTTTCGCCGGGAAGTAATGCGCACATACGGCGCTTCGGTCACTCCCTCGCCCTCTATGGAAACTGAGGTAGGGAAAAAAATACTTTCAGAACACCCCGGAACAACGGGAAGCCTCGGATGCGCTATTTCCGAAGCAGTTGAAAAGGCAGTGACCACCCCGGGTTATCGATATGTACTCGGCAGCGTGCTGAATCAGGTTCTTCTCCATCAATCCGTCATCGGGCTCGAAACAAAAACCGCTCTTGACAAGTACGGTATAAAGCCTGACATTATTATCGGCTGTGCCGGAGGCGGCTCAAATCTGGGAGGTCTTATCGCGCCGTTTATGGGGGAAAAGCTTCGCGGAGAAGCCGATTATCGATTTATCGCCGTCGAGCCGGCATCCTGTCCAAGTTTTACCCGCGGCGTATTCGCATATGACTTTTGTGATACGGGAATGGTATGTCCTCTTGCTAAAATGTATACGCTCGGAAGCGATTTTATCCCTTCTGCAAATCATGCGGGTGGTTTACGCTATCACGGCATGAGTTCTATTCTTTCTCAACTGTATAACGACGGATACATGGAAGCCGTTTCCGTCAAGCAAACCGAGGTGTTTGAAGCAGCCGAGTATTTTGCAAGGGTCGAAGGAATCCTTCCCGCTCCCGAAAGCGCTCATGCCATCAGAACGGCAATCGACGAGGCACTTAAATGCAAAGAAACAGGAGAAAAGAAAACGATTGTTTTCGGTCTGACCGGAACCGGCTATTTCGACATGGTCGCATATGAAAAATTTCATAACGGCGATATGGATGATTATGTTCCCACCGACGAGGAGCTTGCGGCATATGCTGCGAAATTGCCGAAAATAGATTAAAGAAACAACCATTACCTCACCGTTTACAGAACACTTTCAAGCTCCCTGTCCAAAAGGACTGCCATTGATATGCACCTCAAAAGATAGATACTTTTGGAGGTGCATATTTCTATAGGCAAAACAGAAGGAGAAAAGAGATACTGTGTAGAATTTAGAGAATCTGTTATTTTTTTCAAATGAATTGAAAAATTATAGCATATCAATTATAATCCTGCCAATTTCGCTTGACACACCTGAACAAGCATGATATAATGTAGATACAAAAATGAAATAAATACATTAATTTACAGCAAAGAAACAGCCATGGTAATCCAAGATTAAAATTCATGTTACAGCGGCTTTTCCTATTCGCGTTGAATGCTTTGCAGATCATACAAGAATTAATTATCTGTTTTAATTCATTGAAGGTGCAGAAGCCGCTTTATAAGCAGGCTTCTGCGCTTTTGCTTTATGAGAACAAAAAAATTGCCAATGCTGTATTGCTCTATACAATATCGATTTAAAATCCTTTACTTATAAGGGCGGTGAATTTATATATGATTGTAGTATAAAACAAAGCATACGCACTTCGGGGGACGATTTCAAAAATGAAACAAAAGGAGTCAAAAATGAAAACTGTCAAGCTTAAAATGCGAGCACTTTCCTTGTTATTTGCCATTATCATGGTATTTACCATGACACCGTTGAGCGGAACAGCGATAATAACAGAAAAGCCAGAGGTTATCGGCGGCGAAAACATTTCCAATCCAAACACAGTCGACAAAAATGTTTATATCATTGAAGAAGACATTTCACAGCGCGGCGAGTTTGAGAAGCACTTCTTATGCTCCGACGGCAGCTATATTGCCGTGTCTTATCCCAACGCCGTTCATTTTAAAAACGATAAAAATGAATGGCAGGATTTCGATCATTCTTTAAAGCTCGATACAGAAAAAGGCTTATACAAGGCGTCGGGCGGTAATTTCAGTGTTTCGCTCTCTCAAAATACCCAAAGCAACAAATTAATTACACTTCAAAATAAAAGCCATGAAATTTCATGGACGATCAGGGCAGATCAAGGCGGATCTGAAACGGTCGGCGGAATCGTCGGTAAGAAACTATCTGAAATAAAGTCACTTACATCATCCGACATAAAAATTGCCGAAAGCGAGATAACCGAATTTAAAAAGGCGTCCGACCGGCTCGTCTCCCATCAGGATGCTTTCGCGCTTCCGAAATATTCAAGCCAAGTCTCCTATTCAAACGTTTTTGCAGGAAACAACATCTCCTTAAGATATACTGTAGATGCAAACAGAATAAAGGAAGATATACTCATATATGAAAAAAGTGATCTGTCGTCCTTTATCATGGATATGCAGATCGGTAATCTTTCTGCGTCGTTAAACGAAGACAACAGCGTGAGTCTGCTTGACAAAAACGGTGAAACGCAATATCAGATCGGTGTCCCCTATTTGGTAGACGCAGCTTATGAATATTCATACGATGTCAAAGTGACGGTCGAGCAAAGCAGCTCATCTTGTAAAATAACGTACACCCCCGATGAAAAATGGTTAAACGCCGACGAACGTGTATATCCGATTACACTCGATCCGGAAGTTACTACAAACGAGTATACATCCAATATGATAGATACCTTTGCCTGGAAAAATCGGCTTGTAGATCAATCGAGCAAAGCGTATTTGGATGTCGGCGTAGATTCAGGGGATCCGTCCTGGGCGTTTATAACGTGTACAAAACCGAATGTGAACAGCGGTTATATTATTAACTCTTTAGGCTTAACTTTGACTGTCAGCAAATTTGCCGGATCATATTCTAACAATCAAATTTCTGTCTACGGTGCAAGAAACTGGTCAACCGGTTCATCATTACAACCTGTCAATTCCTATTTGGAAAGTTACAAAACTTCATTCAATACTCTACCGGTAAAACAACAGTCTGGATCGAGTTCAACGGTTCTTTGGACTATGATGGTTATATCTTAAAATTCACCGATGAAGCCGCAGCGGGAAATACGAATTATGTAAGATTTCATAGCATCGAAGCTTCCGAGGAATCAAACAGACCGTATTTTACCTACTGCTATTCTAAAGCTGACAGCCTATATTTACCCCCGGAATTAATAAACGGCGGCGTATACGCGTTTAAAAACGCAAGCACCGGAAAATATATGTCCGCAACAAGCAATGCAAACAACGCAAATGTTGTACAGCAAAGCGTTGATTCGCCGTCAAAAAATCAACTGTTTAAAATTGATTTGCGTACCTCTACACAAGCTTCTATGCTCAGAGCGATGTGCAGCAGCAACGGAACCAACCGGGTAATCGACATTAAAACCGGCGGCGCGATCCCGGTTTCGGGCAATAATATTCAGCTGTACGCCGCAGGCGGTTACCCGGAAGCGCAGGAATGGCTGTTTGTATCGCTTGGAAACAATCAGTATAAAATTGTTTTACGGTCAAACATGAATTTGTGTATTGCCGGAACCAGCAGTAATGACGTAATTCTGCAAACCTACACCGGAAGTAGCTTACAAAAATGGACCATGCAATTCATGGGCTGCAAACCGTATTACTCCATAAGTGCGGGCAGCAGTCAATCGAATAGTATTAATTGTCACGGATATGCTTTGTGGACACACAACAATCCACAAGAATGGTATGGTTTTACAACAACTCAATTTAACAATATGAACAATTCAAATGATCTGCTTAATGTTATTAAACCACAGTTAGAAACCTGGTTAAACTCCAATTTTTCTGGTCGATGGGAAGAAGTAACAAACCATGGTGGGATGAATGCTCAACTATCAAGTAATCAATGGCTCGTTGCTTTTAGAGTGGGTTTAAATAAAAGTCTATGGGATCCTTGGGATTATCACTTTTGGTACCGCGATAACACGGGACAATGGACAAATAAGCATGGAACAGGAACTGCAAGTCAACCGCTTGGATCAGATATACCAACCACCAATAATTCGCCGGGGTGGTTCTATCAAGTCAATAATTTCTACAATAGCAATATAATATATTACCGTATTACACAATGAGGTAGTAACATGAAAAGATATATATTAATATTTGCTTTCGTTATATTTTGTCTTTGTATGGTTGGCTGCCATAATCATTATTCAAATAAACCAGACAATGGAACGGAGGAGTATTCTATGGAAGAAAGAAATTTTTTCGATTTGAATAAGGAACATATAGCAACCGATGAGGAAATGCTGTCGGTTAAAAACGGTATGACTTTTACCGAAGTAGTTAATATAATAGGGAAACCACATGGTTATGGTACTATGGGGGCAATGACGTTAAAATGGTTTACTAAAGAAGGTACTATATATAATATAAAATTCATTTTTAATGATGATTTTGTTCAAGATGCTAAATGGAGCTTAAATGATTATTATAAATATGCAATAGTACTAAGCAGTCCAATGATAGATAGGGTAACCGAATAAGCAGGCAATTTTATAATTGGATTCGCCGTTGAGACAGGGGGGAGTCACGTGCTCCCCCTCTTCTCGACGTATAATGTGCTAAACGCGTTTATAATTGAGTTTTACGATCGACTCCCTAATAAGCGAAAGGAGAAACATTTTGAAAAAAAAATTATTAATTGTTTGCATGATAGCGATGCTTATCACGATTTTTTCGGCATGCCAAAGCTCAAATACGAAAAATCCCGAACATTCTAAGCAGGAGGAATCTGATATGACAGATTTTTTTAGTCCGACACCTTCCAAAAAAGATTTATTAACCGAAGATGAATTCATCAATTTAATAAAGGAAAGCCCTTATGTGCAGCCAGGCGAAACTATGGCTTTTAATGACCTAATAAAAATTGTCGGTAAACCGCAAAGGGAAATTCCTGTAAATGTGGAGTGAGTGAGTGGTCAAATTAACCCAAGAATAAAGTGTTTTCAATGGGATTTGAAAAATAATAAGTGCATTGATTATTGGGTTTATTTATCCAGTGAGTGTTCAGATGAAAAAGCCGATTTTGATAATATAATTGAATATGGGATGGTTCTCAATGTACTAAAGACTTCGACACCTAATACAATTGTCGATTTATCGTCGTCCACTATTCCGTATACTACTGTGGATTAACAACAGCAGCTTAACCGTATCAAGATCACATTACCCCACCCGTATCTTGCGTATTTGCGGGTGGGGAAGAAATTCATTGATAGTGTAGTATATTATCACATAATCAAATAAACGGAACGGAGAAATATTTTGAAAAAAATTGTTAATTGTTTGCATGATAAACTTTGATAATCACTTCAAAGGCGGTTCTTTTCTTGCTTTTCCCTCTTTTTGCAGTTTATCATGTAAAGTTTCAGATATCGAGATCGGACAGGTTGGATTTACGATACTGCATGGGCGTAACGTCCTCTATTTTTTTGAAAACCTTGCAAAAATAGCTTTGATCTTCATATCCGATCGATAATGCAATATCAGACAGCTTTAAATGTGTATACAGAAGCTGCTCCTTACTCTTTTCTATCCGAACGCGATTCAGATACACACTGAAAGCCTCTCCTGTTTCATCTTTAAATACCCGACTGAAATATGCAGGAGAAAAATATACTCTTCTCGCCATATCTTCCAGGGTAATTCGTTCATCATAATGGGAATGAATATACTGAATACTCTGATGAATAGCGCTGGTATGTCGGCTTCCGGAAAAATCAAAAATACTATCCATAAGTATCCCCATTGCCTTGGTCAACCAAAGACAAAGCGCATCAAAATCTTGAATTTGAGTGATATCTATTAAATATCCGTGCCCTGCATTCAAGGTTTCCTCCGGATTTGCTCCCGCTTTGATTGCAGTACGGCTGATCAAGACCAGTAATTCATATATCCGTGTTTTACAACGCAAAAAATCGCCTCCGGAAGAAAACAATATATGCCCCAATAGTTCATTCAAAAGCTTCTGCGCCTCTGCTTTGTTTGCCTGCTGCACCGCCCTAAGCATGGCCTGCTCTGTTTCAAAGGGATATGGGCCGGTTTATCGGAAGCCTTTAATTGCTGGATATAGGCTGTAATCTGCCCCTGGATCATCCCGGAATTTTTATTTTCCAACATTTTATTGGCGGCCGATATGTTATTCATAAATCCAACCGCCATAAACAGAAGAGTTGCCATCTTGTTCACTTTTTCCGCGGAAATATATGTCACATTCCCAAGCTCTGCTATAACACTTTGAAGCCTCTCTCCTCGAAGCTGCTGTCTGTCTTCGAGATCACAAGCTATATAATCCTGAACCTCTACCATAAGAAACGGTCCCACCGTGATTTTTCCTTCGCTACGCTGCCCTCCCAAAATCGGTGATACAAAACAAGTCAGTCCCATAGGACAAAAATAAATGTACTTGCCGCCGAATCTCTCTGCTTCGATCATTCCGTATATGTGCGCTCTAATACAATCTTCCTGACATTTTCCCGCCGAACGACAAATCTGACAGGAAGCACAGCCGTATCCGCTTTCATATTTGATGATTCCCTCCGCATCCGACACCGTGCACCCCACAGCACAGGAGCAAGAGAATGCTTTTGCGCATTCGATAGCAAGCGTTACATCAAACGATTCTTTTAAAGACATATCAATAAAACCTTCTTTTCCGATTTTTTCAATTTATAATAGAATTTAATGATTCTATTGCAAAATATAAAAATTGAAATCATTTCAATATGACAAAAAAATACAAAAAATTGACACAAATTACAAGACAGACAATGCTATTCGTGATATAGTTAAAGCTATATAAAAGTAATATCCAAAACTTTTTCCGGAGGATTATATTATGAGTATTATAACAGATATTTCCGAAAATTTGCAACATGGAAAAGCCAAAATTGTTAAACAACTTGTTCAAGATGCTGTTGATCAGGGGATTCCCGCACGACAGATTCTTGAAGAAGGCTTATTAGCTGGTATGGATGTAATAGGGCAAAAATTTAAAAACAATGAGGTTTTTGTTCCCGAGGTTCTTGTAGCAGCACGCGCTATGAATATGGGAACCGCTATTCTCAAGCCCCTGCTTGCCGAAAGTGGTGAAAAAGCGGCGGGTAAAGTGTGTATAGGAACTGTAAAAGGGGATCTTCACGATATCGGAAAGAACCTTGTGAGAATGATGCTGGAAGGCAAGGGGCTTGAGGTAATCGACCTTGGAGTCGACGTCGCTCCCGAAACCTTTGTAGAAACCGCGAAGAAGGAAAACTGCCAGATCATCTGCTGCTCCGCATTGCTCACTACAACAATGGGCGTTATGGCAGATGTGGTTAAAGCTGCTGAGGCAGTCGGAATCCGCGATCAAGTCAAGATAATGGTG
>OJMN01001699.1_pt1 | contig 12228 bp, 9 predicted proteins | sample 1597261 | NCBI WGS metagenome assembly OJMN01 (sample SAMEA2452130, study PRJEB22498) | human gut metagenome | biome: human feces; feature: human gut; material: feces | place: Australia | collected 2012 | reverse complement strand
TATCTCCGTTAGCCGCCACTCTGTCACAACCCACGAACACTGCCTGTACCCAGCCCTTGGACATTACAGAAGCAGACATATTGTCGCAGATCAGTGTGACATCCACGCCTGCGGAATGCAGTTCAAAAGCAGTCAGTCTGGCTCCCTGCAACAGGGGTCTGGTCTCATCCGCAAATACATGGAAGTTATAGCCCTTCTCCTGTCCCAGATAAATAGGTGCTGTTGCAGTACCATATTTTACGGTTGCAAGTTGTCCTGCATTACAGTGAGTCAGGATGCCATCTCCCGGTTTCACTAGTTCCAGGCCAAATTCTCCGATTTTTCGGCATACTTCCACATCTTCCGCCCGAATCTGCAGGGCTTCATCATGCAGGATTTCCTTCACTTCTGCCACTGTTTTGTGTTCTTCTCTGCCGGCCTTCACAGCCACGGCATTCATACGCTTCAGCGCCCAAGACAGATTAACTGCGGTGGGTCTGGAAGAATCCAGATATTCCTTATATTCAGTAAATTTCTCATAAAACTTTTCAAAATCTTCGGTCTCGATGCGGTTTGCCAGCAGATAAATACCCAGTGCCGCCGCTACGCCGATGGCCGGAGCCCCTCTGACTTTCAACAGATAAATGGCATCCCAGATTTCCTGTGCCGTATGTAAAGCGATCAGTTCGATCCTGCCGGGTAATAAGGTCTGGTCTATGATGATCACCGCATCCTGTGCTTCATCCAGTGCCACGGTGTCGTAATCGAGAATTGTTTTTTCTTTTTCCATAGATACTCCTTTATATATGTTTTCGTAATTGTCAGATCCTTACGGTATCTTCCCGGTTAATTTTCATGCCGGATAATATCGGCAAATTCTGCTTTCGCTGCCTTGGCCAGATCCTCCGGTGTCAGACGGATCTGAGATCCGATCTTGCCGCCGCTGACATAGATCTGCTCCTGTGTCTTTGCGCTTTCATCGATTCTGGTCACGTACTGCTTTTTCATGCCAATGGCAGTACAGCCGCCGCGGATATAACCGGTAATGGCGTTAATGTCCTTTACGTGGATCATTTCCACGCTCTTTTCCCCTACCGATTTCGCTGCCTTTTTCAGATCCAGCTCCGCCGCAATAGGGATAACGAATACAAAATAATTCTTGCTGTTGCTCACGGTGACCAACGTCTTATAGACCTGTTCATAGGGCAGGGATAATTTGTCAGCTATCTGAAGACCGTCCACGAATTCCTCACACTCGTAGGTGTGATGGGTATAAGGAATCTTCAAAGATTCCAGGATCCGCATTGCGTTGGTCTTTATTTCTTTTTGTTTTGCCATAAAACTACTCACGCCTTTCAACAACCTGCAAACTTTGAGCCGAAGGCACAAATTTGCAGGTGAAAAATTTATTTTTCACCTTGTTACCCTTGGTATCATTTTATTTTACTATTTTGCTTCCCCCAGCGCAAGCATACAAGGCAAGAAACTTGCACAAGTTGCATCCGTTTTTTGCAGAAAAGAACTCCGCCCGACTCCCGGACGGACCGGGGAATCAGGCGGAGTTCTTATATGTTTTTAATCCGTTGTTACGAATTAGTTTGCTGCCTTCTCAGCCTTTGCAGCCTTCAGCTGCTCGGTCAGAGCGGGAACTACCTTGTTCAGGTCGCCTACGATACCGTAGTCAGCCACATCGAAGATAGGCGCGGTCTCATCCTTGTTGATGGCAACAATGAGATCAGACTCTTCCATACCTGCTACATGCTGAATAGCACCGGAGATACCGATTGCAAAGTAAATCTGAGGACGAACGGTCTTACCGGTCTGTCCAACCTGCAGATCCTTGGGCTTCCAGCCATTATCTACAACTGCACGGGAGCAGGATACGGTACCGCCAAGAACCTCTGCCAGATCGTCCAGGATCTTGAAGTTCTCTGCGCTGCCAACTCCACGTCCGCCGGATACCAGGATCTTAGCATCCATGATATCAACGGTATCGGATACAGCCTTAACGACTTCCTTGATGGTTACATATTTGTTGTTCGGAGTAAATCCGGGATTGTACTCTTCGATTACAGCCTTTGCACCTGCGATAGGAGCGATCTTCTGCATAACGCCGGGACGAACGGTTGCCATCTGAGGTCTGTTGTCGGGGCAGGCGATGGTAGCGATGGTGTTACCACCGAATGCAGGACGGGTCATCAGCAGCTGGTTGTGCTTCTGCTCCTGTCCGGGAATCGCATTGAGAGGGAAATCACCAATCTCAAGTACGGTACAGTCAGCAGTCAGACCGGTCTTAACTCTTGCGGAAACGGTAGGGCCGAGGTCACGTCCGATAGCAGTTGCACCTACCAGAACGATCTCAGGCTTATATTTCTCGATAACAGATGCCAGTGCATGTGCATAAGGCTCGGTTCTGTAAGTCTCCAGTTCGGGATCGTCCACAAGGATTACCTTATCTGCGCCATACTCAGCCAGCTTATCTGCCAGATTCTTTACATTATAACCGATCAGAACCGCGGTTACCTCGGTCTCCAGCTTTGCAGCCAGCTCTTTACCTTTGCCGAGCAGCTCCAATGCGATACCGCTGATCTCATTGTCTACCTGCTGGGCGAACACATATACACCCTTGTATTCTTCAATATTATTGGTTACCATGGTTTGCCTCCTATATTAGATGATGTGCTTTTCTTTGAATTTAGCCACAATGTAAGCTGCTCCGTCTTCAGGTGAATCGGGAACGATCTTCTCACCTGCGCCCTTACGAACCTTATCGGATGCCTTTGCAATCTTGGTAGGAGATCCCTTCAGGCCAAGGTTACTGTCATCAACATCTTTCAGATCAGCTCTGCCCCAGGTAGTGATCTCTGCCTTGCATGCATCGAAGATTCCGCCGGGAGTCATATAACGAGGCTTATTCAGCTCGGACAGTGCAGTGATCAGGCAGGGCATCTGGGCCTCTACTACATGATATCTGTCATCATACTGTCTCTGAACGATCACCTTGTCTCCCTCAACCTTGATGTCCTGTGCATAAGAGATTACGGGAAGTCCCAGATGCTCAGCGATCTGAGGACCAACCTGTGCGGTATCACCATCGATTGCCTGACGACCGGTAATGATCAGATCATAGTCAAGGTTTCTCAGTGCACCTGCAATGGTAGTGGAAGTAGCCCAGGTATCAGCACCGCCCAGTACTCTGTCGGTAACCAGAATTGCTTTGTCAGCGCCCATAGCCAGCGCCTCACGAAGAGCATCTGCTGCCTTGGGAAGACCCATGGTCAGTACGGTAACTTCTGCGCCGAACTCGTCCTTCAGCTTCAGTGCAGCTTCCAGACCAGCCTTATCATCGGGATTCATGATAGCAAGCATTGCGCCTCTGTCAAGAGTTCCGTCAGGATTGAATTTAACACCGCCCTTGGTATCGGGCACCTGCTTAATACAAACAACAATCTTCATTGTATTTTCTCCTTACTTTTCTAATAAAATTTCCGACAAATGCCTGCTTGCTTATTTCAGCAGATCTGCGGAGATAACCATTCTCTGAACTTCGGAAGTACCCTCGTAGATCTCGGTGATCTTTGCATCACGCATCATACGTTCAACTTCGTACTCTCTGATGTAACCGTAACCACCGTGCAGCTGAACAGCCTTGGTAGTAACTTCCATAGCAACCTCAGCAGCATACAGCTTAGCCATAGCAGCTTCTACAGAGTAAGAGATCTTAGGATTGGTCTTGTACTCGTCCTTCTTGCGTGCAGCCTTGTATACCAGCATCTTGGCAGCTTCCACCTTGGTAGCCATATCAGCCAGCTGGAACTGTGTATTCTGGAATCCGGAAATGGACTTTCCGAACTGCTTTCTTTCCTTGGTGTAAGCAACGGTTCTCTCCAGAGCGCCTTCTGCAATACCCAGAGCCTGGGAAGCGATACCGATACGTCCGCCGTCCAGAGTGTGCATTGCGATCTTGAATCCCTGTCCCTGCTTACCAAGCATATTCTCCTTGGGGATACGGCAGTCGGTGAAGATCAGCTCGTAAGTGGAAGAACCCTTGATACCCATCTTCTTCTCTTTGGTACCGAAGGTAAATCCGGGAGTACCTTTCTCAACGATAAAGGAAGAAATCTCCTTCATCTTTCTGCCTCTCTTCTCTACGATACCGGTAACTGCGATAACAATATATACATCAGCTTCTTTACCGTTGGTGATGAAGCACTTGGATCCGTTGATGACCCACTCGTCACCATCTAATACAGCCTTAGTCTGCTGTCCCTGAGCATCGGTACCTGCACCGGGCTCGGTCAGACCGAAAGCACCGATCTTACGGCCGCTTGCCAGATCGGGAACATATTTCTTCTTCTGATCCTCAGTACCGAAGGTCATGATAGGATCGATACACAGAGAGGTATGTGCGGATACGATAACGCCGGTGGTTGCACAAACCTTGGAAAGCTCCTCAACACACATAGCGTAGGTCAGGGTATCACAGCCCTGTCCGCCGTACTCCTTGGGAACGGGAATTCCCATGAAGCCGTACTTAGCCATCTTCTCAACGGTCTCTCTGGGGAAGGTTTCGGTCTCGTCAACTTCCTGCGCAAGAGGTTTTACTTCGTTCTCGGCGAACTCTTTGAACAGCTGTCTCGCCATCTCATGCTCTTTGGATAATGTAAAATCCATGATGTTAATCCTCCATTGTTATTTATACTTGGTTGTAATTATGAACTTAGACTGTCCAGAGCCGTATCCGGCTCCGAACAGTTATTTTATCTTTTGCCTACTGTGCATCCACAGGAGTCTTGGTGCGGTCTGCATTGTATACATAGAAGCCCTTGCCGGTCTTCACACCAAGGTTACCGCCACGAACCATCTTACGGATCAGAGGGCATGCACGATACTTGCTGTCGCCGGTCTCGTTGTACAGAACATCCATGATGGCAAGGCAGATATCCAGTCCTACGAAATCGCCCAGTTCCAGGGGTCCCATGGGATGATTAGCGCCCAGCTTCATAGCTGCGTCGATACCTGCGATATCGGATACACCTTCCATCTTGATGAAAGCTGCTTCATTGATCATAGGGATCAGGATACGGTTAACAACAAAGCCTGCTGCCTCGTTTACCTGAACAGGGGTCTTGCCGATCTCTTCAGATATCTTCTTGATGGTGTCTACGGTCTCTGCGGGAGTATTCACACCTGCAATTACCTCAACCAGCTTCATACGGTCTGCGGGATTGAAGAAGTGCATACCGATCAGAGGACGGGTCAGTCCGTTGCCGATCTCGGTAATGGAAAGGCTGGAAGTGTTGGAAGCAAATACACACTCGGGCTTGCAGATCTTGTCCAGCTCACCGAAGGTGGTCTTCTTAACTTCCATGTTCTCAAATGCAGCTTCTACGATCAGATCGCAGTCTGCACACAGATCTTCCTTCAGGCCCGGAGTGATCTTAGCTACGATAGCGTCAACAGCCTCCTGAGTCATCTTTCCTTTTTCTACCAGTCTTGCATAGCCTTTTACGATCTTGGCCTTGCCGCCGTCAGCCCACTCCTGCTTGATATCGCAAAGAGCTACTTCATATCCGTCTACCTGGGCAAATGCCTTTGCAATGCCCTGTCCCATAGTACCTGCACCGATAATACCTACTTTCATGGTAAATCCTCCTGATTTTATACTTTTATATTCGTAATGATTAGCAGTTCTTAAAAGGCTCTTTTACCTTCTCCTTGTTCTTGTCAAGGAAGAAAGCCATACCATACTTCTGATCTTCTGTCTCGAAGCAGTCACCGAACAGCTTCTCTTCGATCACTACCGCCTGATCCATATCTGCATCCAGGCCTTCGTTAATAGCCTTCTTGCAGTTGCGGACTGCGATGGGAGCATTCTTTGCAATGGTGGCTGCCATCTTCTGTGCTGCTGCCAGCATTACTTCCTGTGCACTCTTTACCACATTGCCGTCTGCATCTACTTCTGCGCTGTAAACTTCGTTTACCAGACCGATTCTGTAAGCGTCTGCTGCCTTGATATTGCGTGCGGTGAAGATCATCTGTTTTGCCATGCCTGCACCTACCAGACGAGCCAGTCTCTGGGTTCCGCCGAAGCCGGGAGTGATTCCCAGTCCTACCTCGGGCTGTCCGAAGACTGCATTGTCGGAACAGATTCTGATATCACAGCTCATGGAAATCTCACATCCGCCGCCCAGAGCAAAGCCGTTGACAGCTGCGATCACGGGAATGGGGAAGGTCTCGATCTTGCGGAATACATCGTTACCCTTCTTACCGAATGCCTCGCCCTCTGCCTTGGTCAGGCTGCTCATCTCTCCGATATCTGCACCTGCCACGAAGGACTTACTGCCTGCACCGGTGATCACCAGACAACGAACCGTTTCCAGATCTACTGCATCCAATGTAGCGTTCAGTTCATCCAGTACCTGAGAATTCAGAGCGTTCAGTGCCTTTTCACGGTTAATGGTGATGGTTGCCACATTACCATTCTGCTCATACAAAATGTAATCCATGTTTTTACCTCATTTCACATTTCTATTCGTGTTTTCAAAACCACACTAAGGCGATAGAGATTCTACCGCCCCAGCGAATATTTATAAAATTAATCCTCGATCTTAACGATGGTGGAGCAGCCCATGCCACCGCCGATGCACAGAGTAGCCAGACCGGTCTTGGCACCTCTTGCCTGCATCTCATGCAGCAGAGTTACCAGAATACGGCATCCGGAAGCTCCTACGGGATGGCCCAGAGCGATAGCACCGCCGTTGGGGTTCAGCTGCTTATCTACATCGATGCCCAGTTCCTTACCAACTGCTACGGACTGTGCTGCGAATGCTTCGTTAGCCTCGATGATATCGAAGTCTTCGATCTTCATACCGGTCTTAGCCATTACCTTCTTGGTAGAAGCTACAGGGCCGATACCCATAACCTCGGGACGAACACCAGCCAGAGCGCCTGCTACGAAAGTAGCCATAGGCTTAACGCCCAGCTCCTTAGCCTTCTCTTCGCTCATAACAACGATAGCTGCTGCACCGTCGTTGATACCGGAAGCGTTACCTGCGGTAACGAATCCACCGGGATTGATGGCACGAAGCTTAGCCAGACCTTCGATGGTAGAACCATGACGAGGGCCTTCATCGGTATCGAATACGATGGTCTCTTTTTTCTTCTTAACTTCTACGGGAACGATCTCTGCCTTGAAGGCACCGTTCTTCTGAGCTTCTTCAGCCTTTAACTGGCTCTTTAATGCGAACTCATCCAGTTCTTCACGGGTAAGTCCCCACTCTTCGCAGATGTTGTCTGCGGTCTTGATCATATGATAATCATTGAAAGCATCCCAAAGTGCATCTTTGATCATGGTATCAACCATGGTTGCGTTACCCATACGATATCCGTAACGTCCCTGAGGAATTGCGTAAGGAGCCATGGACATGTTCTCCATACCACCTGCTACTACGATATCTGCATCACCGGCCATGATCATCTGTGCTGCCTGGTTCACACAGTTCAGGCCGGAACCACATACCACGTTCATGGTAACTGCGGGAACTTCGATGGGAAGTCCGGCTTTGATAGCTGCCTGACGTGCTACGTTCTGTCCCTGGCCAGCCTGGATTACACATCCCATATATACCTGGTCAACTGCTTCGGGAGCAACGCCTGCTCTCTTCAGAGCCTCCTTGATAACGATTGCGCCCAGCTCCGGTGCAGGAGTTGTGCTTAAGGTTCCGCCCATGGTACCGATTGCGGTACGGCAAGCGCCTGCTAATACAACTTTCTTTGCCATTTGTTTGTCCTCCACTTTTTGTTTTCGTTTGGTTTGCTTTCTGAAATGTAGATTGTTATTTTTTTATCATTTCACTGTCCCCATTTTAACATAGCGAAATCTGTTTTGCAATGCTTTTGTCAAAAAAATAACAAAATAACAAATGAAATTTTTAGAAATCAGAATTCCCGGATTTTTGTAGTGCGGATCCACTCTCTTGTTCCCTCGACTTTCTGCACTTCCTGCGTGTGTTTTGCCAGAAAACAGGTCAGCGGATAGACATCGATCCAGATCTCGTTGTCACTCTCTTTCTGTTCTTCATCAAAGACCAGTTCCAATCCCCAGTGCAGATGGGTTACTTCTATATTATTTACATTTTCTGTGGTACTGTAACCGGTATGTCCCATATAACCGATCACATCCCCCGCCGTCACCACGCTGCCTTCTTCCAGTCCTTCCGCATAGGGGTAGTTCTGCCTCAGATGTGCATAGTAATAGTAGCGCTTATTATCAAAGCTGCGGATGCCAATGCGCCAGCCGCCGTACTGGTTCCAGCCGAGCGCCTCGACGCGCCAATTATCCCCCAACAAAATCGCCCCTCCGATACACCGACGAGCCCCATCATGTCATGGCCCAGATGCCTTCGTTTATATCCGTAGCTTCTTCCCGCCCCGAAATCATCATAATGAGTATAATCAAATCCTCTCGCAATGGGGCAATAACCTTTTAATCCGTATTTTTTCTGCCAGGTGCTCTGTCCGTCTTCTCCGATCACCTCTGCCTCGTATTCTCCCACCAGTCCTCCCAGCGCCGCGCTGTAAGCTTCCAGATAATACGAATAGTATTTCATATCTTTTGTGAGAGTTTTTATCTCTGCCTCTCCCTCAGCCAGCTTCTCCGCCGTCTCGTTCAGGATCTTCAGCGCCTTTTTGTCAAATTCCCCTCCGGTTCTGGCTGCGGTATATGCAAGCAGCGGGATCCACTCCACATGATGTTCCGTGTCAAACGTATCCACATCCCAGTCATATGCCTGGCAGAGCGCTTCATAGGATACGGTAAAGTCCACCCATTTGATATAATCCTTTCCCGCAGCCGAGGTCGCGGTGACCACCGCCTGTTCCATGCTTTCTGTCCGCCCTGTCTCCCTGAGCAGAAATGCTCCCATCATTATAAATAGAAGCATCACCTCTGCCCGGATCCATGCCCGCATTCTCTTTTCTCTGTCCATTCCCTGTCCTGCTCTCAGTTCCTCCTTACAGGTTATGTTTCTGATTTTTCCGGTATTCAGACAATTCGAAAATCTCCGGGGCATATCATTTCCCATACAACAAAACAGCCTGCCGGAAATTCCGGCAGGCTGTAAATTTGTCTTTATTTAATTTTCTGTCCGGTTTTATACTTCCGGCTCGATCAGTCCGTAGGTATCGCCCTTTCTCTTGTACACTACATTTACCTGATCTGTCTCTGCGTTGCAGAATACGAAGAAGTTGTGTCCCAACAGTTCCATCTGAATGCAGGCATCCTCGGGATACATGGGCTTGATATCGAACTTCTTGGTACGAACGATCTTGATCTCGTCATCGTCTGTGTAATCATTCTCTACATAGGCTTTGCTGAAAGAAGCTGCCGCCTGCTGTTTGTCAACGATCTTGTTCTTATATTTTTTCAACTGTCTCTCAATGATCTCTTCCACCAGATCAATGGATACATACATATCGTTGCTTACCTGCTCCGAACGGATAATGCTTCCCTTTACCGGAATGGTCACCTCAATTTTCTGACGTTCTTTTTCAACGCTTAATGTTACATGTACTTCTGTGTCGGGATTGAAATACTTGTCCAGCTTGCCGATCTTTTCCTCCACTGCTGCTCTTAATCCTGGTGTAACTTCGATGTTTCTGCCAACAATAATAAACTTCATGCTGATCATCCCTTCCAAGTATTTATTTACAAGGTTTTATGTAGCATCCCTTGTATTTATTGTATAGTCATTATAGCACAATAGCACAGCTTTTTGCAACAATTTAAGAAGTTTTTTACTTGTTTTTGACATTCTGTATGTCAACCCTAAAATCGACAAATCCTGTCATTTTATTATTTTTATTACATGTTCACAAAACATTTGTTCCTGTTTTTTCGTAAATTTATCCCCCTTGCAGTGCCGGTTTTTCTGTGGATAATGTGTATAACTTGGTGTATAAGTAACTTTTATCCTATTTTCTGGCATTTTGGATGTGGATAACTTATTTTGTATTTAAATTTCTTTTCTATCGTTTTTACGTTCGTGTCACTTTTTTTGTATACTTTGTATAGTTCCGTTTTGTCAATCCCCATTTCATCGCGTAACAATATTTTGACAAATTGCACAATTCGTTATACAACTTATAGTTTTTTGCCTTATCGGCACTTAAGTTCCACTGTCCCCACAGCATCCTGTCCACATGGAAAATAAACCGACCACATGACACGGTGCAATCGAGTAGTCTCGCTCATCGTATACACACAAAAAAGCACTGTGTGTTTCCACACAGTGCCTTGTACTTTCTGTTATATAATCAGAAGATCCGTCGAACTGCCAGTACCTTCTTGTAATCCGCATTAGATACGATGATACCGGTCTTGGCGGTAGATGCATGAACGATCTGGCCGTTACCGATATACAGTGCCACATGACCGGAGTAACAGATCAGGTCACCTGCCTGTGCATTGGCAAGTCCGTCAACCGCGGAACCCTGGCTGCGGTCTGCAGAAGAGGAATGAGGCAGACTTACACCGAAGTTAGCATATACACTCATTACAAATCCGGAACAGTCGGTGCCGTTGGTCAGGCTGGATCCGCCGTATACATAAGGGTTACCAACGAACTGTAATGCATAGTCGGCAACTGCGGTACCCATCTCGCTGTCTCCGCTGGCCGCATAAGTAACTGCGGGAGCGCTGCTGGAAGCGCCAGAACTCTTGCTGCTTGTGGCTGCCTTGGCTGCCGCTGCGGCACGTGCTCTTTCTCTCTCTTCTTTCTCCTTTGCCAGACGCTTTGCTTCTTCCTCTTTGGATTCTGCTTCTACGAATTCCGTATGCAGGGAAACAAATTCTGTAGAGACCCATCCAAGACCTTCCTCGGTATCTACCTGTACCCAGCCATCGGTCTCATCGGATACTACCAGATCGTCCTCCAGAGGAACCAGACCCAGCACCGATGCTTCCAGCGAAGGCTCGGTACGAACTTTCAATGTGGTGGTGTTAACGGTTGCCAGTCGGGTTCCTACCTTCTTGGCAAGTTCTACTGCTTCATCGCCAGTCACACAGTACTCGGCTTTTACATAACCGGTTACGGAACCGGAAGAAATCTGATACCAGCCGTTCTCTTCGGAAATGAAGAGGCCAACGGAATCGTCATACAATTTACCGACGATCTCACCTTCCTCACTGGGCAGGCTTCTTACATTTACATAATCATTCACCTGTGCGATTACCAGATTCTTGAAGGACTCCTCCTCGGATGCTTCCGGGGTGGTATCCATCTGATCGTCACGGATCACAGTCTCAATAATGCTTTCAATCTGTTTCGTGCTTTTGGTACCTGTGGAAAGGCTCTCCAGCTTGTTGCCCTTTGCCAGGGTCAGCTCGATACCGCCGCTGGGCAGTACAGATGAAGATGCTGCTGCATTTGCAGTGATATTCATTCCGGAAAAAGCCATAACCGCTGCCATGGTGCAAACGGTAATTTTTACAGATTTACGAACCATTCTATCCTCCTGAAACTCTTGGAGCTGTCTCAATTTCTTAACTTATTTCTTTACATTTTCAAATCATTTGTTACGAATTTGTTACATCTGTTAACAAATATATCACGCGAACTCCCATTTGTCAATATAGTGAATTAATTGTCAATATTGTCAAAAGTTCCCATTTCATGCGGGTTTGCGGTGTTTTTACATAAAAAGAGCCACCATCCAGGTGACTCTTTTCTTTAAATATTCTTCGGTTTTCTTCCGAATTTCTTAATGAATTTATTACTAATCTGTGTCTGTTAACGAAAACGGTTGCAGTAATTTCCCGCGCTGACTGCTGCATTGGCACCGTCTGCCACCGCTGTTACGACCTGGCGCAGAGGTTTCTTACGGATATCTCCGGCCACATAAATGCCGGGGCGGCCGGTCTCTCCGGTCTCATCCGCAGGGATATAACCGTCTTCCCCGACTGCCACCAGTTCCCGCAGCAGTTCCGTGTTGGGATGGATGCCTACAGCGATAAAGATGCCTGCTGCCTCCAGATCTTTTTCCGCTTCTGTCTTCACATTTTTGATACGCAGCTTTTCCACCATATCCTCGCCACAGATTTCTGTAACCACATGGTCATAGAGAATCTCCACATTAGGGAGACTCTTTAATTCCTCCTGCAATACCATAGCTCCCCGCAGACTATCTCTTCTGTGGATCAGATACACCTTTTCGCAGGTTCTTGCCAGATAGATGGCATCTTCCAGT
>OJMN01001697.1_pt1 | contig 12236 bp, 10 predicted proteins | sample 1597261 | NCBI WGS metagenome assembly OJMN01 (sample SAMEA2452130, study PRJEB22498) | human gut metagenome | biome: human feces; feature: human gut; material: feces | place: Australia | collected 2012 | reverse complement strand
CAGAATCAAGAAATTTTATGCCGGGTAAAAAAATTTATGGAAAATGGATACTACCAGGTTGCTACCGATTTTGGATGGTGTTTAGAAAATGACAAAAGGGTAGATAATTGGGTGGGGGAAATTAATAACACAGGTGATTACCTGGAAGCATGTTTGTGCTTGGGCAAAGCAGGTTATGAAGAGTATTACGATAGAGCTGATAAGATGATAAGATGCCATCTTCTGCCATCGCAACTTTTGGATGTCAGTTTTATTTCAGATGAAGAATCTGAAGATGATTCCATTTCCAAAATGGCAACTAGGATGAAAGGAGCGTTTGGCTTCCCATGTCCATACGGTCATGAATATGAGCCTGGAAGCGAGATATCCTTCAATTGGGATATCGTTGGTGGAGGGGTTAGCAGCCTCTGTTGGGCATATAATCATATTGTGACAAATGTGAATGGAATTATCAGCGTTAATTTGCAGTTTGATTATGAAGATGAGAAAATTTGCTATAGAACGCCATATTCATGTGGAGAAATGAAAATTTTACTCAAAGAAGATCGAGTAGTCAGATGCCTGATGCCAAAAGATGTAGATTGGAATGCATTAATAAAGGAACTAAACCGACAGTCAATATTATTTTATATAGAAGGACAATGGTTATATCTATATGGAATTTATCAAAAGGGTATGTTGAGGTTGCCGGTTAAGTATTTGAAGCAACGTAAAAAATACTCATTTAGAAATAATGAGTTATTGGTAGACTATGTAGGAAATAGGATAGTTGGAATGAGTTCTGAAGGAAAAAGATTATGCTTTTTTAAGGAGGTAAATAAATGATTGAGAATACATTGTGGATGACATACTTTGAATATCTTCCTATCGAATTGAAGCAGGCAGAGGAAGAAGGAAAAAATGTTGAATTATATAGAAAAGAGATAGAAGAAATTATTCAGACATCAGGTGATATGTCATTTGAAGAAAAAGAAAGAAAAGCCTGGGAAATACTGGATAGAATTGAAAAAGAACCAATTAAAAGAGAGTTCCCATATCAGGAACCAAATGAAATAGAAAAAATAGAGGAATTGAGAAATACGGAACTTAGAAGGAACTTTACTGTAGATCAAGCGACAATAGAAGACAGAGTTTGGCGGAGAAACCGCCCTGTTCTACCATTGCAGGGATCAGTACGGCGCCAAGAGCTGCAACAGTTGCAGGGCCGGAACCGGAGATGGCGCCGAAGAAGCAGGCTACGATAACACATACGATGGCGATACCGCCTTTTTTGTGGCCTACGCAGGTATCAACGAATTTGATCAGTCGTTTGGAGATACCGGCTTTTGCCATGATGTTTCCTGACAGTACGAAGAATGGGATTGCCAGGAGCAGGAATTTGCTGATTCCTGAGTACATGTTGGTTGCTACGATCGTCAGGGATGTACCGGAGTAGAGAATTGCGCATACGGAGGAAAGTCCGAGGCAGATTCCGATGGGTACACCCAGGATCAGGAATATGAAGAAGGAGATAAATAAGATTGCACTGATCATTTATTTGCCCTCCTTTTTGTCTGTTGTGATTGTGTTCATGTTACTTTTTGTGCTGTTGTCGGTATTTTTGGCGCTGTCGGTTTTACAGCAGAAGTCCAGACAGAATTCAATGAAGTGAAGGATCATGCATCCTGCACCGATGGGTACGAAGGACCAGAAGATCCATTCAGGCCAGTTTAATACGAAGGTTCTTTTTCCATTCTGAAGCTGAGTGATTACCTTGTCCATTCCGTATTTGAAAAGGATGACGCTGAAGATGATGCTCAGGACTGTGATCAGAATTACGGATGGTTTCTTCAGTTTCTTTGGAAGGCGGTCTGTGACCAGTGTCAGGCTGACCAGTTCTCCTTCGCGGCAGGCCAGTGCGGCTGCCAGCAGGGTGATGAGTACGAATACCGCTACTACAAGTTCTTCTGTGAAGGACCAGGAACGGTGGATGACTTTACGGGAAAATACGTTTCCCACAGTCAGCACCAGGATCAGCAGTGTGGAGATCACAAGGACGATCTTTTCTACTGCAGCCAGTGCGTTCATGATTTTTTTGTAGATTTTCATGCTCTCTACTCCTCTCAAAAAATTTACTGCTGTTTTTCGGAATTTGGAGCAGATTCAAGGCAGATGGAATGTAATGGTTATAATATGTAATTAGTTACATTTTTCATCTGTGGTGAATTCTGTTGTCTGCGAAAAACAGAAGTAGTGTTTCGGTTTCAGATCGACAGCCTGGAAAAGAAAGTATGTCTCGTGTGTCAGGGCTTTTTTATGTTATGGGAATATTATGGAGTAATTTCCTATAACATAAAAAAAGTCCGCCCCACGCAGGGACGGACATATGATATTCCGTAACCACCCTGTTTCACCTTTGAAACAAGTACGATTCTGCAACGTACCGATATACGCGGCTCCTGTAACGGGGGGCGGCCGGGGAAGCTTACTGTGAATACGGCAATATCTGTGATGGCTGTATTCAAGGGTTCGGCTTTCCTTCTCGGGGATGATATTCGAAACAGGTCTGTCACTGCATTTCACCGGACTGCAGTTCTCTGAGGACAGGGGGGACTGTTTTTACTGATTCCCTTCGTTGAATTTATGCGTTATAGGTTTAGCTGTTTAAAAAGCTAAAGCAATTTTAACGCTGTTTGTTTTGAAAGTCAAGAGGTTTTTGTAAGTATTTGGGGGAAGTTTGTTGGTGTGGGGCGTACACAGCGCAAGAGGGGACGCGCGAAGCAGCATCTCTCTGCAGGTTCAGTTCCGGGGGCTAAGTAACTCTAAGGTGGGGGAAATCCGCTAAAAGCATGAAGAAAAATGCAAAACTCGCTCCGTCGCAGACTCCGCTCAGACAGGTTGCTATTTTTCTTCATAACGCGGATTTCCCCCACCTAAGAGTTACTAAGCTCCCTCCAGATTCACCTGCAGAGAGATACTGCTTCGCGCTGGCTATTGGCTGTGTAAGAGAAAATGGATGAGGTGGTGGGAGCGGAGGGGTCAAGTGAAAAGAATCAGTTGTTACTCTTGACAATCGAATGATTTTCTGCGTATATTGTAAAAAATAAAATATTAAATATTGGATAAGTAAAATTATGAAAATAAATGAGTAAAAGCTACAAAGATGAGCAGAAAGAGGTAAAGATCATGGATTTAAAGAATTATTCAACAGGGGTACAGCATATCGGGATTCCGACAAATGACATTGATAAAACTGTGGAGTTTTATCATAAACTTGGTTTTGAGACTGCATTTGAGACCGTAAATGAGGAAGCGAATGAGAAGGTTGTGTTTCTGAAACTGGGAACTCTGGTAGTGGAGACTTATGAGAATCATGCGGCGAAGATGGAGCATGGAGCGATCGATCATGTTGCACTTGATGTAAGAGATATTGAGGAGATTTTCCGGTATATTAATGAAGCTGGTTTAAACTCCACACAGGATACCATTCATTTCCTGCCATTCTGGGAAAATGGTGTGAAGTTTTTTACCATTGAGGGTCCGAACAAGGAGAAAGTGGAATTCAGTCAGTATCTGTAAAACAGAAAAAGTTACGGAATATACCTGTATAATAAAATGAAGCAGTAAAGCCGATACATTGACTGGAAGCAGTGTGTCGGCTTTTTGGCTGTCCGGAATAGACCGCAGCAGTGAAAAACGGGAAAAATAAAGGGGCATTAAAGGGAAAAGAGAGATGAAAAATTTAAAGAAGTGGTATATTAATCTGTCGATACAGAGAAAAATTCTGTATTGTACGTTAGGGGTAGCATTGGTTGTTCTGTTGGCTGCCAGTGTTTCGCAGTATATGTCTGCATCTTCAATTGTGACAGAACAGACAAGGAAGCAGTCTGCGGGAGTGGTGAACGAGTTGTCGGTGAATTTGGATCATTATTTTGATATGGTGAGGAATTCATTTGAGTATATTGCAAATAACAGTACGGTTCAGGAGGAATTGGAGTCTGATGAACCATATAAATCGGATGGCACAGAGCTGTATTCCTATTATTCAAGATCGGGGCAGATCAGAAGGCTGCTTTTACAGGGATATACAAGTATTTATATGAATGATATCCAGCTGTATGGTTATAACGGAGCAAATCATCTGCTGGCAAATAATCATGAGATTAATGAAAATACCGCTCAGACATCCTGTGAACTGGCGGAGCAGGCAAAAGGACGCTGTATTTATTATAATGCTTCTGAGGAAGGCCTGATGTATATGGCAAAGCAGATCAAAGATTCTCTGACTATGAAGCCAGTGGGAATATTGAGAGCATCTATTAAGCTGAGCTATCTGAAAAAAATGACGATCACAGCCAGAGATTCTTTGTCTGCACATATTTTTCTTCTGGACAGTGACAAAAATGTTCTGATAGAGAGCGCAGAGAATGATGCGACAATCAGTGACAGAAGCTGGATAGAAAAAATATCAGGTAACACAGGAGATTTTCTGTTTACTGCAGATGGACAGGGTTATGACTGTGTATATCAGAGAAGTTCTGACACAGGACTTACAGTTGTAGGAATGATTCCTATGAGTTTCTTACAGAAAACAGCCAGAGGATTACAGAAAACGACAATCATGCTTATTCTGGCAAGTTTGATGTTGTGTATTTTTCTTGCTGATATTCTGGCAAAGGGAATCGCCGGTCCGATCAAGCGTACAAGTAAAGCAATGCAGCAGTTTGCGGAGGGGGATTTTTCTGTCCGTCTTCCGGAAGGAAGAAGGGATGAGATTGGAGCCATGAATTCTGTTTTCAACCAGACGATAGAGAAAATAGAGCAGCTGATAAAACAGGTTGTGGAGATGGAAACAGTTAACAAAGATATTGAATTCCAGGCTTTACAGGCACAGATCAATCCGCATTTTCTTTATAATGTACTGGATACAATCAACTGGATGGCGCGAAAAAAAGGTGAGGATAATATTTGTCGTATGGTTACTTCTATCAGCAGTCTGATGCGTGCAAGTATCAGCAATAAAAGAAGTATGGTTTATATTCGTGAGGAAATAAAATATGTACAGGATTATCTTTACATACAGGAAACCAGATATGGAGATAAATTTACATCTTATATTGAAGTGGATGAGAGATTAAATGAATTAGAGATTCCGAAGATGACTATTCAGACACTGGTGGAAAATGCGGTAGTTCATGGTGTGGAAAATGCGACATGGGACTGTTTCCTTTATGTTTCAGGAGAAATTACAGATGGAATGGCAGTATTTACAGTAAAGGATGATGGAGTTGGAATGTCACAGGAACAGTTGGAGAAATTGATGGGGACAGAGGAAGAGCCAGATCATGAAGCAGAGCGGACACATACTCATCTGGGAGTGTATGCGGTGAGAAAGAGACTGGATTATGTATATCAGAACAAGGCAAGGATGAGCATTACATCAGAACCGGGGAAGGGAACACAGGTAATACTGGAAATCCCGATGAACGGTAATGTCGGAGTTACCTACAGGAAATGTGATGAACCTGTTAATGAAAATAACAAAAAAAGGGGAGACGAGAGATAATGGAATTGCAGGTAATGATATTAGATGATGAATATATTATTCTGGATGGTTTATGTTCGTTTCCATGGAGCGATTATGGATACCATATATCCGCAACTGCAAGGAACGGATTGGAGGGTCTGGAGAAACTAGAGCAGGCGAAACCGGATCTGATTCTTACAGATGTGAAGATGCCGGGAATGGATGGACTGGATTTTGCAGAAAAAGCACATGAGATTTATCCCAATGCGGTTATAGTGATACTGACAGGATATGACAGTTTTGCCTACGCTCAGAAAGCAATCAGCATTGGTGTGGAAGAATATCTTCTCAAACCGGTGGACTATGATGAGTTAAAGGCAATGGCTGCCCGGATTGCAGGGGAAATTCATGCAAGGAAGGAAAAACAGCAGGAAATCCGGGATCTGAAGAAATATTTCAACAGGTCAGTTCCGCAGCTGAGATCCAAATTTGCGGGAAATCTTCTGTATGGAAGAATCCAGGGAAAAGGAGTTGTAAAAGAGCAGGCAGAATCTCTGAATCTGACAATAGAGAAATATATTGTGTGTGTAGGGCGAAAAGTTGTTGGAGAAAATAAAATCCATACAGGAGATAAATGGATAGAGGAATTTGCATGCATCAATATTTTTGAGGAAATTTTTAATGATTTTGGAATTCATGTTTTGAGCGATTATAATACAGCAACTGCAGAATATAATTTTATTCTTTTGTTTGAAAAGGAAGAAGAAAACGCAGTATGTATGGAAAAAGCATTGCAGGCATGCAGTAAGATACAGGTAGAAGTAGAACGGTATCTGAAAGCACATATGAATTTTGGATTGAGCGATGTAGAAGTGGACGAATATCAGGCAAATGCACAGTACCGTAAGGCACAGACAGCATGCAGGCAATGTGTTTATCTGGGTACGAATATCATACTCAGATACGAAGATCTGCAATATAAAAAACAGACAGACTTTGTGATTACTTCCGGTGAAAAAACACATTTTATGATGACTTTGTTTCAGGACAGTTTTGAGAAAGCGGAGGATGAACTTCATCAGATATTTCGAAACGCACCGGAAGATGTATCTCCGGTGAAATTTGCAGCAATGGATTTACTTTTGGGATGTATGAAATTTCCATATATCTGTGCAGTTGACAGTGAAATTCATAATAAAAACTGGAATCTTTCTGTGCTTCAGGATGGAATAAAAAGAATCTGTCAGTGCGAGAACACAGAAGAGGTGTTGAATTGTCTGCTGAATCTGTTTGGAACGCTGATTAAACAGAATACAGAAGGAACTGATGAACGGAACCGGAAACTGGTTCAGAGTGTTCTTTCTTACATTGAGAAGAATTATTCAGGAGATTTATCTATGGATGATCTGACTGAGAAATTCCATGTAAGCAGAACCTATATCAGCCGCCTTCTTAAGAAATATGCCGGAAAGAGTTTTCTGGAATATCTGACAGATGTCCGGTTCCAACAGGTGGAGAAACTGATTGCAGATAATAAATATAAACAATATGAAATCGCAGAAATGGTAGGATACAAAGACTTTGGATATTACATAAAAGTATTCAAAAAGCGTTACGGTATTACACCCAATGAATTCAGGAAATATATATAAACAGCGAGGTTAACTGTATCAGGTAAGTCATTTAATCGAATCAGGCAAGTAGCGAGGCGGATGATTTTATCTGCCTGACGATAGAACAGGAGATTTGTGCACAGTATAAAATTTGTGCACAAATCTCCTATTTTTACTTTTATTTCCAATTGTTTATAAAAGGCAAAAAGACTAAAATAAAATCATCAAGAACGAGGAAACACAAATTAAAAGGAGGAAACAAGTAAATGAGGAAAATGAAAAAAGTGTTATCACTTGCCATGACGGCAGCTATGACAGCCAGTCTTCTGACAGGCATGGGAGCAGTTACAGCTTCTGCGAAGAAATCGGATGATGGAAAAAGAACGAAGATTACTGCTTTATTAAACTCAACAGAATCGACAGAACAGTATCAGGTTTATGACTATTTGTTGAAAAATTTCTGTGATGAGAAAGGCATTGACTATGAAATAGAAATGGTTAATGATAAACAAGATTATTTTACGAAATTACAGATGTATATCAATAGTGATACATTACCAGATATCTTCGGATGCCCCAATGGAACACTTTCTAAAGCATGTAAAGACATTGATGCATTAGTGGATTTAGGTGCTGAGTTAGATCGAAATGGATATGCGGATAAGATGAATGGTGCGGTACGAGATTTCCTTACAGATGCAGATGATGGTAATTTGTATCTTTTCCCACAGGGATTATATTGTGAATTCTTTATGTATAGGAAGGATCTCTTTGAAAAAGCCGGTATTAAAGAAACTCCGACAACATGGAAAGAATTTGAAGAAGACTGTCAGAAACTTGCGGATATAGGAGAAATTCCGGTTATTATCGGTGGTTCAGATGTATGGCAGATTATGAGATATCTTTCATTCTCTCCATGGAGAGTAACAGGTCCGGAATTTATCACTGGATATCAGGCTGGAACAGACTCTTTTGCCAAAAATGAAGCTGCCAAATATGGTGTAAATCTGGTTTATGATCTTGGAACAAAAGGATATTTTGAACCAGGATTTGCAAGTGTAGATTACACTTCAGCCACAAACTTATTCTATGGTGGCACTGGTGGAATTTTCTACAGTGGTTCAGGTCAGATCAATCTTGCTGAGGATATGTATGATGCAGGTCAGATAGGATTTTTCCCTGTGCCTGACACAGAAGAAATGGATAATATGGAGACAAATATTCCAATTCACGCAGGATTTGGTATTGGATATAATAAGGCTACATATGACGACACTATGCAGGAATTCTTTGATTATGCATGTGAACATTATTCAGAGGCTTGTTACAACAAAGGAAATATTTTCTCACCGTTTAACGATGATATTCCAGAAGGACTTCCACAGCTTTTCTATGATCTTCAGCCGTTATTTGAAAATGCTGAAACAGCATGGACCTCATGGGATGATAAGCTTGATTCAGAAAATCTGACCCAAATTGCAGATGAACAGCAGAAACTGGCTCAGGGAATTACCACTCCGGATGAATTTATCGAAACCTGTGATTCTTTTGTAAAAAGTAAGTGATTTTTCAATAATAATAAACAGAGACTGACAGCTGCCTTGTCAGTCTCTTTCAGAGAAAGAGAGGAGGAAGAACTGTGCAGAAAGCATTTGGAAAAAAGTCAGTCATCCTTTTATTCATCTTTCCAGCATTTCTTATTTATACAGCATTTGTAATTGTTTCCATCATATGGGCTGGTTATTATAGCTTTTTTGACTGGGGTGGTGTTGGAGAGAAAGTATTTGTAGGATTAAAAAACTATATAGAACTTGTTACGCAGGATGAAGTTTTCAGAGCTACAATAGGGCATACTCTTGTTTATACTGTAATTAATGTGGCAATTCAGGTATTTGGAGGTTTATTATTTGCGATTCTCCTCAGTCGTATTAAAAAAGGAAGAGTTGCTTTACAGACTCTGTATTATATTCCGGTAGTTATCTCTTCTGTAGCGATTTGCCAGATTTTTACAAAGTTATTATCAGTAACTCCAACCGGTATTGTGAATCAGGTATTATCATTCATCGATCCATCTCTGAAACTGATGGAGTGGATTTCCAATCCTCAGATTTCACTGTATGTAACAGCTTTTGTAGAAGCATATAAATACCTGGGACTGTATATGGTTATCTTTTATGCAGCACTGATCGGTGTTCCGGATGAACTGGGAGAAGCAGCACTGATCGATGGAGCATCAACATGGCAGGAATATCTTTATGTAAGAATTCCTTATATTAAACCGGTTATCATTGCAAACTGTCTGCTGGTACTGAATGGTTCCCTGAGATCTTTCGAGTTCTCTTATCTGTTAACACATGGAGGACCGGGAAATGCGTCTGAACTTATGACAACTTATATGTATAAACAGGCGTTCAGCAGTATGAAATATGGTTACGGAAGTTCTGTAGCGATCATGATCGTAATCATCTGTATGGTAGTTGGAATGTTATTCCGTAAATTTACAGGAGGAGGGGATGACGAATGAAAAAGAAAAAAACAACCATTCCGAGCATCATTAAATGGGTTATCGCATTAATCCTTGTTGTGATGCAGGTTTATCCTTTCTTCTATGTATTTACTTCAAGTTTTAAGTCACTGGATGATTTCAGACAGTTACCGGCATATGCACTCCCGTCAAAATGGGTGCTGACAAACTTTATCAATGTTTTTACAAAAAGCCATATGCTGACTTATTTTAAAAACAGTATCATTGTTTTGATCGGTGTACTGATTCCTCTGCTTTTATTTGCACTGATGGCTGGATTTGCATTAAGCAAAATCAAATTCAAAGGCAGAAAATTTGTCCTTAATTATTTCCTTCTTGGATTGATGCTTCCTATGCAGGTTGCACTGATTCCATTGTTTACTATTTTTAATAAGATGGGACTGATCAATACATACCCGGCAATTATTTTGCCACAGATTGCTTTTTCACTGTCTTATTCCATTCAGCTGTTTTATTCATTCAGCAAATTCTTCCCTGAAGAAATGCTGGAAGCAGCGATCATTGATGGATGTTCACCGATAGGATGTTTCTTTAAGATGGTGGTTCCGATGTCACTGAACTCTATTATTACAGTAGCAACCATGCAGGCAGTATTCTGCTGGAATGAGTATATTAATGCTTATACATTTACCAGATCTACAGATATGAAAACCATTACACTTGGTTTAAATGACTTCGTAGGAAGCATGGGACTGACAGACTGGGGTGGTACATTTGCAGCCATCACTGTAACAGTACTTCCGGTATTTATTTTCTACTTCTTCAGCAGCAAGAAGATGCTGGCAGGTATGACAGCAGGTGCAGTAAAAGGTTGATAATATGCAAGAATTATCTGATAACAGTAGTTTGATTTATGAGTAAATAACAGGCTTGCCGGAAAAGTACAAGCAGGCCTGTAAAGTGAAATAAAGTATAAAAAAGGAGATTAAGACTATGCAGAAATTATACTATCAGTTCCCGGGAACATGGTTTGGCGATTGCATGCCATTTGGACATGGAGATAAATTCTATTTATATCATCAGAGAGATACCAGAAAACCGGGACCATTTGGAGAACCATTTGGCTGGGATCTGGCAACAACTTCTGATTTTGTACATTACGAAGATAAAGGCGTGGCAATTCCGAGAGGAACAGATGAAGAACAGGATCAGTTCATCTTTGCAGGCAGTGTTTTCGAGGCAGAAGGACAGTATCATATTTTCTATACAGGCTATAACCGCGATTATCCGGCACTTGGAAAACCATCTCAGGTTCTGATGCATGCATACAGCGATGATCTTGTAACATGGCACAAAACTCAGGATGCACTTACCTTCACTCCACAGGAAGGCTATGACCCGGATGACTGGAGAGATCCATGGGTGATCCGCGATGAGGAAAATGATCAGTATCTGCTGATCCTTGGCGCAAGATTACAGGGACCAAAGACAAGACAGACAGGAAGAACTGTTAAATTCACATCTAAAGACCTGAAAAACTGGAAGTTTGAAGGAGATTTCTGGGCACCGGATCTCTATACTATGCATGAGATGCCAGACTTATTTAAGATTGGTGACTGGTGGTATCATATTGTGACAGAATACAGTGACAGAAGTAAAATGGTATACCGTATGAGCAAGAGTCTGGAAGGTCCATGGATCGCACCGAAAGATGATGCATTTGACGGCAGATCTTATTATGCAGGACGTACTTTTGAACTGAACGGACAGAGAATCCTCTTTGGCTGGGTTGCTACCAAGGATCAGGATGATGATGACAATAACTTCATCTGGGCAGGAACATTTATGGCACATGAGGTTTACCAGAGAGAAGATGGAACCCTTGGTGTAAGAATTCCGGAAACTGTATGGAATGCATTTGATAAAGAAGAAAAGACAGAAGATTTTGTAATTGATACTCCAACTAAGAGTACAGAAAAAGTAGTTGCAAAAGATACAGGAGATATCTTCAAATTCGAAGCAGATGTGGAATTCACAGAAGGAACTAGAACTTTCGGTGTGAGATTCTATGAAGATGAGGATAAAGCTGAGTCTTACCAGTTCGTATTTAATGTAACAGAAGACAGATATGTATTTGAGAAAAAACCAAACTGGCCATGGCCTGCAAACCAGAATATCGGACTGGAGAGACCGCTGGAACTGGTACCTGGTAAGAAATACAATATCAAAATGATCGTAGATGATACAATTGCTACAATCTATGTAGACGGTGTTGCATTAAATGCAAGAGCATATAAACGTCCGGGAGAAAGTCTGTCACTCTTTGCTTCTGAAGGAAGCCTGAAAGTAACTAACTGCAAGGTTACAACCGGATTAAAGAAATAGAGACAGACAGCAATTTAATCGATAAACCGCGGAGCAGTTATTCGGTGTAGAGTAACGTGACGAAGAGATTGCTGTAAATAAAAAAGTTGCTGTGCGTTTCAGTTATAGAAATGCACAGCAACTTTTTGCGTTAAGTCGATTGGAAACAACAGCTTTAGGAGTTGCTTAATCTTCCAATTTAATTTTTTCCTTCAGAACCACACATCCTGCCATATCTCCGATAACGTTAACGCAGGTTGCACCCATA